>Ga0172373_10009008_pt1 | contig 12516 bp, 9 predicted proteins | sample Lak10m_2_FD_114546 | JGI IMG/M metagenome (GOLD analysis project Ga0172373, IMG submission 114546) | Freshwater microbial communities from Kabuno Bay, South-Kivu, Congo - kab_092012_10m | ecosystem: Environmental > Aquatic > Freshwater > Lake | place: Democratic Republic of the Congo: South-Kivu... | reverse complement strand
ACTCGCTGTGGAATCCGCCCTGACCAAGCAGGCAGTTATGGCGACAACAAGCTATGAATCTACGGCAACAGTTGAAGGCGCAAAATTGGCAAGGATCACAGAAATCTTTGAATCCACAGGCACCGCTGAAGCCGTTCAGATGGCAAGAGCAACAGCTAACTTTGAATCCACAGGCACTGCTGAAGCCGTTCAGATGGCAAGAGCAACAGCGAATTTTGAATCAACAGGTACTGCTCAAGCTATTGAGGCAACCGCGAATTATGAATCGACTGCCACTGCTGAAGCCGTTTTACAGATTATTGAACGCGCCCGCACGTTCACCGCGACGCGCAACGCCGATTGGCAACCGTTTAACCACGTCTTTAGGGATGGGGTGGAGCGGGTGCTGGTGCCGGTGGGGTGCTTCATGATGGGTAGCAACGACGGTTACGATGATGAGAAACCCCTGCATGAGCAATGCGTGACCGAACCGTTCTGGTTGGATAAGTACGAAGTGACCAATGCGCTGTATGGGTCGGTGGGGTGTTCCCCTACTTCATCCGCAACAGACCAACCGCGCAATTGTGTGGACTGGTACGACGCACAAGCCTTCTGTGAGGCACGGGGTGGCACGCTCCCCAGCGAAATGCAGTGGGAGTATGCCGCGCGTGGGGTAGAGAGTTGGGAATACCCGTGGGGGAACACCTACGCCGCGGAGCGCGTGATCGGTGAGGATGACCCGACGTATGGGGATAATCGAACCGCACGGGTGGGCAGTCGCCCTGATGGGGCTTCGTGGGTGGGGGCGATGGACATGTCGGGTAACGTATGGGAATGGACAAGCACTGCGTATCTGGATTATCCCTATACGCAACAGGACGAACAAACTAATAATCGAGACCTTACTCGTGTTGTGCGTGGTGGTTCATTCGACGATCCTGCCATTAACTTGCGTTCTGCTTTTCGTGACGACTGGGGTTCTACCTTTAGCTACCTTTTCATCGGGTTTCGTTGCGCCTTCTCTCTTAATAACTCTGGTCTCTGATTTCTGATCTCTGAATTCTGAAATCTTTTGACCTTGCCCCCCGCGCAAGCGGGTCGCAAGCCCTGCTCCCCCTAGCCTGCTATGCACCCGTGCTCCCACACAGTGTGGGCACGGGGGCGGGGGCGCACTATACGATGGGGGTAGGGTTCAACGGGCGAGGGTGCATGAAGAGCAGGGTGAGCGTGGCGGCAGCTAAAAAGCCCAAGCTGATCCACAGCATGCCCTGATAATTCTGGAAGTGGTCAAACAACCACCCCGCCCCCACCGGGGCAAGCGTGGTCAACGGGGTGAGCAACGCCGACTGGATGCTACTAATTTGCCCATAATGCGCCGAGCCGTATAATTCCGCCAAGAACGACGGGCGCACCAGCGTGATCGCCCCCACCGCCATGCCATACAACCCGACAAACGCGAACACCCACACCATCGACGTGCCCGCCAGCAACATCACCACGCTGACCATCAACATGCCGAACACGATGATTGCCATGCGCTGAAAGGCGAAGCGACGCTCCAACGGGGTGTAAATCACGCGCCCCGCCACCTGCATCAACCCGATCAGTCCAGCGATGCTGGCGGCGGCGGTGGCGTTGGTGCCGTTTGCCACCAAGAGTGGGATGAAATGCACGCGCGTTGCAGACATTGCCACCCCTGCTAACCCAAACGCCAGCAGGATTTGCCAGTAGGTGGGGGTGCGAAGCGCGTCGCGCACGCTCATGCCGTGCGTGTGGGCGGGGGGCAGGGTGCGGTCAACGGGGAGCGCGTGCCCTTCCGGTAGCAGTCCCAAGTCTGCTGGGCGACGGCGCAAGATCAGCGCGTGCAAGGGCAAGTTGACCGCGCCCAAGAGCAACGCCAGCGCGAAGGTGGCACCGCGCCACCCCAATTGCGTGAGCAAATAGGTTGCCAGCGGCAAGAAGATGGTGCTTGCCAACCCCGCTGTGAAGGTGACGATCGCCATCGCTTGGCTACGTCGCTCTCGAAACCACACCGCCAAGACGGTGAAGGCAGGCTCATACCATAGCATTTCGGCGCACACCCCCAACCCGACCCAGATCAGGTAATACATGGGGAGCGTTTGCACGCGCGACAGGGCGATCAACAAGGCGGTTGCCCCCACTGCCCCCGCGCTCATCAAGCCCCGTGCGCCGTGACGATCCACCCACCAACCCACCGGGTACGCCATCAAGCCACTAATCAACAATGCCAACGAGAACGCCCCTGTAATTTCGGTGCGCGTCCAAGCTAATTCTGCTTCCATCGAGGTGAGGAACACCGAAAAGCTGTAGTAGATCACCCCATACGAGATGGTTTCGGTGATGGCGAGGGCAAGGGCAATATACCAACCGTAGTAGACTTGTTTCAAGCGCATGAGCATCCTCAAGATGGACGGAATAAGCCCCGAGATTATATCGCTCTTTTACGATATAGCGAGAGGCAATGTGCGCTGTGGGGGGCAAACGACCGACATTGCGCGTGCAAAAGTACGCTACAATAGCCGTTAGCTTGACCGTCTTTGATAGCCCATGGAGTGTGTATCTGTTATGCGTCGCTTGAGTTTGCTTGCTATTGTGCTGGTTGTGTATGGCTTGGGGGTGGTTTCACGCGCGTGGGTTGGGGCGCAAGAGACGACAGGGGCAACCTGTGAGGCTAACCTGGAGGGGTTATGGGCACTTGCCACCGATGCGTGTGCAACCGGACCGATGGGCTACATCTGCAATGGGGGCAGTTCTCCTCAAGTGCGCCCAGAGGGGCAACTTGCCAACGACCTGGCGAGCGTGGGGGCGTTGGTGGAAACGCAACAGGTGACGGCAATCCAAACCCTCCCGATCATCACCGAGGTGACGGGCGGAGGGGTGCTGTGGCTACGATTGGGCGACCCCTACTACGCCACCGTTGTGCTGGTTGGGGAGGCGGTGATCTTCAACCTGGGCGCAGATGCCGCCAGCGCGTGGGGCAACCTGCTGTTGCAAACAGGGGTAGACCGCCCCGACTGTTCCACCACCCCACACAATACGGTGGTGCTACAAAGCCAACCCAACATCCGTAGCACCCTGACCGTGAACGGGGTGATCGTGGACTTGGTGGGCACCATGGCGGTGCGCACCCTTGACACAAGCACGGTCTTCATCGCGCTTTCGGGGCAGTCCAGCTTGACGGTGTTGGGGCAAGAGCTACCCGTGTGGGTGGGGCAACAAATCACCGTTGGGTATCAGGTGGGCAACTTTGCCCAACCGCTGGGGGTGCTACAAAGCACGTCCTTGCTCGTGCCCGAACTCATCGAAAACCTGCCCACCGGTTTGCTCGATCAACCGATCTGGATTCCTCAACCCGGCTACCTCGCCACCGAAGGGATGGTCAACTTGCGCGCCGCGCCCTCGACTGATTCCGCTCTGGTTGGGCAAATCCCGGTGGGGGAGGTCTTGACCATTTTGGGGGCAAACCCCGAACGAACGTGGTTTCATGTGGGGATGGCGAACGGGTTTTCGGGGTGGGTGTTTGGGGAGGTGGTCAAACAATTCACGGGGGAGATCGCCCAGGTGTACTCTGAAACGCCCGCTCCCCCTCAACGCTACGGCACGTATAACTCGGCGGCGGTGGTGCGCGCGCCTTCGGGGTTGAACCTGCGCGCTAACCCGGCGGTGGTCTTTCCGATTGTGGATATTTTGCACAACGGCGAACAAGTCAACATGGTCGCGCGTAGCCCCTATAGCGCGTGGGTGAAGGTGACGGCGGATGATGGGGCGAGCGGTTGGGTGGCGTTGGTGGGCTTGGACACGCGCGCCAATGTGAACGCGCTCCCGGTGGATAACACCGTCCCCGTTCCAGAAACGATTGTGGTTGAGCCAACACGCCCGGCGGGTTCATTCGGCAACGCCTTCCCCGATCCAAACGCGCCCAGCTTCTAGGGCAAACGTAACACGGGCGCGTGCGTTGCGCCCGTTTTCTGCTTAGCGGTGGGCAAGCGCCTGCGTGATGCGGTCCAACACGATTGCCAACAGGACAATCGCCAAGCCCCCTTCTACGCCTTGCCCGATGTTGTTCTGTGCCAACCCGTCCACCACCTCATAACCGAGACCGCCCCCGCCCACCAAGCCGGCGATGATGACCATCGCCAAGACCATCATGATGGTTTGGTTGATGCCCAGCATGATCGAGGGCATCGCCAGCGGCAATTGCACCTTGCGCAGGGTTTGGCGCGCGGTTGCCCCAAACGAGTCAGAAGCCTCTACGGTGGTTTCATCCACTTGGCGGATGCCTAAGTTGGTCAAGCGCACCACAGGGGGCAACGCATACAAGACCGACGCAATGATGCCCGGCACGCGCCCAATGCTGAACAGCATAATCACCGGCACCAGATAGACGAACGGGGGGATGGTCTGCAAGAAGTCCAGCGTGGGCTTGATGAGTTGCTCAAGCGTGTTGCTCCGCGCGGAAAGGATGCCCAGCGGAATCCCAATCAAGACCGACAACAAAGCTGCCACGATCACTTGCCCCAGCGTGTCCATCGCCTGCTCCCACATGCCCAACATGCCCAACAGCACCAGCGCGACCATGCAGAAAATCGCCAAGCGCACGCCCTCAACATAGTACGCCATGAGCATGAAGATCAGCACGACCGACAACCAAGGCAACGTGTCTTGAAGCAAGGTGCGCAAGGGGATAATCAACCACAGCGTTAGAAAGTCACTGATTGCGCCAGACCCCACGCGAAAGTTAATCCAACCCTCTGCGCCCAGCGGTTGAACGGGAATCTCATAGAGGTTGCGTTGCATCCACGCCACCGCATGATCAATCGGATCGCGCAGACTGAGGCGCGTCACCTCTGGAAATTCGGTGAGCGTGAACATGGCTTGCTCTTCGCTTTCGGCGGAGTTTCCCCATGCGAACGCTTCGAGGCGCACACATCCCCAACCCACCCCCACCAAGACCATAAGGCACGTCACCCAGTACGAAAACCGTTGGAGCGCAGGGATGAACAAGGCGCGACGCACGAGTGATTCCACCCATCCGCACGCGCGATAAATCCACGCGATTCCCGCTTCGAGCGGGCGCGTGCCCAAATGCGTCCCGAATAGCACCACCAGTCCCCAACCGATCCACAGCGCAACCCCGCCCAACGGGGCAACGATCAACGCAATGCCCACCGCCAACCCGATCCACCACAACCACGCCAGCGACTGCACCCGTGCATAGGCGTGTTCGGGGAAGCATTGCAACAGCCAAGATTTTTCGGGGAGCAGGCGATTGGCTTGGTAGCGTTGAATGCTACGGTGTTCAATGCGACTGAAGGCGTAGCTCACGCGATCCATCAGGATGGCCAAGCACACAATCGCCAAGCCTGCCTCAAACGCCTGCCCCACGCGCAAGCGTCGTAACGCCTTTAGCACCACCTCGCCCAAGCCATCAAAGCCAATCAGCGAGGCGATCACCACAATCCCCAACGCCATCATGATGGTTTGGTTCACGCCGACCATGATCTGGGGGAGTGCCATCGGCAATTCGACCTTGAACAAGATTTGGCGCGGGGTGGAGCCAAACGCCTCTGCTGCCTCGCGTGCGTCGTCGGGGATGTTGCGGATGCCCAGGTGGGTGATGCGGATGGCGGGGGGGATGGCGTAGATCACCGTCGCAATCAAGCTGGGCACGCCCCCAATCCCGAACAAGAGCAAGACGGGGATCAAGTAGACGAACGCCGGCATGGTCTGCATGGCATCCAAGATCGGGCGCAAGACGCGCTCCACGCGCGAATCCTTAGCAGACCACACGCCCAGCGGAATGCCGATCACGAGCGAGACAGCAACCGAGACCAACATCAAGGCGAGCGTTTCCATGCTGGCAACCCACAAGCCCAACCATCCCATCATCAAGACGCACAGCACAATGAAGAGCGCGCTCGCCAAGTGCATGACGCGCTGGGCAATCAGGAAGATCGCCAGCACAATCACCACCCAGGGGGTGATGAGCAGGAAATCCTCCACCAGTTGTAACACCCATTCCATTGTGTCGCTGAACGGGTTCAATACCCACAAGAAAAGCGGATGGGTGGGTTCTGCCGTGCGTGCCTCAATCACCCAATCCTTGAACTGTTCCATCGGATGGCGTAGCCCCAAGTTCCACCCAGCGGGGAAGTTCTCGAGCGGGCGCACCCACAGATGAATGACCAACACCCCCAGCAAGACCGCCCACAAGATCAACGCGGTGCGGTCACGAAGCCCGTGCTTGGGCTGTGATTGAACGGACGCGCCCATAAAAGTTAGCCCGCCCATTCTGCGACGCTACGCATCAACGTCGCCTGATCCACCCACCCAATCACCTGATCCGCTTCGGTCAAGTAGAAGGGGGTGGTTGTGCCTGCCAAAATGCCGAAGAGCGTTTCTAGCGAGGTGTGCGCGGGGAGGGTGGGGTAATCGTGGCGTTCCCCCTCCAGCGGTTGCATGATGGTCTTCGCGGTGAGAACCTTGATGCGGGGCGCGTCTTTGGTGAATTCGCGCACGTAGTCATTGACGGGATGGGCAACGATCTCTTGCGGGGTGCCCACTTGCACAATCTCCCCATCCTTCATGATGGCGATTCGATCGCCAATCTTGAGTGCCTCTAAGAAGTCATGCGTGATGAACATCACGGTTTTATGCACCACCTGTTGTAAGCGCATGAGCTCGTCTTGCATCTCGCGCCGAATGAGCGGGTCTAACGCGCTGAAGGGTTCATCACACAACAGGATTTCGGGTTGAACCGCCAAGGCACGCGCCAAGCCCACCCGCTGTTGCATCCCACCGCTCAACTCATGGGGGTAGTAATGCTCCCAACCGCCCAAGCCCACCATCTGCACAATTTCCATCGCCTGTTGCTGGCGGGTCTTCTTGTCCACGCCCTGCACCTCAAGCCCATAGGCGACGTTATCCAACACGCGCCGATGGGGGAATAGCCCAAAGCGTTGGAAGACCATGCTGGCGGTATGACGGCGCACGTGGCGCAATTCAGACGCGCTGATTTGGGTGATGTCTTGCCCGTTGATCTCAATCGTGCCGAAGGTGGGATCAATCAGGCGCGTGATGCACCGAATCAAGGTGGACTTGCCGCTACCGCTCAAGCCCATCACCACAAAAAATTCGCCCCGCGCAATTGAAAAGCTAACATCACGGACAGCGACCACATGCCCCGTTTGAGCCAGGATGTCCGCCCTAGAAAGCCCACGCTCCAGTTGAGCGCGGACGTGTTGTGGATTGGCACCAAAGATTTTGGTGACGTTTTTACACGCAATAATGGGTTGTTGGTGTGCCATGAAAGAAACTCTATCTCAATTAAAAACTGCCATAGTCGCCGTCATTATAACCGAAATGAGCCGACTTGTCAGTTTTTTGGGGCGCGTCTTGACTCGACCGCGCCCTCTGTGGTCACTTTGGGAGGCAAGCGCGCATCGAGCCTAACTTGCTCATGCGGTTGGCAAGGCAAAACGCTTAGGCAAGCGGGAGCGTTCGAGCGCCCGTGTGGCGCCCCCCCACACAATCATTCACCGCTTGTATGCCGCCCCTACTTCGCCGTTTCTTAGGCAGGTTAAATGAGCGATACTGCTTCACGTTGTAATGCACACGCTTTTTGCTGATTCAGTAATTGAATTGATGAAGAATGTCAGACTTGATTATTTTTGGATTCGTTGTTGGGGTAGCGGTGTTGTTGGTGGGGATTGGCAAGTCCGGCTTTGCGGATGGCGCAGGCTTGATTGCCACCCCCCTGATGGCGTTGGTCATGCCGATGGCAGACGCAGCAGCATTGATGTTGCCCATTTTGCTGTTCATTGATGTGTTCAACTTGCGCCATTATCGCAATGATTATGACCGCAAGAATCTCAATTTATTGGTGCCGGCGGGCATCGTGGGCATCGCCATTGGGGCGTTGTTCTTCAATGCGTTTCAAGGGAATGAGCGCGTCCTCAAGGTGGGCTTGGGGGTGTTGGCGCTGGTCTTCTTGGCATACCAACTGGGGCGAACGCGCTTGTTAGGCTTGGCGGAACAATACACCGCACCCCCTCCCTTCGGCTTTGCCATGGGCATCTTGGGGGGCTTCACCTCTACGCTTGCTCATGCTGGCTTGCCTCCCATCTTGATTTACCTGTTGCCACAAAAACTTGAACCGCGCCGTTATGTGGGGACGGTGGCATACTTGTTCTTCGTTATCAATGTGGTCAAGTTGATCCCATATACCGCGTTGGGATTGTTGCGCGTGGGGAACATTCCGCTAACGTTGGTGTTGTTGCCCGTCACCTATCTTGGGATACGCTTGGGATATTGGCTACAAGCACGCATCCCCAAAGCGCTGTTTGCGCAGATCATCTACGTTTTGCTGTTCTTCACTGGGGTGCGCCTGTTGTTCAGTTAAGCGCGGTGGGGTGGAGGTGATCCTCCACCCTGTAGCAGGCTTATGCGCCTGTTTCAACCGTCGCGTCGAGCGACTGCAAGAGGTGTTCGTTCTCCTCAAGCCAATGGATGGTACTCATTGCCGCCGAAGTACCCTGCCCTACGGACGTGGCAACTTGTTTCCAGATGGGGTCTTGAATTTCCCCAGCAGCAAAGACACCCTCTAAACTGGTGCGATAGCGTTCATCGGTGATGACGTAACCGCTATCATCCATCGCCAACTGCTGCCCGAAAACTTTGCTGTTGGGGGTGTGCCCGACGAAGATGAAGATGCCGTCGGTCTTGAAGTCATACGTTTGTCCGTGAGCATGGTCGGTGATATTGACCGCGTTCACGCTACCGTGTTCCCCAACCTTGATCTCATTCACGACGGTATGATACATCATCGTGATCTTCTCGTTGTGGAGGGCGCGTTGCTGCAACTGGATGCCTGCGCGGAGTTTGTCTTGACCAGCGCGATACATCATGGTCACTTTGGTGGCAAACCGCGTGAGGAAGAGGGCTTCCTCAAAGGCGGAATCCCCGCCACCCACCACCACGACTTCCTTGCCGCGAAAGAAAAAGCCGTCACAGGTTCCACAGTACGACACGCCCCGCCCAACATACTCGGCTTCGCCGGGGATGTTCAACTTGCGCGGGTCTGCGCCAATGGTGACGATCACACTATCGGTGAGGATTTCTTCGCCATAGGTGGAAATCTTAAAAGGGCGTTGCGAGAAGTCTGCAGCGGTGACGGAATCCCATAAGAATTCTGCGCCAAAGCGTTCTGATTGCGCTTTCATCTGTTCGACCAGCTCCGTTCCGCTGAGCGGATCAACAAAGCCGGGATAGTTTTCAATTTCATGTGTGAGCGATACTTGCCCGCCCAATTGATTCCCCACAATGACCAGTGGCTTCAGTTGAGCGCGTCCTGTATAGACTGCTGCTGCCATGCCAGCTGGACCAGAACCAATGATAACCACACGTTCACGTCTCATCATCTTTTCCTTGTGCTGTTGTTATCGTGCCATTTCAGTATTTAGACTATTCGATCTAGCTGTCCCTTACCTAGAGAGGCTTCAGTCAGATTCATCCAGGCTCATGCGGAGGACAGCAACCAACGCTTCAAACTCTTGCCGACAACATCCAATTTGGTCAAGGTGGGTGGCGAACATCGGCATGAGGTCTTCCAGTTTGGCACCTTGTGCCACCTGTTGCGCCAAGTCAGAAAAGTCCTCACAGTCTGCCGTGCAGTCCATGTGAACACAATCTTCATCAAAGGGTTGATCTGCGTTCTCCAACAATTTGAAGAGCGTCTCGAGCGAGGGAGAGTGGTTAGGGGGTGTCATGGTTTGGTGTGCCTTCCGCGCAAAACACAAAACGAACTGAATCGTTAAAGCTATGGACAGGAAAAGAGTGACTTTTCTTACGCAACCCCACCTAGACTGTGTGCGTTGCGCGTGGATGAAAAGAACCCGTTACCCTTGGAGGTTGCGCTTTGGCAAGGGGCATCTGTTTTCTGTGCCCTGTGTTGGGTATAAGTTAAATTGATGGCACCAGTCTGGATTCACGATGACACCCCACATTGTTTACTGTTGCGCTCGCTCGTACAATGAGGACGTTAAAGTTTAGTCTACACGTGAAAAGGAATACACCTCATGACTGTTGCTATCCAGAATGTCACCCCTGCTGAATATGTTGCTACCTATTTGGGGACGGACCACATTTTCATTGATGTGCGCGAAGTACACGAATATGAAGATGGCTTCGCACAGGGAGCGATCAACATCCCCTTGAGCGAACTACAAGCTCGCCGTTCAGAAATCCCGACCGACAAGCCTGTTGTTCTCATCTGCCAACGCGGTGGACGGAGCATGAACGCCGCTGCATTTTTGGCAGGCACAAACGAATATGCCGCCCTTGTCAACGTGGATGGCGGTACGAGCGCGTGGATGGAAGACGGTTTACCACTGGGCTAACCTCAACCCTTGGATCATTCCAACGCTACCCGTGAGGGGCTAGGCGAATGTCACAAATCGCCTATTGCGCTTTATCGCGTTCGCTGTATAGTTAGGAATGAAGATAAACTATTATGTGACAAATGAACCCTGCTCGTTTTTGCTTGACGGCGGGGTTTTTTGTTCAGGAGATGTAATGACAGCTACCTTTCGTGATTTGGGCTTAAGCCCAGAACTCCTCGAAACCCTCGACGAATTGGGTTACGTTGAGCCAACACCCATTCAAGCCCAAGCCATTCCTCAATTGTTGGAAGGGCGCGACGTGTTCGGTCAGTCTCAAACCGGGACAGGCAAAACCGCCGCTTATACCCTCCCTTTGATCCAACAACTAGAGGAAGATGGCTTGCAAATGTTGGTGCTTTCACCCACCCGTGAATTGGCAATCCAAGTATCAGAAGCCATCTATCGTTATGGCTCGCAATTGGGAGTCACCGTGTTACCCGTTTATGGGCAACAATCGTATACGCGCCAAATCCGTCGCCTCGAACGCGGTGTGCATGTTGTGGTGGGAACGCCAGGACGCACGCTCGACTTGATCCAACGCGGGGCAATGGACTTGAGCAACATTCGTTTCGTGGTGTTGGATGAAGCCGATGAGATGCTTCAATTGGGGTTCATTGAGGACATTGAGACGATCCTACGCGCCACCCCTAGCGACCGTCAAAGCGTGTTATTCTCTGCGACGCTCACCTCGAGCGTGGAACGCTTGGCGCGTACTTACATGCGTGACCCACTCATCATTCGTGTACAAAGCGAGGCACTCACCGTTTCCAGCATTCGCCAACGCTACTATGTGGTGAACGAGCGCGATAAAGTGCCGGCGTTGTGTCGCTTGTTAGAAGTGGAAGACCTGAAGCACACGATGGTTTTCACCCAAACCCGCGCTGGCTCGGCAGAGTTGGCAGAAACCCTCAGTGAACGAGGCTATCGCGCGGTTGCCATCCACGGCGACCTGGCACAAAACGAACGCGAGCGCATCGTCAAGCGTTTCAAAGAGGGCTACTTCAAAATCTTGGTGGCAACCGATGTCATGGCGCGTGGGGTAGATATTGAACAAGTTTCCCATGTGATTAACTTTGACATTCCTATGCCCACTGAATATGTGCATCGCATCGGACGGACGGGACGTGCTGGGCGCGACGGGGACGCGATTACGCTTGTCACCCCGCGCGACAAACGCCGTGTGCAGATGATCGAGCAATACACGGGGGAGCGCATCCGCCATGAGCGCATGCCATCGATTGAGGCAGTGCTAGAAAAGCGCGACGAACTCTTCAAGGAAAGCATCACCGAGCGCATTGCTAACGTTGAACCAGAGGCAGACTTGCTCTTCAACGAGTTGCTAGAGATGCAATATGATGCCAACATCGTGGCAGTGGCGGCGATGAGCCTGATGCGCGAAAACGCCAAACTCCCTCCGCTGGAAGAAATCGAAGATGTGAGCCTGTCGGATCGTGCTCGGCGCGGTGCCAACGGCAACAACCGCCAAGATCGGCGCGGGGGCGAACGCGAAGCACGCTACCACCATGAAAACAACGGTGGCGAACGACGTGGCTACGGTGAAAACCGATCGAACGGTGGGCGCAGGGTGCGTGGCGACCGCAACCAATACAGTGCGGAGGAAGGTATGGTACGCTTGCACATGAACATCGGGCGCGCTGCCGGCGTTGGACCAGGTGACATTGTGTACAGCGTAGCAAGTGCCGCCAATATTTCTGGCAAGTTGATCGGGCATATCGACATTCGTCAAAACGAAACCTTTGTTGATATTCCAGAAGATCATGTGGATGACGTTTTACGCGCAATGAAGCGCAATGGGAAAATTCGTGGTAAGTCCATGTCGATGGTGCGGGCATAGGTTGTGACCCTATTTTGCCACGCCGAAGGAATGCAGAGGGTTCAGCACGCTAACCTACAACGGTTGATTGCAAGTCAAATGAGGTCCGTAAGGATGAACGGGAAGAGGGTTTGGCATCTTGGTTTGGTGATGCAGTTGTGCCCACCCGTGAGTGAAAACCTAAAGTTCCATTGGTGGGTCAAGTAAGCCAATTCGAGATGTGCTAGTTGGAAGTTGTGCCGT
>Ga0172373_10009007_pt1 | contig 12516 bp, 8 predicted proteins | sample Lak10m_2_FD_114546 | JGI IMG/M metagenome (GOLD analysis project Ga0172373, IMG submission 114546) | Freshwater microbial communities from Kabuno Bay, South-Kivu, Congo - kab_092012_10m | ecosystem: Environmental > Aquatic > Freshwater > Lake | place: Democratic Republic of the Congo: South-Kivu... | reverse complement strand
GGACCTTACAGCGCCACGCCCATCGGCTTCGGCAAACACCTCTACCTCGTGAACGAAAAGGGCCTCGTGCAGGTCGTGGACACGAGCGCACCGGACGGAGCCGTGGTCAGCACGCTGGACTTGAAGGACACCATCATCGGCACACCGAGCATCGCGGGCGGCGCGGTCTTCATCCGCAGTGACAAGGCGCTGGTGAAAATCGGCGGGTCGTAGACTCGGAGCCGATCGAGGCGCTGACGGTGCCTTGCACAGCCAGCTCCGTGACTACAGCAGCCGCGCCTGCATCTCATCCTTGGCAATTGCCTCGCCGAGGCTTTCCACCCGGGCACGGCGGCGCTCCATGATGTTCTTCTCCAGCTTGGAGTCGTAGGCCACGGGATAATTGCCGTCGTAGCAAGCCATGCAAAAGCCCGCGCGCGGGCGGCCCGTGGCGGCAACCATGCCGTCCTGTGAGAGGTAGTGCAGCGAGTCCGCGTTGAGATACTGCCGGATTTCGTCGAGCGAATGGTTCGCGGCCATCAGCTTGTTGCGGTCAGGGAAATCAATGCCGTAGACGCACGGGTGCATGTGCGGCGGACAGGAGACGAGCACGTGGACCTCCTTCGCGCCGGCCTCCTTGAGGTTATTCACACGCGTCTTGCAGGTGGTGCCGCGCACGATGGAATCGTCCACGATGATGACGCGCTTGCCCCGCACGAGCTCGGCGATGAGGTTAAGCTTCACGCGGACGTTAAAATCGCGGATGAGCTGGGACGGCTGCAGGAAGCTGCGCCCGACGTAGTGATTCCGGACGAAGGCGATCTCGAAGGGAATGCCGCTTTCCAACGAGTAACCGAGCGCGGCGCAGTTGCCGCTGTCGGGCACGGGCACGACGATATCCGCCTGGATAGGATGCTCACGCGCGAGCTGGCGGCCCATCTCGACGCGCGTGCGATACACGTTGCGCCCGTCGAGGTTCGAATCCGGCCGGGCGAAATAGACGTATTCAAAGACGCAAAAGGCGCGCCGCTGATGGGCGGGAAAGGCCTGGACACTGCGAACGCCATCCTTGCTGATGATGACGACCTCGCCCGGTTCCACATCGCGCACGAACTTGGCATGGATCAGGTCAAACGCGCAGGTCTCGCTCGAGAGCACCCAGGCGTCCCCCACCTTGCCAAGCGAAAGCGGCCGAAACCCATGCGGATCGCGCACGCCGATCAGCTCGTGCTCGGTCATGATTACCAGCGAGAACGCGCCTTCGATGCGGCGGACGGTGTTGATCAGCGAGCTTTCACCGCGCGGATCATTCGGCTGCGCCATGAGGTGCAGGATGATCTCGCTGTCCACCGTGGTCTGGAAGATCGAGCCTTTGGCTTCCAGCTCCTCACGCAGCTGGGCGGCATTGGTGAGGTTGCCGTTGTGCGCCACGGCGATCTGGCCGCGCGCGCAATCCACCGTCAGCGGCTGCGCGTTGCGGATGTGCGACGACCCGGTGGTCGAGTAACGCGTGTGACCCACGGCCATCTGCCCGACGAGCTTGTGCAGGATTAAGCCGTCGAAGATCTGCGGCACGAGGCCCATGCCCTTGTGCTCGCGGAACTGCCGGCCATCGCACGTGACGATGCCGGCACTCTCCTGCCCGCGGTGCTGGAGAGCGTAGAGGCCATAGTAGGTCAGCTCGGCGGCGTTGGGATGGCCGAAAATGCCGAAGACTCCGCAGTAATGTTTGGGATGCTCGGGTGAATGCATTGGCGCGCGGCGAGACTCAACCGGACACCCTGCGGGTTGGCAAGCGGAGAAGTGGCGGAACCGTTTTGACTTCACGCCTGCCATCTCGTTCCCTTCCTCTGCGTTCGCGTCATCATGCCCGTAATTGAAGTCCACGGCCTCACCAAAGCCTTCCGCACCTACAAGAAGCAGCCCGGCTTCCGGGGCGCGGTGCGCGGGCTGTTCCACCGTGACTACGAGCAGACGCTCGCCGCGCGGGAGGTGAGCTTCACAGTCGAAGAAGGCGAGCTGGTCGGCTTCCTCGGCCCCAATGGCGCGGGCAAAACCACCACGCTCAAGATGCTCGCCGGCCTGCTGTATCCCACCAGCGGCGCGGCGAAGGTGCTGGGCCACGTGCCATGGGAACGGGCGGACGGCTACCGCCGGCAGTTCGCGCTGCTGCTTGGGCAGAAGAACCAGCTCTGGTGGGACTTGCCGGCCCGCGAATCGCTGGAGCTGAACGCGAAGATTTACGGCATCGAGCGGGACGTTTTCGAGCGCACGGTCAATGAGCTGACCGAACTGCTCGATGTGAAGGACAAGCTCAACGTCATGGTGCGCGAGCTGTCGCTGGGCGAACGGATGAAGATGGAGCTGACCGCCGCGCTGCTGCACCAGCCAAAAGTGCTCTTCCTAGACGAGCCCACCATCGGCCTCGACGTGGTTTCGCAGAAGAAGGTCCGCGAGTTTCTCCGCCACCACAATGCCACGCGCCGGACCACCATCCTGCTCACGAGCCATTACATGGCGGACATCCAGGAGCTGTGCCAACGGGTCATCATCATTGACCATGGCACGATCTTCTTCGATGGCAGGCTAAGCGAGGTGATTGACCGCTTCGCCGACTTCAAACTGGTGACGATCGAATTCGATCCCAGTGAAACGGCTGAGGCAGCCGCACTCTCAGAGTTTGGCGAGGTCGTCGAGCGTGCCCCCGGCAGAGCCAAGCTGAAGGTAAAGCGTGACCGCGTGGTATCCGTTTGTCAGGCGCTGTTCGGAAAGCTGTCCGTGCGCGACATTGACATCCAAGAGGTGCCCATTGAGGATATCATTAGGGAACTGTTTGACCGCAAGGGGGCCTGAAGCGGTTGAGATCGAGGCATTAGGGATTTTGCGATTGCGCAGGCAGGGTGGACGACTAGATTGCCAGTCATGAACGGCCTGCGGGAATTATTCCAGTTGCGCGCCAGCGGCGAAGGCGCCGCAGCCGTTCAGGGAGGCGATTATGTGGCGGTATTCATGCTGGGACTTCTCCTCCTGATTCTCGCCGTTGGAGCCCTGTTTGTCTGGATGGCTTCGAGGCATGCACGCGAGCGCAAAGCTTGGGCTGAGGTGGAATTGCGTAATCGTCCCCGCAGCCACTGGACGGGAACCGGCGTTTTCCGATCCGATATCTTCGAGTCGCCATGCCGCTGGATTGCCGTCCGCACCACCGAACCGAGGGCCGTGCAGAAGGCGCTCAAGCTCGCCAACCCCACCTTATGCACGTGGGCAGAGGGTATCGCGGAGGCGCGTGACCGGCGGCTTTTCATCACGCCTCCCCTCGGCGAGTGGGTGCTCATCGTGGGTTCAGGGCTGCCCGACCCCAGTGACGACGTGGACGAATGCTTTCACCTGCTCACTGATCTGAGCCGCAAACTTGGCCTGGTGCAGTTCTTCAGTCTCAACCGCGCCGTCGGTCATCACGCCTGGGCACGGCTTGATTCTGGCGAAGTGCTGCGTGCCTACGCCTGGGCCGGTCATGTCGCATGGAATCAAGGCCCCCCAAGCCCGGCGGAAATCGGCCTGGGACTGAAGTGCTATGATTACCACGAGCAGCCTCAGAAAGTTTGGAGCGAGGAGCCCGATCCGTGCCTGCACAACCTGGAACGCGTTCCGTTACTGGCCGCTCGGTGGAGCGTCGACCCCACCTCGCTGGATGAACGTCACTTTGTTACCGGCCGTGGAATAGCTGGGGAACTGATCTAAACTCTGGCCCAAAAGGCGGCCAAACCGAGCGGCTGTTCCACTCGCGTCCGCACCGGCGAATGATCCCACAGGGCTTGCTTTGCGCGAGGGCTTGGCCAGCTAGGCGCACCCATCGCAATCGGCGATCTTGATTCAAACGCTCTTCACTCCGCTGGATCCGCCGGATTTGCCCTCCATCAAGCACTGCGTCACCGAATTTGAAGTCTTGAGTGGCTGGCAATGGTCCTTTGAACGTGTCAGCGTCCGGATGTATCCCAGCCTCCTCGGCCGCCGCGAAGCCGCGTGAATATCTCGCCCTGGTGGCATTCGACGAAATGGTCCGCTTCGACGACTCCTTGAAATACATGCGGCACCTACCACGATTACCTGCTGATGGGTTCCGAACGGTCCCTGAGTCGAATTTGCCGGGGCGAGCTAGGCGGGGCCGCAAGCCTGGACATCGTAGCGCGCCGCCTGGGCCATAATAGTCCGCATTTTCGGGCGAAACTTTAGAACGTTTTCCTACCGGTCTCCGCGCGGATCAAATGCATCCCGCAAACCATCCCCAAAGAAATTCAAGGCCAGCAACGTGCTGACCAGCATCGCGCCGGGGAAAACCAGCAGCCACCAGTAGATGCGGATGGGATTAATCTGGGCCGCCCCGTCCGCGATGAGCGAGCCAAGGCTTGCCTGCGGCGGCTGCACGCCGAGGCCGAGGTAGCTCAGGAACGATTCGTAGAGCACGATGGCCGGCACCAGCAGCATCAGATACACGATGATGATGCCGGTGATGTTCGGCAGGATGTGGCGCACGAGGATGCGCGTATGTGTCGCGCCCAGCGCGCGGCTCGCATCCACGAACTGCCGCGTGCGAATGGTCAGCACCTGGCCGCGAACAATGCGCGCCATCGTCAGCCAGGAAACTGCGCCGAGCCCGACAAACAGGCCAATGAACTTAGCGCTCCGACTCCACTCGGGCGTGAGATTGCCGGCCGCCTGGAGCTTGTCGAGGACTCCGTGCAGGGTGGTTATGATCACGATGACGAAGATGATGCTCGGCAGCGAGTAAAGCACGTCCACCACGCGCATCATCAGGCTGTCCCATCGGCCACCCAGGTAGCCCGCAAGCGCGCCCCAGAGCACGCCGATGACCAGACTGACGCACGCCCCCACCGCCCCCACAAGCAGGGACACCCGCGCACCAAACAGCACGCGGCTGAACAAGTCCCGCCCATGCACGTCCGTGCCGAACCAGTGCCGGGCCGAGGGCGGCTGGAATTGCGCGTCCGAGTGCTCGTCCGGCTGATGGAGCACGGACTTCAACGCCTCCGGCATCCCACCCGCGACCTTCGGATGCGCCAGCACCGGCCAGACCAGAATTGCGCCGAGCAACCCGGCCAGAAACACGGCGCATCCCACGGCGAAAGAGTTCTTCCGAAACCGCCGCCACGCGCGCTGGTTGGGGCTCAGGTGGATCTGCCCCGGCAACTCACCCGGTTCAGCCGCTGAGGCCTGAAGCTTGGAGCCTGGCGCTGCGCCGTTACTCATACTTCACCCTCCGGTCCAGGTAGCTGTAGGCCACGTCCACGAGCAAGTTCAGCACCAGTAACAAAATGGCATAAAGCAGCACCAAGCCCACGACCATTGGGTAATCGCGGTTCAGCGAGCTGTTCACCATGAATACGCCGATGCCGGGAATGCGGAAGAGATTCTCCACCACAAACGACCCGGTGAGGAGATCCGCCAGCAGCGGGCCGGAGTAGGACACCACGGGGAGGATGGCGATGCGCAGGGCGTGCTTGAGCAGCACCGCCGTGTCCCCGAGGCCCTTCGCGCGCGCGGTGACGATAAACTGGTCGTGGAGCGTGCCGAGCATCCCCTCGCGCATCAGCCGCGCAACCCGTCCTGCGAAGTAAAGGCCCAGCGTCACCGTCGGCAGCACGACATGCCAAGGCGTCTCCCACAGCCCGACCGGAAACATCCGCCAGCGAATTGCCAGTCCCATCACCAGCAGCGGCCCGACCACAAGCGCCGGGATGCACACCGCGAGAATCGCCACGAAGCTGCCCGCGTAGTCGCCGAACTCCCCCTTGCGCACGGCGGCATAAAACCCCACCGGAATGCCCAGCCCCAGCGCGAGCGCGAACGCCGACAACCCGAGCGTGATCGAGACGGGCAACCCCTGCGCGATGATGTCAGTGACACCGTGGTTGCGGTATTTGAGCGACGGTCCGAAATCGCCCTGCACCACGCCGCCAAGCCACCGCAGGTATTGCTGCCAGAGCGGCTCGTCGAGGTGGTATTTGGCCCGCAGGTTGCGCTCGATCTCCGGCGACGCCGGCTTGCGCTCCTTGTCGAACGGCCCGCCCGGCGCAACACGCACCAGCGCGAACGCAATCATGCTGATTACCAGCAGCAGCGGAACGAGAAACGCGAGGCGCTTGAGGAAATACATCGGCGACGCCGGCTCACCATTCAGACCGGAGGATTGGGCTCACTGGCCGGCCTTAACCAGCTTCCACACCTTGCCGCCCTTCGTGCCAAGGGCGCCGGTCTGGTTGGTCAGCACGTAAAGCTCGCCGTCCTTGTCCTCGCCGAAGGCCCAGACAAACGCCCCGATGTGTCCGGCAGCATGGGATTCGGGCACCAAGTCAGCCATCGTCCACTTCCCGTCCGCACCGCGCGTCGCCGCATAGAGGACCCCCTGCGGGAGGCTGAAGTGCTTGGACCAGTCGGCAAAAATGTATTTACCCGTCAGCTGCGGCAGGGCCTTGCCGCGATAGACATAACCACCCGTCACGCTCTTGCCTTTGCCGGTCTGCGGGGCGACGGCGAGATTCTCGTAGGCGATGATGGGCGCGATGAACTTCGCATCGCCGGGGTCAAAGTAGGGCTTCTCGAGCGGCTTGTTCTCGCCCTTCGGGTTGAACCATTCCACGCCTTCCTTGAGGTTCCAGCCGTAGTTCCCGCCCTTGACGATGATGTTGATCTCCTCCCACCGGTTCTGGCCGATGTCGCCCTCAAAGAGCTCGCGCTGTCCGGCGCGGTCGAAGGTCAGGCTCCACGGATTGCGGATGCCCCAGGCGTAAATTTCCGGTGCGCCGCCCCCCTTGGCGAAGGGATTGTCCAACGGGATGCCGTAAGGCTTGCCCGCCGCCGGCTTGTCCACGTCGATGCGGAGGATTTTGCCCATCAGCGTGTTCAAGTCTTGCGCGTTGCCACGCGGACCGCGCGCCTTGTCCTTCTCTTCCTTGTTGATGTCGTTCTTATGCCCGCCGTCACCGCTGCCGATGTAGAGGAAGCCGTCGGGCCCGAACGCTATGCGTCCGCCATTGTGGTTGAAATAAGGCCGGTCAATCTGGAGCACGACGCGCTCGCTGCCGACGTCCAGCGTGTCGCCCTTTGCCGTGAACTCGGCGATGGTCATCGTGTGGTTCCAGTTCGTCGGCGCGGAGGCGCGGAGCGGCATGCTGTAACAGATGTAGAGCTTGCGGTTCTGGGCGAACTTCGGATGTGGTGCGATGCCGAGGATGCCCCGTTCATCGAACTTGCCGAGATTGACCGCCAGCTTGGCCGACAGGTCGCCGAAGGACTTGAGCTGGCCATCCGGAGACATCAAATGCAGCTGGCCGATCTGCTCGGCCAGGAGCATCCGCCGGCCGTCGAAATCACCGATCACCGTGGGCGCGGTGAGGTTGGTGGCCATGAGCTTAAGAGCAACGCCGCTAGGGCCGTCGGCGGCAATGGAGACGTTGGCGATCAGGGTGGCGGCGGACAGCGCGAGCAGAGAGCGAATGGCTTGCATGGCGGGAGTGTAAGTGGCAGCCGCCCGCTGACAAGCCGCGAACCAGCAGGAGGGCGCGCTATCCGCTTGCCTGCGCCCCCGCTCCGCAAGATGTCCCCGTTGATTGCGCTTGTGGCTCAGCTCGATAGAGCATCCGCCTTCCCCACCGCCCAACAAATTCACTCAACGGCTTTTTCAGGCAGGCTCTGAGGTAATTCATGCTGGGTAGGGATTGGTCCAATTGGCACGGCATTGGATTGCGACAACGCAATTCAAGTTGAAGTGCCAACGCCGCCTAGGATCAATTCGTCAGGTGAGAATGGGCTTCACTATCTCCCCATGCACGTCCGTTAGCCGGTAGTCGCGACCTTGAAAGCGATACGTCAGCTTCGTGTGATCCAGCCCGAGGAGATGCAGGGCCGTCGCGTTGAGGTCGTGAATGTGAACGGGATCCTTCACGATATTGTAGCTGAAGTCATCGGTCTCACCGTAGGCCTGACCACCCTTGATGCCGGCACCGGCCAGCCAGATGCTGTAGCAGCGCGGGTGATGATCCCGACCGTAGTTGTCCTTGGTCAGGACGCCTTGGGAATAAACCGTGCGGCCAAACTCCCCACCCCAGATGACCAAGGTGTCCTCAAGCAGGCCGCGCCCTTTCAATTCAGCCAGCAAGGCGGCGGTGGGCTGATCGGTGTCATGACACTGGCTCCTGATGCCGCTGGGCAGGTTGTTGTGCTGATCCCAGCCGCGATGGTAGAGCTGGATGAATCGCACCCCACGCTCGGCGAGCCGACGGGCCAGAATGCAATTTGCCGCATAGGTGCCGGGCTTTTTCGATTCGGGACCGTAGCGGTCGAAGATGTCCGCGGGCTCCTTGGAGAGATCCGCGAGTTCCGGGACGGCGGACTGCATGCGGAACGCGAGTTCATACTGGTCGATGCGCGCCTGCGTCTCCGGGTCCTGATACTCCGCGAACTGCAGGCGATTGAGCGCGGTGGCGTCATCCAGCATGGCACGCCGACGCGCGGGCGTGATGCCCGGGGGATTGGAGAGGAACAGAACCGGATCCTTGCCGGAACTGAAGCGCACGCCTTGGTAGCGGGAGGGGAGAAACCCGGAACCCCACATGCGCTCGTGCAATGGCTGTGCGTTGGTGGGGCCGCTGGGACGGGAAATCAGGGCGACGAAAGCCGGCAGGTCGGCGTTCTCGGAACCCAAGCCATAGGAAACCCACGCTCCAAAGGCCGGTCGGCCGCCGATCTGGTGCCCGGTCTGCAGCAGCGTCATTGCGGGGTCGTGATTGATGGCCTCCGTGTGAAGCGAACGGATGACGAAGATATCGTCCGCGAATTTCGCGGTATGGGGCAGCGTTTCCGCCAGCCACAAACCCGACTGGCCATGCTGCTGGAACTTGAAGACCGACGGGGCCACCGGGAAGCGCTTCTGTCCGGCCGTCATGCCGGTTAGCCGTTGCTCGCCGCGCACCGACGGAGGCAGATCCTTGTCAAAGTGGGAAGCCAGGCCGGGCTTGTAGTCAAACAAGTCCAGCTGCGAGGGCGCGCCAGCCTGGGTGAGCCAGATGATGCGCTTCGCCTTGGGGGCAAACGATGGTGGCTGGGTCGCGGCGAACAGCCGTGGGTTGAAGAGGGAAGCCAGCGCAGCAGCACCAATGCCCGTAGCGGAGCGGCTTAGGAAATGGCGGCGGGAGAGTTCGTTCTGTAGGGACTGCAAGCTCATGGGTTCACTCCTTCGTGACCGTTTCATCCAGATTGAGCAGTGTGCTGGCGACCGTGGTGAAGGCGGCCAGTTCGGCGAGATTCAACTTGGTATCGTAGCCCGCCGAGCCGACGGCCAGGAACGACTTGGCCGCCTCCGGGTCCTTGGTGAAGTCCGCGTGGGCCCGGGCATATGCCGCTTGCAGGATCTTCAATTCCGCCGGCGCGGGCGGACGCGCGAGCAGCAGCCGGAAGCCCATGGTGAGCCGCGCCTCCTCCGTGCTGCCGCCTTCCTTCATCATGCGTTGCGCGAGAAAGCGGGCGGCCTCGACATAGGTCGGGTCGTTCAAGAGGTTCAGGGCCTGCAACGGGGTATTGGTGCGCGGTCGGCGCAAGGTGCAACTCTCCCGAAATGGCGCATCAAAGAGCAGCATCGCCGGGTGCGGAACGGAACGCTTCCAATACGTATAGAGGCTGCGGCGGCGGAGTTCGTCTCCCTTGCCCGGCACATACGTGTTGTAGCCGTTTCCGGCCGTGACCTGCTCATAAAGCCCAGGCGGATGATAGGGCTTCACCGAGGGCCCGCCGAGCTGTTCGACCAGCAGTCCGCTGGCAGCAAGGGCCTGATCCCGGATGAATTCGCCCATGAGCCGGTGGCGCGGACCGCGGGCGAGCCAACGATTTTCCGGATCGCGTTCGCGCAATGCCGGCGTGAAGCGTGAGGCCTGCCGATAGGTCGCGCTGGTGACCATGAGCCGCAGCAACTCCTTAACGTCCCAACCGCTGCGGATGAACTCCTGCGCCAGCCAGTCGAGCAGTTCAGGATGGCTCGGGAGCGCGCCTTGCGAACCGAAATCCTCACTCGTCTTCACCAGACCGGAACCGAAAACCTGCTGCCAAAAGCGGTTCACGGTGACACGAGCCGTAAGCGGGTTTTCCGTGCTCACAAGCCACTTCGCCAACCCGAGGCGGTTGCGGGGCAATTCAGGCGACAGCGCCGGCAAAACGGCTGGAGTCGCTGCTGTGACGGCGCTCCCGGGCTTGTCATAGGCCCCGCGCATCAGGATGAACGTGGGGCGCGGGTCCTTTTGCTCCTCCATGACCAGAGTGGTGGGAATCTCGTTCTCCTCTGCCGTGACCTGCTTTTTCAAGCTGCCCAGCTCATCGTTGAGCTTTCGATGGTCTGGCTGCTGCGCGATCCGGAAGGCCGCGAGCTGCTGTTGTTCCGCCTTCGACCGCCCCGTCGAATCTTTCCGCGTGATCGCCTCCACGGCGGCGGGGGTCAGCAAATCGGGCTGCACCGCAGTGGCGAACAGCCGCCAGCGCGAAGGCCCGCCGGCATTCTCCACGCCAATCTCGATTTGGACCTCGCGGCCGGCCTCCGACGCCAGTGCCGGCTCAAACTCAAAGACTGCATGCACGGGGCGTTCTGGCTTCATGGCAAGAACCGTCCGGGTCTTGCGGTCACTATCCAGCACCTTCTCGGTTTCCCCGCTCGCGAGCGAATCTCCCCAGGCAATGGCGCGCAGTTTGTGCTGTCCCAGCTTGAGTTCGCTCCACTGGAAACTGGCCGAGGTCGCCGTGGTCCCGCATTCGAGGCGCAGCGCGGTGAGGCGTCCGGCGGGCAGGCGCGCGGTGAGCTTGAGGGTGTTCGGCCGCGTCTCTTGCGGGCCAACTTCCAAGGTCTTGGCGGACGCATCAATCACCGGCGGCTGATCTCCGCCGCTGGCCATGAGCAGGCTCACCGGCTCCCACTTCACCACCGCCGAGGCGACCCGCTGCGCCCACTCCTCAATGCCACTCACGGACCGATTGGTGAGCGCGGTGAGTTGGTCGTTCACCGCTTTCAGCTTCCCATTCAGGGCGGCGAGTTTCGCTTCCGTTGCCGGAGAGGGAAGCTTCACAAACGGCGGGGCGTTTTGCCGGATGGGATTCGCATAAATGCCCACGCCTCTTTCCGGCACGTTGTGGAAAAACGCTTTCAGCGAGTAGAAGTCGCGCTGCGTGAAGGGGTCGAACTTGTGATCGTGGCAGCGGCAGCAATTAAAAGTCTGTCCCAACCAGACGGCTGCGGTCGTCTCCACGCGATCAGCCGTGTATTCGGCGAGAAACTCCTCGGCGATGATGCCGCCTTCCTCGTTCAGCATGTGGTTGCGATGAAAGCCCGTGGCTACCCTCTGTTCGAGGGTCGGGCTGGGGAGCAGGTCACCCGCCAGTTGCTCGATGGTGAACTGATCGAACGGCTTGTTTTCATTGAACGCACGGATCACCCAGTCGCGCCAGGGCCACAGTTCACGGTCGCGATCCACCTGGTAGCCATTTGAATCCGCATAGCGCGCCGCGTCCAGCCAATCGACCGCCATGCGTTCGCCATAGCGCGGTGATTTCAGCAGGCGATCCACCACCTTCTCATAAGCCTGCGCGGAGGTGTCAGCGACAAAGGCATCCATCTCCGCTGGCGTCGGGGGCAAGCCGGTCAAATCCAAGGTGACGCGCCGGATGAGCACCGGCTTGAGTGCCTCGGTGGACGGCGTGAGCGCGGCGGACTCCAAGCGCGCCAGCACGAATTGATCAATTGGGTTACGCGGCCAGTCCTTGCGCCGCACGGACGGAACTTTCACCGGGGAAGGCGCCACGAAGGACCAATGCTCCTCATACTTCGCCCCTTGGGCGACCCACTGCCGCAGCTTCTGCTTCTGCGCCGAGGTCAGCACCTTGTGCGATTTGGGCGGTGGCATCACTTCGCCCGCATCACTGCTGTTGATGCGCTTGAGCAACTCAGACTTCCTAACGTCGCCCGGCACAATGGCGAGCTTGCCGGACTTGGCCGGCTTGAGCGCCGCCTCGCGCACATCAAGGCGCAACCCGGCTTTGCGCTGCTGCTCATCCGGCCCGTGACAACTGAAACAGTTGTCGGACAAAATGGGACGGATCTTGCGGCTGAAGCTCACCGGCTCTTGCGCCTGGACGGCGGCCTCGGCCAGCAGCAGGGCGGAGACCAGGTAGATGATGCGCTTCATGTCAGTTGGTAACCTGTGACGCCCGGCTCTCAGCGATGATTGAAACGGGTTTGCGGCAAGCGCTGGCCGTTGACTGCCGATTAGTCCGGAACCAACCCAATGCGACCGTCCAGCTCGCCCTTCATCCGCGCCGTCAAGACTTGCAAAAGCCTCACTTACGGCGGCGAAGCGGCGTGCCTTAGCAGGTATTTGAAAAATGGGTGACCTCCACGAACGCCGTCTCTGTTTTGCGCCTCGTCACGTTGGTTTGGCGGGGTGCCGGACTCGGTTTTCACCGCTTCCGGGCACACCGCAGGTTCCG
>Ga0172373_10009006_pt1 | contig 12516 bp, 10 predicted proteins | sample Lak10m_2_FD_114546 | JGI IMG/M metagenome (GOLD analysis project Ga0172373, IMG submission 114546) | Freshwater microbial communities from Kabuno Bay, South-Kivu, Congo - kab_092012_10m | ecosystem: Environmental > Aquatic > Freshwater > Lake | place: Democratic Republic of the Congo... | reverse complement strand
GCCGGTTGCGCCGCGCAGCCCGCGCAGCGCAAGCGTGTCGCGGCGGTGTTCGAGGTCTGCCAAGGCCAGCGCGAGGTCGTACGCCCACAGGCACGCGCGCTTGCCCACGGTCACGGGCTGCGCCGGCTGGTAGTGCGTGAAGCCCAGGCAGGGCAGCGCACGATGCGTGGCCGCGAACCGACCCAGGCGATCGATCGCCCGCGCCAGCTTCACGGCGATCAGGTCGAGCGCCTCGCGCATCAGGATCGCGTCGGCGTTGCAGACCACGTCCTGGCTGGTCGCGCCGAGATGGATGATCGCGCGGGCTTCGGGCGCCGCATCGCCAAGGGTGTGCACGTGCGCCATGACGTCATGGCGCAGGGCGCGCTCGTGCTTCGCGGCGGCATCGAAATCGATGTCATCAAGATGCGCGCCGATCGCAGCGACCTGCGCGGCCGAGACGGGCAGGCCCAACTCGTGCTCCGCCGTGGCGAGTGCGTGCCAGATGCGCCGCCACGTGCCGAACTTGCGCTGCGCGCTGAAGAGCGAGCGCATCTCGCGGCTGGCGTTGCGTTCCTCGAGCGGGCTCCGGTAGCCGTGGTGGGTGGAGTCGTTCATCGTGCCTTGGCGGCGGTGCCGCCGATCCTGTTCTCGGTGCCCGCGCGCAGGCGGGCGATGTTGGAGCGGTGCTTCCAGATGACGAGCGCGCCGAGCGCAGCGTTCACCGTGACCATCGGCCAGACGCCCTCGATCGACCAACCATCCGCCGTGCGAGCATTCCACGCGAGCGTCGCGATCGGCAGCGCCGCAGCAGCCACGATCGAGGCCAGCGACACGTAGCGCCAGATGAGCACCGTGATCACCCAGAGCGCAAATGCCGCCAAGACGGGCACGCCGACCGCGGGCCAGATCGCGCACAGCCCGCCGAAGATCGTGGCCACGCCCTTGCCGCCCTTGAAGCGGATCCACGGGCTGAACATGTGGCCGAGCATGGCCGCCGCCGCGATCCCGATCCAAGCGAACTGCAGGCCCGGCTCGAGCTCGGCTGCAGGCTTGCCCCAGAGCCCCTCCTGCGTTCCCGCGATGGCCACCGGCACGAAGCCCTTCAGGAAATCGAGCGCGAAGCACAGGAAGCCCCACGGGCGACCGAGTACGCGGCCCACGTTGGTCGCTCCAGGGTTGCGGCTGCCTTCCTGCATGATGTCGCGACCGTGCGCGCGCGCGATCAGCACGCCGAACGGCACGCTGCCGCATGCGAATGCCACCAAGGCCATCAGGAGCATGCCGCGATCCTACGGCAGCGCGATGCAGCCTTCAGGAGCGCCAGAGTTCGCCCAGCCCGCGGTGCACGGCCCACCTGTTGGTCGTCGTGCGCAGTTCCGCGGCGAATCCCATGGCGACCAAGGTCGGTCCCTCGAGTTCGGCCTCGAGCCCATCGGCATCGATCCAGAGATGGACCAGCTTCACGCCTTGGCGCTCGGCCAGGGCCTCCGCAGCTGCGCGCACGGTCTCGCGGACCTCGTGGTCGGCCAGCGAACGGGGCAGGGCGTGGAGTGCCACCGCAGCCATCGATCAGAAGACGGCGCTCGGTTCGCGCGAGGCGCGCGGTGCTGGTGCCACGTCGCCGAAGCTCGTGCCGATCGCGCGCGCCGCCGAGACCAGCGGATGGTCGATCGGCACCAGGCGCTGCTTGCCGGCCGAGGCCATGAGGTCGATGTCGCTGAAGATGTTGTTCTGGCGGACCACGAGCCGGTTGCGCGCGCCGTCCATGAGCATCGCGATGGCGTGGTAGCCGAAGTGCGTGGCCAGGATGCGGTCGGCGGCGATCGGCGTGCCGCCGCGCACGATGTGGCCCAGGTTCGTGCTGCGCACGTCTGCCGTGGTGCGCTTGGCGAGTTCCTGCGCGACCCACGCGCCGATGCCGCCGAGCCGCACCGGATCGGGGCTCGTGGGATCGATCTGGCGGATCATCTGGCTGCCGCCCTTGGGCATGGCGCCCTCGCCGACGACGATGATCGCGAAGCCAGGCCCATCGCCCACGCGGCGCTGGACGAAGTCGCAGATCCGGTCGAGCTCGAAGGGAATCTCGGGGATCAGGATGATGTCGCTGCCGCTGGCCACGCCGGCAGTCAGCGCGATCCAGCCTGCATTGCGTCCCATGACCTCGCAGACCATCACACGGTGGTGGCTGTCGGCGGTCGAGTGGAGCTTGTCGAGCGCCTCGGTCGCCGTGGCCACGGCGGTCAGGAATCCGAAGGTGATCTCGGTGCCATGCAGGTCGTTGTCGATCGTCTTGGGGACGCCGATGATGTTGATGCCTGCATCGACGAGGCCCGTCGAGGCAGCCATGGTGCCGTCGCCGCCGATCACGACGATCGCATCGAGTCCGTGACGCTCGACCGTGGCGATGCACTGCTGCGTGCAGTCGGCGAAGACCGGCGAGCCATCGGCGTTGCGGCCGATCGCCCACTTGCGGGGGTTGCACCTGTTGTTGGTGCCCAGGATCGTGCCGCCTCGCGTGAGGATGCCCGACACGTCGGCGAAGCTCAGCGCGCGGACGCGGTCCTCGATGAGGCCTTGGAAGCCATCCTCGATGCCGAAGACCTGGATGCCGTGCTGGAGCATGGCGGTCTTCGCGACCGCACGGATGACGGCGTTGAGGCCGGGGCAGTCGCCGCCGCCGGTGAGGATGCCGATGCGCTTGATCTGGGACGGGCTCATGGGAGTCCGGCGATGGTAGCGGGGGGCGCGATCGCTTTCGCTACCATCGCTGTCATTCCATGAAGGAGTCCACCGTGAGCGAGCAGCCCTTGGGCGAGCAGGAAGATCCATCGGTCCTCGTGGCCGCGCGCCGGGCGAAGCTCGAGCGGTTGCGCAGCGAACTCGGCGTCGAGCCCTTCGGCCAGCGCGTGGATGGCATCACGCCGCTCGCGCAGGCGCGCGCAGCCTTCGATGAGGCCGCGCATGTGGCCTATGAAGATGGTTCGAAGGCTGCCAAGGCCGATCCCTCGGTGCGGATCGATGATCGTCGTCCCGCGGTCACCGTCGCCGGCCGCGTGGTGCAGCACCGCGACATGGGCAAGCTCGTCTTCATGTGGCTTCGCGACCATTCGGGTGACCTGCAGGTCAGCGTCTCCAAGGCCAATGTCCCCGAGGCGGCGTTCAAGGTCGCCTCGATGGCCGACTACGGCGATCTCCTCAGCGTGACCGGGCGCGTCGGCCGCACCAATCGCGGCGAGACCTGCGTGTGGGCCGACGGCGTCACCATGCAGTGCAAGAGCCTCGAGCCGCCACCGGGCAAGTGGCACGGGCTCTCCGACGACGAGACCCGGTACCGCCGCCGGTACGTCGACATGTATGCCAATCCGGCCACGGTCCGCACGTTCCAGCTGCGTTCGCGCATCGTCAGCGCGATCCGCCGCTTCATGGAAGCGCGCGGCTACCAGGAGGTCGAGACCCCGATGATGCAGGCGATGGCCGGCGGCGCTGCGGCGCGGCCCTTCGCCACGCACCACAACGCGCTCGACATGCAGCTCTTCATGCGCATCGCGCCGGAGCTCTACCTGAAGCGGCTGCTCGTGGGCGGCCTGCCCAAGGTCTTCGAGATCAACCGCAACTTCCGCAACGAGGGCGTGGACCGCAGCCACAACCCCGAGTTCACCGCGATGGAGGCCTACGAGGCCTTCGGCGACTACATGACCATGCTCGAGATGGTCGAGAGCCTCGTGCATGCGGTCGCGTGCGACGTGGCCGGCGTGCCCGAGGGCGGCGCCGTGGCGCTCCCGTTCGGCGACCTCGTCATCGACTACGCCAAGCCGTTCCGCCGCGTGCGCTACGAGGAACTCTTCCAGCAGGCCTTCGGCTTCGACATCGAGGACGAGGCTCGCGTGCGTGCGACCGCCAAGGAACTCCACGTCGAGGGCGCCGCGACCAAGGACCGGTGGCTCGTGGTCAATGAGCTCTTCGAAGAGAAGGCCGAGGCCCTGCTCGAACCATCGAAGCCCACCTTCGTGCTCGATTACCCCAGCGCCATCAGCCCGCTCACGCGGCCGAGCCGCAGCCGTCCGGCGATCGCCGAGCGGTGGGACCTCTTCATCGCCGGCATGGAGATCGGCCCGGCGTACACCGAGCTCAACGATCCCGACATCCAGCTCGCCAAGTTCACCGAGCAACTCAAGGGTGCCGACGAGGAGGAGAGCACCTTCCGCACGCTCGATGAGGACTTCATCACCGCGCTGCGCGTGGGCATGCCGCCCGCCGGCGGCATGGGCATGGGCATCGATCGCCTGGTCATGCTCCTCTCGAACAGCCAGTCGATCCGCGACGTCATTCTCTTCCCGCTCATGCGAGCTGAGTGATGGTCGCGCATGCGTCCGAGCTCGACCATGTCCGGCCACCGTTCGTCCAAGGGACCACGACCATGTCCACGACCATGACCACGACCATGACCACTGCCTCGTGCCGCATCGTCCGATCGATTGCCTTCATCGCGCTTGCGTTCGTGGTGCATCCGGCCGCGGCCGGCTGGACCACGCTCGAAGAAGCCTGGTACTCGATGACCCTCGGCGGCCAGCCCTGCGGGCATCTGCGCACCATGCTGCAGCAGGACGGAGATCTCTATCGAACGCTCTCCGAGTCCACGCTCAGCGTGGGCCGCGCGGGCGCGTCGGTCACGGTCACGATCTCGTCCACCTTTGATGAACGCGCCGACCACACGCCCGTGGCGGCATCGCTCACGCAGGCGATGGGCGGTGCGCCCACCACCACCGAGTGGACCTTCTCGCCCACGGGCATCGAGGTCAAGGCGCAACAGGGCGGGCGCGCCACGACCTCGACCAAGCCGCTGCCGCCCGCGGGCTGGCTCACGCCTCGCGCGGCCGACGCCCTGCGCAAGAAGGCTTTCAAGGATGGCCTGACCACCGTCGAGTTCACGACGATCGACCCGCAGAACGGCACCGCGCCCATGACCGTCAAGAGCCAGCGCACGGGCACGGGCCCGCTCACGATCGATGGCAAGCAGGTGCCCGGCACCACATGGTCCACGCGCACGTCGCTCCTGCCGATCGACACGATCGAGGAGTACGACGCCGCGGGCCTGATGCTCCGCCAGGTCACGCCCATGGCGCTCGGCAGGATCGAAGCCGTGCTCACGACGAAGGACAAGGCGCTCGGCGGCGGCGGTGCGGCGGGCGCTCCTGCGGCGGCGGCCCCCGAACTGCTGGTCGCGAGCTTCATCCAGCTCGGTGCGTCGGTGCCCGACCTCGACTGCGCCGAGATCGTCGTGTGGGACCTGCGCACGAAGGATGGTTCGCCGCTTGACCTGCCCGATGCGGGCGGCCAGACGACGAGCGCGATCGAGCGCGGCGAGCGCGTGACCGTGCGCCGCAGCGGCACCACGCCGGCGCCCACGGGCGATGCCCTCAAGGAGTTCCTCGAGCCGAGCCAGATGTGCGACACCAACGATGTGCGCCTGAAGGCGCTGGCCAAGCGCGCGTTGCGCGGCAAGGAAGATGCTCCCGTCGCCGAGCGCGCCGAGGCGCTCCGCGCGTTCGTGCTCGAGTACATCGAGCACAAGGACCTTGGCTCCGCCTTCGCGAGCGCGAGCGACGTCGCGCGCTCCAAGTCGGGCGATTGCAGCGAGCACGCCACGCTCTTGGCGGCGCTCCTGCGATGCGCCGGCATTCCCGCGCGTGGCGCCACGGGGCTCGTCTACGCCGACAGCTTCGCCGGCGGCAAGCACGTCATGGGTTGGCACATGTGGACGCAAGCGGTGATCGACGGTGCCTGGGTCGATCTCGATGCCACGCGCCCTGATTGCGCGTTCGATGGCGGCCACATCCTCACTGCCGTCACGGCCCTCGGCGACGGCGGCCTCGGCAGTGACCTCGGCAACGTCGTCGCCCTCATGGGCAACCTCGCGGTCGAAGGCGTCGAGGTCGGCGGCGCTCGGAAGCCCGCACCGTGAGCCTGTCAGGGTGGCCGAGCGAGGTGCCGCGCATCGCTGCGCGCGACGCCGCAGGCCACAAGGGAACCTTTGGCAGGGTCCTGATCGTTGGCGGGTGCATGCAGTCGCCGTTGGTCATGGTCGGTGGGCCCGCGCTCGCCGCGCTTGGTGCGCTCCGTTCCGGATGTGGGCTCGCCGAACTGGCCATGCCGGCATCGCTCCTCGTGGCGGGGCTCACGATCGCACCATCGGCGGTGGGTCACGCCATCGAGTCGGATGAGCATGGCCTGCCGACGGCCCGCGCATTCAAGGCGCTCGCTGAACGCGCGGCCTGCGCCGATGCCATCGTCTGCGGACCCGGGCTCGGTGCGAACGCAGGCTCGATCGTGCGCGCGATCATGCCATCAGCGCAGCGGCTCGTCCTCGATGCCGATGCCCTCAACGCCATCGCATCCGACCCAAGTGCGCAGCGGCCGTCGGTCGTCGCATCGGAACCAGACCTCTGCGCCGCACTGCGGGCACGCGCACCGGGAACCACCATCCTCACGCCGCACGTCGGCGAAGCGCGTCGGCTCGCGCGCGCGTGCGGGCTCATGGAGACCGCCTCCGCAGCGGAGCTCTCCCGTGCGCTCGGTGCGGTGGTCGTGCTGAAGTCGCACGAGACCTCGATCGCCGATGCCGCGCACGCCTGGTCCGTCCGAGCCGGAACGAGCGCGCTGGCGACGGCGGGTTCCGGCGACGTGCTCGCGGGCGTCATCGCTGGGCTTTGGGCGCAAGCGACCGAGTGCTCGGCATTCGATCTCGCCCGCCAGGCCGTGTGCCTGCATGGGCTTGCCAGCGTGCACTGGAGCGCTGCGCACGGCCATGCGGGACTCTTGGCACAGGACCTTGCGTCTGAGATCCCTGCAGAACTTGAGCGCTGGCGGCTCGGTGGCTCGCCCACGATGCGGTAGGCTTCACCGTTTCCCCATTCAGGATCCACCATGCCCGACCGACCTCACGTGAAGATCAAGGACCTCCAGCCCGGCGCTGCCATCGCGGGCGTCTACGGCCTGCAGAACCCGCAGGTCGGCAACACCCGCATGGGCAAGCCCTTCTTCAAGACGATCCTGCGCGATGCCACCGGTGAAGTGCCGGCGCGCCTGTGGACCTTCGACGAAGCCCGCCTGCCCGAGGTGTCGCGCACCGGCTTCGCGTGGGTGACCGGTCGCAGCGAGACCTACCAGGGCTCCATCCAGATCATCCTCGAGAGCGTCGAGGCCGTCGAGGTCGACGCGGCCGATCTCGTCGACCTGCTGCCGAGCACGCCTCGCAGCATCGATGGCATGTTCGCGCGCGTGAAGGAACTGCTCGGCACGCTCGAGCATCCGGGCATGCGCGCCCTCGCCGATGCGTACCTCGGTGATGCCGCGCTCATGGAGGGCTTCTGCCGCGCACCGGCTGCCGTCAGCGTGCACCACGCGTTCATCGGCGGCCTGCTGCAGCACACGCTGCAGCTGCTCGAGCTCGCCGATCGCATGCTGCCGCTGTACCCAGAGCTCAACCGTGACCTCGTCCTGGTGGGGCTTTTCCTCCATGACCTGGGCAAGGTGTGGGAGCTCGACTGGGAGCGCGGGTTCACCTACACCGTCGATGGCAACCTCGTCGGCCACATCGTGCGTGGCGCGGTGGTCCTCGAGACGAAGGCAGCCGTCGTGCGCCGCGGCGGTGCGGACCTGCCGCGCGAAGCGGTGCGCGTGCTCATGCACATCGTGCTCAGCCACCATGGCCTTCCCGAGCACGGCGCAGCCAAGCTGCCGAGCACGCCCGAGGCGATCTTCGTGGCGCAGCTGGACAACCTCGACGCCAAGACCTTCGTGGCCATCGGCCAGGCCGATCGCACCTCGATCCGCGCCGGCATGGCCGAGTTCACCGATCGCGTCTGGTCGCTCGACACCAGGATCTATCGACCCGATCCGCTGAACATGCCGGCCACCGTGCCGGCATCGTGAACGATCGCCGGCCACGTGCGGTCCGCCGCCAGCGCTGCCGCCCGCCGCTGCGCGCGCGCGGGCGCATGGTGCCGCAGGTCATCCAGTTCCAGCGCATGGCGTGAACGCTGCAACGCGACGAACTCGCGCATCGCGTGGAACGCCGCGCGGCGTGCTTCCGATCCGCGCGGCTCGCGGTCCATCGCGGCCAGGAGCGCGCGTCGATCCTCGAGCGCACGCCCGGTTGCGTCGAGCAGTTCCGGATTCGTCCATGCGCGGCGGAAGAGGTCCACGCTCGGCACCGGCGCGAACTGCAGCGGCAGGAGGTGCGTGGCGGTGGCGATCGAGTAGGGGCCCGGTCTGACACCGATCCAGCCAGCCCACCACGCATCGCCGGCACGCTCGTAGGTGCCGCCTCCGACGCCGTGCACGAACCGCGACAGCAGCAGCCGCAGCACTCCGCTGGCGACGAAGGCCCGCGGCAGGATCGGTTCGCCCTTCGCCTGTGCCTCGCGCACGCCCGAGGCCGTGGCGCGCCGGCGCAGTCCGCCCTTGCCCATCAGCCAGAGCGGCAGTTCGCTCTGGGCTCCGCGCTCGATGAGCGGCGTGGCGGCGCGAGGTGCATGCGCAAGCGCTGCGTTGAAGGTCGCGGCGCACGCGCCCGGATCCTTGAGCATGAGCTCGAGCACGACCTGCCCGGCCGCCGTGGTCATCAGCGACGAGGTCATGATCGTGACGGCGCATGGGCGTGCACCCATCGTCGCCAGCACGCGTTGGTTGGCCAGGGCGGCCTGCACCGCCACGCTCGGTGCAGCGGCGTGCTGCTCAAGCGCATCGAACCATGCACGGAGCCGTTCGCCGATCCACGGCAGCGCCCAGGTGGCATCGTCCAGCCGATCCCGTCCCGTCGGCCGCTTCACGGCGGGCATCCACGCGGTGGCGGCTCCGGCGACCGCTGGGCCCCAGCGGACCACGAGCCCATCGACGAGCCCATCGGTCAGGATCGGTGCGCGGACCGTCGTCGCGTCGTCGTTCGCATCGTGATCGACGATGGCGTGCACGCTCGCCGACGGCGGCGCGTCGTGCGCCACGGCCGCTTGCTTGGCCAGGATGCCCATGTGCCACGCGCCTGCCTGATGACCGAATCCATGCGCGCCGCTTGGAATGCCGAGCTGCCGACGGCTTTCGTCAAGCGTCGCAGCAAGCGGCCCGGGGATCGCGTCGCGGCCATCTCCGCCGTTCGCGCCCGCGCTGTCCCGTTCGGACCGCGGGCGGTTCGCCGCATCCGTCGCGGGATCCGTCGGGCGAACAGTCGTGCGAACAGTTGCGCGATCCGCCAAGCGATCCGCCAAGCGATCCGCCAAGCGATCCGCCGAGCGATCCGTTGCGCGATCCGTTGCGCGATCCATGGTGCGCTCGCGGCTCAGGCAAGCCGCAGCGCTGCGGGCCGCTGGGCGGGTTGGTCGAGACGGCGCAGTGCATCGGCCCGGCGCAGCTCATCCATGCGAGCGAGTTCGCGCGACAGCGTGGCACGGTAGGTCGCCAATCGATGCGAAGGATCGTCGAGCCCGTTGCCGAACGTTCGGTTCAGGTCGACGTACACGCGCGAGACAGGGATCTCGCGCACGCGAAGTCCCAGCGCAGCAGCCTGCACCCAGAGCTGGAGCGGGAAGTCGTAGCCGGTCACGTCAAGCCGCAGCCGCGCCATCGAGTCCGTCCGGTGCGCCTTGAAGCCGCAGAAGGAATCCGTGATCGACCAGCCCAGCGCATCGTTCAGTTCGGCGGTGATGGTTCGATTGATGCGCCGGCGATCCGGCGGTGGCTCGTCGCCCTGGGACGTCAGATAGCGCGAGCCGCTCACGATGTCGCTGCCGTCGTCGCGGATGGCACGCATGAACTCGGGGATGAACCGGGGCTCGTGCTGCTCGTCGCAATCCATCGTGATGACCCAGTCGTACCGGTGCGCAGCCGCGAAGGCGAACGCATCGCGCAGCGATTGACCGTACCCCTGGTTGATCGGGTGCCGGATGCAGTGCACGGGCTGGCGCGCGATGAGCCGGGGCGTGTCGTCGGTGCTGCCGTCATCCACCAGCAGGATGTCCAAGCCATACGGCCGCACGGCGGCCAGCACGCTGTCGACATGAGCCGCCTCGTTGTGGACGGGTATGGCGATGAGGGTGCGTGGGGTGGGGCGCATGGCGTGGTCTTCGTCGCAGGCGGGCCTTGGTTTCGTCCATGCGATCGGCAGCCGCCTCAGCGGCGCACGGCCGTTCCCTGCAGGTCCCGGACGAATTCGTGGCTCGATTCGCGCAGACGCAGTCCAAACACCCGCACCAGATCGCTGGTGCGCTCCGCCACAGGTCCAACGCCCGGCAGCACGTACAGCTCCGAGACATGGATGGCCTGCGCGCTGGTCATGGTCGATTCGAATCGGACCTTGACCAGCTGCACCACCGTCGGCCCGGTCGGCAGCTCGGCGAGCATGGCGCCGCCATGTTCAAGGGTTCGTCGCGATGGTCCTTGCGTGCGGGCCTCGCCGCTCTTCAGGTAGGTCACCCGCATCTGCGCCTCGGCGGTCATGATCTCGCCGGGCGCGAGCTTGGCGGGTGCCATGCCGAGCGACGGCGCGAACTCGCTGCGCGAGCGATCCCCGATCGCATCCACGGAGTCGAGGAACCAGCATCCTTGGTCATCACGGCTGTAGCGCTTGATCTCGTCGCCGATGCCATCGACCTCCATCGCACCGATGTCTGGAAAACGCTCGGTGAGCGCGCGGCCCGAGGCGACCTCGACCCACTGCTCAGGTGGTCGGCCGCGGCCCATGATCTCGTCGCCAGTCAGGGCGACGGCGTGGTCTGCTTCAAGCGGCGATGCCCGGAACGCGTACGTCGCCTTCGGTGGCGTGCATCCCACCATCGTGGCGATCAGCGTGGCCGCGAGTGCTGAGCATGCGGCGGCGCGCGCGCGCGATCGGCATGAAGCGAGCAGGCTCATCGGATCGGGAGTCCCGCGGCCTTCCAGCGCGCCTTGATGTCATCCTGCGTCGAGAGTTCGGTGGTCGTGCCGTCGGCCTCGACGCGCTTCACCAACAAGCCGTTGGCGTCGAACCATGATCGCTCGACCGGCTTGTCGCGCCCGGGCTGCGATTCGAGCAGCCACTGCTTACCGGCGCGCGTCCAGCGATCCTGCCTGATCGGCAACTGCGCCAAGCGCCCGTCGTACGCGGCCATGCCGAACTCGCCGGTGAACGAGCCATCCCGGGGCAGCAATCGCCCCAGGTGCCAGAGTTCGCCTTGCGACAGGTAGTAGCGGGGGTCGGGCTCCCACTCAAGCTCCGTTCCGTCGGGAATGCGCGCGCTGGTCGTCATGACGTGCAGCACTGGCACTGGCTGTGCTGCGGTTGGCGGCGGACGAAGCCCGGTCTCGGCGAAGCTGCGGGCCTTCTTGCCGATGCGGTCGGTGGCGATCGCCGACCAGCTCTCGCTCTGTCGGTCCCACGCGGTCCAGAATCGTGCCGCGGTGTCGGTGAACGCGCCGTCCTTGATGCTGAGCACCGTGCGCGACTGGATCTCCGTCAGCAGTCCTTCATCTCGATCGATGCCTGCGAAGCGCTGCGGATCCCGGCTCGGGTCGACTTCTCCGCGCAGGCCCGGCCGCGACGAGAGCGTCATGTAGCCGATCTCCGCGGGTCGCCCGTCTGCATCGAGGCGGTGGATGCGGAACCAGCGCGGTGCTGGCGCCGCCGCCGCGCGCAGCATGGCCGGATCGATGCGCTCCAGGAGTTCGGAGCCGGCTTTCAAGCGCTCGACCTGCCGCACGGCGATCGCGTCGCGATCGGCGAAGTCCCAGCTGGCGAAGAAGTCCTTCAGGGTCGTTCGTGCTGGTGGAAAGTCGAGCGAGCTCGAGACCACGCTGCACACGAGGAACTGGCTCGGCGCCATCTGCACGAGGTACCAGCCCGTGATCGCGGTCGTCGATGCATCCAACGGCACGCTGGCATAGAAGAGGCGCCCGTCGCGATCACCACACGGCAGCAGTTCGTTCGCAAGGATGGTCGGCTTCTGGCCCCGGTCCTGCATCGCGTGCAGGTGATCGGCCACGAGCGACTCGCACGTGGCGTCGAGTTCGCTCGGCACCAGGATCGACAGCCGACATCGGTAGCGCGGCGGATCCTGCTGATCGTCGAGCACGAAGGCAGGCGTCGCGCTCTGCATGTCGCGTGCGAAGACCGCGCCCTTGGGAAGGTGCAGCGTCATGCCAAGCGATTCGATGGCGGTTGCCTTGGCTTCGAGCGTGGCAGGAACAGCACTCGGGTTGACTGCCGGCGCCTTGTTCTCGGACGTGTTGGCATCCTTCCGCCCTTGTGCCGGAGTTATGGGAGCCTTCGAGCTTGGCAACGCCGGCTTGGCCGGGTCGCTCGTGGCTGGCTTGGATGGTGGAGTGGCGCTGCTCGGCTTCGTCTGCTTCTGCTTGGAGGAACCAGAACCCGGGGGTGGGCTCTGGCTCGCGCCCTTCGGCGCGTTCTGCGCGATCGCGTTGGTGCCGATCGCGAGCACCGTCGCGACCATGCATGTCCTCATAACGAAATCGCTTGCCATTGCAGCATCCTATTCACTTCGCTTT
>Ga0172373_10009005_pt1 | contig 12516 bp, 12 predicted proteins | sample Lak10m_2_FD_114546 | JGI IMG/M metagenome (GOLD analysis project Ga0172373, IMG submission 114546) | Freshwater microbial communities from Kabuno Bay, South-Kivu, Congo - kab_092012_10m | ecosystem: Environmental > Aquatic > Freshwater > Lake | place: Democratic Republic of the Congo... | reverse complement strand
TAGCTCAGTTGGTTAGAGCACCTCGTTTACACCGAGGGGGTCGGGGGTTCGAGTCCCTCAGCGCCCACCTTTTTCATCGGCGGAAACTTCACAAGGTAGAAATATCTATGGAGTGACCATAATGAGCTTACTTACTGCTTTTCGAAAGCCCCTCAAAAACGATATGCCAGACTTAACGGGTTACTGTACAACTCAAGAGGCATCTGAAACCCTTGGTTTTCACATAAATCATGTGAGGCGAATGATCAAGCGTGGCGACCTCGAAATAAAAAGAGTCGGACATATGCTATTTATTTCATTACGATCAATAAAAGATTATCAAGAAAAAACTAAGGGATTTGATAAACATTCCCCTGTAAAACGAGAAAAAATCACAAAAAATAAGTAAAACCAGCCTAGAAAACCTTGACTGGTTTTTTTGTTGGGTGTAAGATGTTCACTTATATAAACCTGTTCAGTAATGTGAACTTAGTACTTTAAGAAACTATAACCGCTCATGATTATCCCTGTTCTTAGCAGGGTGAAAACTGGCGCGGATTAGGGGAGCGTGGGGGCAATTGCGCTGAGAGTTGGATTTTTCAATTTGAGGTAAATAAAATGAAAGCAACTAAAAAGAAAGAAATGTCGAAGAAGTACTTGCACACTGTATTAAATAACTGGAACAGAATCGCATGGTGGTTGAAGGCAAGAATTTTCTTTGCATGTGTTCTATTTTACTGGCGTCACAGAGTGATGCTTCTTTTCTCATGATCAACAAAACACCCGCCACACCAAGCACGGCGTGACGGGCAATACATGAGGCAGGCGCGATAACGTCTGCTTTTTTGATTCTACTACATGAGGCAGTTATGCAAAATAAAATGATCTTTTTTGCAACAATTATGCTTGCCTTGTTTTTGATGGCTTGCAGTCTATTGAATCAATTCCATCCTCCCGGCGATGTAATCAAGACCGTCCTCCCCTCCCCTGTTCCTTCGAATACAAAAGCAACTCAAGTTTGTACTGTTATCGTTGACCACCTGAACCTGAGAAGCGGTCCTGGAACCTCATGGGGAGCAGTAGCCATTCTAAGTAATGGCGATATAGTCACTATCCTTTCAGAACCAGAGCCAGGTATAAACTGGGTTAACGTTCGTGCTCATGGGCTTGAGGGATGGATCAATCAACTTTATTGCAAAGAAACGAGGTAAATACTATGAAACTTTTTTGGACGGGAATTTCAAAAGTCCTATTTTATATTATCAGCTGCGCCTTGCTTGTGTATGCGGCTTCTCGGTCAATTGACTTCATAACGGCAACCTTGCCGCAGGATCAACAGATCATCGGTTACTTGGGTCTTGCGGCGACAAGCGGCGGCATGATTGCTTGGTTGTTGCTTTTCCTGTATGCATCTGAAGGACTTGGGCAGAGAATCACCACAGGTATTATGACAGTCCTGGACATGTTCGGAGAGTTTGGGCTATTCACGATGGATACACTATACCAAGCTGGTGAAAGTGGTATGACTACCAAGCTAACACCGGACGAAATTAGGATGGTTGTGATTGCCTTGAGCGCCTTGATAGCGCTTAATATCCTGGCAACCGTAATTTATCATCTGATGGAACCTGAGAATATTAAGCGCATGAGGGAGTCGTCTGTTCGAGATCAACTCGAATCCAAAACTTTGAAAGAGATAGAAAGCCGTGGCGATTTGATCGCGGAAAAGCTTGCTCCTCAGCTTGCAAGGCAATGGGCAGAGCAATTCGAATTGCGTTTTTCTGATATGCAATCACTGGGCTTGGGCGCGAAGGACGAAGAATCGGAGAGTAAAAGCTCGAGGGGTAAAGTTGCCTCGTCAAAAGCACCGCCGGCGAAACGGTACGAAGAATTGGAAGCTGAGGAAGAAAAGGAGGCGGCTGAATTGCAACCCGTCCCTTTATGGCCGTCGTTGATCAACCTGGGTGGAAACGGAAAGAACCCCAACGGAAAAAAGTGAAGCGGCAATATACTTGGGTTTGCCCATACTGTATGAAAGATTTTACAACTACCGTTTATTCCCAAAGGTACTGCAAGCCAAGTCATAAAGTTTTGGCTTGTAATCAACGCAAGGCAGAACGACAAAAAGAGACCATTGCAAGAGAAAATTCTATTACCGCTTAGACCGTTAACCAATCAACCAGAACACGCCCCTGAGCCTGTTGAAGCCAAGGAACGAGCGTTCTAGCGATTTTGGGAACCCGCCCTAAAAGGACCCTGGGCGGCAAAAAAAGGGCTCAAGAATGCGCCCGCTGTGAAAATCGATAGATTGACATGGCGGGCGCACATGACTAAGGAGAATAACATGCTAACCACAATATATCCGAATACCAACATGGGAACTTTGCAAAATTTAGGAAGTGCGGCGAATGATTACGCATCTCGAAACGCGTTCCAGCTTTATCAAGTGCGGCGCCCTCGCAATACTCAGCGAGCACAACGCGCAGCACTTGATATCTTTACTTCTTTCTTGCATTTCTGTGGAATTGCGCCATCTGGAGAACTCTACGAAGACCCAACCGCCTGGCAGGGAGTGACATTTGGACTTGTAGTCGCCTTCATGCAGTGGTTGACTCAAAATGGGTACGCTATTCACACGATCAATGATCGTGTTTCTACGGTCAAAACCTATATGCGCCTTGCTCATTCCGCGGGCTTCATCCCTGACGGAGAGATTATCCGCTTGCAAGGATTGAAAAGTTATTCGTCTAAGGAAGGTTTAGATCTAGACGAAAAACGAATTGCTTCAGGAGTGGAAACCCGGCGTGGTAAGAAAAAGACTAGTTCAACTTTCCTAAGCGAATCACAGATAGATATCCTTTGCGTCCCGAGAAATGAAACGCCTCAGGCGCGGCGCGATGCCTTGATTTTTTGCTTGATGTTTGATCATGCCATGCGTGTTTCTGAGGTTGCAGATCTACAGGTAGATAATATAGATCGTGCTTCGCGGATGTTGACATTCTATAGACGCAAGACAGGGAAAACATCTCGCCATATTTTGAGAGGGCGTACCTGGCGTTTGCTGAGTGAATATTTGAGCCGTGATAATACCAAGCCAACAGGACCGCTAATACTTGCTTCCTGCAAGACTGGCGCTCTGATTGAAAAATCTATGAGCACCGCTGCGATTGCAGCTCGAGTGCGGGAATTGGGGGAGTGGGTCGGTATTCAAAAACTTTCACCGCATGACTTGAGACATGCGGCGGCAACTTGTGCAGGGAATGATGAGCGAACATCGCTAAATAGTTTGATGCGTTTTGGAGGATGGGAAAGCGCATCCGTTGCAGTGCGCTATTTGAACCGTGCAAGTGATGCGGATAATGCCGGAGTACGTTTGGGGGTGGATTACAACGAATCTATTGAGTAAAATCCTCGAAGCGTATAAAAAGCCGCTCTCTCTGTGGCAACAGAAGAGCGGCAGGCGCATGAGATTCCGGCTCATGCTTGAGGTATTTTATCATCTCGAGCGGGGCAACTTGAAGAGGTGAAAATTATGAATAAACTTTTTGGAATTGCGAATAAACACTACAAACGCCTTCAATATGAATTTAGTAAGACAATCAAGGAATGTGAATATTTTGCGATCAGCGGAATCTACCAGGACGACATAGGGCAGTTTCAACGTTCGATTATCTCTATTGATATTTTTAAAAAAGATTTGGAAAATCTTGGCAGGCGGAATATTGGGGGAGGATTTATTATGACGGAGGGAAGTTCATATTCCCCAATAGCTTCGGTCAAAATAAGACCCATTACCATGGAAAAAACAGAAGTGGTGTTATTAACAACCGATGAACAGATTAAGCAAATTATGAAATCACTTGAAGTTTTTTTTGATGGAGATATTCCAGAAGTTTTTGATGCACCATTTGAGGTTATCAAGAAGAGAGGTGCTAGTGCGGATGAAGTTTTCTATTTGAAAGCCTGGCTAGTGTTTGGACCGACTGCTAAACATGCGGCTAAGCGTATATTGGAAACGTATGAAACTTTAAATAGGAAAATCTGCGCAATCAGAAAAGAATATACTAAAAGTATTGTCCCACGGGGGCAGGCCGGTAGAATGAAATTCAAAAAAGAATTTTCTTTCCATCTAAAAAAATGGGAAGAAGAATTAGGAGATGAGTTAAAAAAACGAAAATAAAGAATGATAAGTTTTTGGTTAGTTAATTAAGTGGTGTTTCAAAGAAGATTGTTTTAAGATGCACAGCATAAAGGCTGTGCATTTTCATTATCAAAAAGAGGTTCAAATGAAAGAAGAAAAAATAGAGAAAATTGAAAAACTCAATCAGGACAAGGTTGTTGAACGTGCAAATTTGCAGACTGCGCTTGATGCGATGAACTCAGAAAGGGCGGAGTTGCTTGTAGCCTTTGCGACCGGGGAAGAAGGATCTTCGGCGAAGCTTGCTACTCTGCAAAAAAAGCGATTGGAAATTTTGACCCAAATCGAAGCGATCGATGCATTGTTGGCTAGTATTCCAGCGCAGAAAGCCAAGGCTCGCGCTGAAGCAATTGAAGCAGATCTATATGAACTTGATCAACTAATGAGCGAGCTGCGAGAGTGCGCGCCGGAGATCGATGATGCGTCTGAAAAATTTGTTCTCGCGCTCAAGAGGCAAGCAGATGTTGTTAATAAACTCAGAAGCTTGAATAAATGGGCATTTCAAGATTTTTACGTTGGAGCTAGTGTTGCTTCAATACCCTACTTTTTGGAAAAGCATGGATTGCAGCAGGTAGATCGCCACTTAGGCAACCAGTCTTTTGTGGAGTCCCTAGAAAAAAGCCATTTAGTAAGGAATATAAATACTCTTAAACATCACATGCAACAGAGCATTAAAGGGTTGAAAGGGGAAGAGGTTGATAATCGCAATGGATATTGTTCAAGGTGTTATGGCGCGGGGCAACGTTTGGCTCCTGGCAGTAGTAAGACTATTTGCGCTAAATGTGGGAATGTCATAAGAGAGTAAAACATGAAAAATATGTCACCCCAGGATTTTGCTAATGAAATTCAGCGGCAAATACGTCAACTTCAAGAAGATGTGCAGTCTCTTCCATGGTATAGCTCTTTTCGTGTGGAAGAAATTCAGACAAAAATCATGAGAAAGAGATCTATCTTGATCGCACTTGAACAAAGTGACGGGGTAAAGCCCTCTCTAGAGTCAGAGCCGCCAGAAAATATGAACGAAGCAATACGACGGAATGTGCAAGCCCCGAAAACGTGATAGCTTGACGGCGCGAGCGCGCAAAATGTTTTATAGCTTTCAATTTACCCTAGCGTAAAAAATCCCAAAATACCCTGGTGGATGTATGCAAAAAGGCTTTAGCGAAGACACAACCCCAAAAATAAACTATGCAGCTCATTTACTTAGGCGCATGATTGACCCTGCAGGCATTGATCCCATACCTGCAGACATTGCACGTTTACAAGGTCCGCTTTTTGATGTGGTGATGAGCGTGCTGTCGGAGGGCAGGGACAAAGAGCGCCGTAAAACCCGTATGCTGGCAGAGCTTACAGCGAGGGACCTGCAGATTCTTGAAGAGGCAGTCAAACGAGCCGACTCTTCAGCCGATCTGTTGACTTTACAAACATCCTCCCAGTGGGAAGTATTTGACCTGGCAGATGTTGCTCATGAGGATATACCTAAGCTTGAATGGATCGTTAAATACTTCCTTCATCGCCCTTCCTTAGTTGTTTTTTTTGGAAAACCTAAACATAAAAAGACTCTTGCGGTTCTTGATATGTGCAATCATATTGCCATTGGTGATAAATGGATGTCTAGTCCTGGTGGGCGGGATGGAATTGAAGTCACCGCGGCGCGGGTTGTTTGGCTTGATTTGGAGAATGGTCCTCGCATGATGAAGCGCCGTATGCAGGCGTTTTCAAAAGCTCTGGGCGTGGAAACTCCGCGTGGGTGGTTTAAGACAGTTTCAATGCCCGATCCATGGATTGATCTAAGCCGTGAGGGGGAAGCAGCTGAGGTAATAGAGAGGATTAAAGCCATTGGTGAGGGGACTGGCGTAATTGTCCTCGATCACCTTTCGCAAGTTTTTGGATCTGTTGACGAGAACTCACCTTTAGCTTCAGCTATTATGGATTCACTGAGGAGAATTAGTGAGGCAACAAACACCGCAATTATTTTGATTCATCATGCCAAAAAAGGGCAGGGGAAGGATGGTGGTGCCCCTGAAGATATGCTAAGGGGTAGTGGCGCAATACTTGCGGGTGTTGATGGCGCTTTTCTGGTTGAAAGAGACTCAACAGATAAAGATCAGGTAACTATAAAGCCAGTTGCTGTGCGCGGTCCAGATGCGCCGATTATTTCTGCTACTTTTACATACGAGCAAGATGAAAACTTAGACCTAACATCCGCGCGTTTTTGGCGGATTGCCTATAGATCTATTGCGGCCCGTGCTCAGGACGCGATAATTCAAGCACTACAAAAAGAAAGAGCTCTCAATCATACAAATTTGAGGGCAAAAGTAAAAGAAATGGATACAAGCCTCAGCGATGCCAATATACGTGAGGCTATTGCTAGATTGGAGGGGGGCGGCGAGATTGTTTTTTCTGTAGCTGCGAAGGGTGCCAAAATATATAAACTGAAAGAGAGTGAAGATGAGTAAAAATACATCATCTAGAATATCCATGGCTGAGAAACGGGTATTGAAAAACAAACACAGAATAGAAATGATCATGCAAGAGGCGGGGGAAGTGTTTGAACAAGATCCGCGTCTTCCTGATATTTTGATATCACTCACAACAATTGGGTTGACCGTCAATATCCGTAAACAGGTTTTCGATCTTCTCAATCAAAGCGGAGATATATTTACATGGCTAATGCAACGCAATTCCTGGACATTTTCCCAGGCGGTTCGATACCTGCAGAAGCGACCGGCAGATTCTGTTCGGAGCGTGCCTCTCAGTACTAATAATGTTAGCAAGAAGTTGACAGGACACGAGAGGAAAGATCGCGCCCCGAATAACGAAGAAGCCGATCTATATACTCATCAAATTCAATTAAATGGAAATAAGACAATTCATATCTATTATCGAAAACCTGTAGATATCTACCAAGAAAAAGCCTTAGAAGTCAACGGGGATAAGATGTGTGGTTATTTTTCGTGGAAGTGGGAAGAACTTATAGAACTAAGGGACCTTCAATATCACCGCTTTACACCTGTTCAAGATTTATCTATTACCCACTGCGATGATTGCGGAAGAAATATTTCTTGGCATTGGAAACAAAAACCAAGGTTTGAATTATATCCCGGGCTGGATATTGGTACCTGGCAGCGGAGGCGAGTATCCCTGCCTGAGGTCTTTGCCTATATCGTCATAGATGGGAAAGATGAGATCGTTATCTGCGGGGATTGCAAGCGTAAACACGAAAACTTTTATTGGGCGCTTGACCTGCTTTGTAAATCTGCATGGAAGAGAGAGGCTCCAGAACGGGAACGGTCTTGGAATGATTTTATTAAAAGTGAAGCGATTGCGCATGAAAAAGAGATGGTTGCAGATCCTGATTTATCCGACCTACTTTAACTTTCTTATATTGGGCTTGTTAGTGTCTGATGTGTGTCTCTTAACACACATCAGACACACAAGATGCCTATTTCATGCTGAAAATCAGTTGTGATATTGACCCCTATTGTTACTTTGATGGTTGAAAGATAAACAGATATTAACCGCCATATACACACCCGACAAATACTTAGCGGTTAGGTTACTCAAAAATTGAGTGTTTAGGAGGCAGGGGGGGGCTTTCAACTCAAAATAGACCCCTACCCTAAACTTTACGATTCTCAGATGCTCAGCATTCCCGAAGAAAGGGTTATTTCACCCGTAGAGAGTAGGGGCGTATTTGCAAGGTACGCAAGGTAATGGGCTGCTTATTGACCCCTTTTGAAATCTTTGATGTAAGGCTAATAGTGATTCTTCGCCGCGCGGCTATCACAAAGCTTTGGAGGCGTTGACCAAGGAAAAGAGCATTTACTACCGACACGATGAAGATACCTATGCAAAGAATAAGTTAAAACCGACACACCCCGACACGGGAAATCAAAGGAATAAAGCGTGTCGGATGAAAACCGACACGCTTTCAAAGAAAAGGAAAAACATCATGACAACGAACAACAAACAAAAAGCCCCAGCGACCGGAAGAGTCACTGAGGCAAAAGCCCTGCATGGAGATGCGAAGCAGGGAACGAACAACAACGGTAATTTTACCGTCCTTGACTGGTTTTTTCAACAGGGCGCGCGCTTTGTGCGTGTCGCTGCATGGAATGCCAAGGTTAAAAGCCCTGGTAAACAGCCGGTAGAGTCTGCGTGGCAGACAAAACCGCGCGATCTAAAAGACATCCTGCCTCATGTGAATAGTGGCGGGAATGTCGGTCTTTTATGTGGCAAGCCCTCAGGCGGGCTTTGCCTGCTTGATGTTGACGATCATCTGCAAGATTTTCTCGAATACTTCCCAGGGATGAAAAATGCGCCAATCATCCAACGCAAGGACGCCCCGAATCGGGGAAAGATCGTTTTGAAAATGACCGGCGATCTGCCCAAGAATAAAAAATGGCATGATGCCCATCTCGAGTTTTTATCTACCGGCAATCAGGGCGTTTTGTGTGGGCGTCACCCTGGCGGCGCACTGTACGAATTGATCAATATCTCTCAATTCGATTTGCGCAATCCGGATCAGGGTGCGATAGAGTTCGACAGCGAGCGCCTCATGCGGATATGTGAGATCTGGGCAGAGGCAAAAGTAGAGAAGCCGACAGCAGCCCCAACGCCCGCGATCGTGGACAATGGACGCGGACGCCCATCTCGCCAGACAAAAGATTTTCTTGAATTTGGAGCCGGTCCGCATACGCGGAATAATCGTCTCTTCGTGGCAGCCTGTGACCTCTCAGGGTGTGGGTACTCTCAAGGCGAGGCAGAAATGATGCTCTTGCCGGTATGGGCTCGCATGAGCAAGGATGAGCAAGAAGCCAAGGCAACCATTGCCAGTGCATACAGTCAGCAAAGGACGCCTGCAAACCCTCACGCATTTGAAGCAAGCAGTTATCGCAGCAAGCCTGTTCCGGTCGTGGTGGAAGCTTCAGATATCGAAGAGCCAGTCCCTGCGGCGCCTGCAACGCCTTTTCAAGCCGTCATGCCCGAATTGCCAAAAATCGCCCAACTGAGCGAAGCACAGATCAAACAGGGCAGGAAGGCGGGTAAATTCATCGATGATTACATGGCATACGCGATGAAAGATGCGCCCATGTCGCCGCCTTTGTTCCACCAAACCTACGCCCTGGCTATTCTCTCGAGCGCAATTGCCCGGCGTGTGTTTGTCAGTGTTGGCACAAGTGCGATCTATCCAAATCTTTACATCATGCTTTCGGCGCCCTCCACGCTTTACACGAAAACGACAGGCTACAAATCCGCGATGAAGTTATTTGAAACTGCGGGCTTGTCTCATTTGCTTTTGCCAGATGGTGTAACGCCTCAGAGCCTTATCACAGAGCTTTCAAACCGCACCCCGGATAACAAAGATTGGGCTCGAGAAGATAAAGACGATTGGGAGCGTGAGCGTAAGTTTGCAGGGCAGCGCGCCTGGTGGATCGATGAGGCAGCGCGCCTGCTAAGTCAATTCCAACAAAAACACCTTGCAGAGCTCTTGCCCATCGTCCTAAGGCTTTATGAGTGCGAATCTAAGATCAGGGTGTCAACTCAAGTCCGCGGGCGTGAGACTGTCCGTAATGCTTATTTGACCATATGCGGACCCACAACGCCCGCCGCATTGCGCGAGCACTTGAATCACATTGAACATTGGACAAACGGACTATTTGCCCGCTTCTTGCTTGTGTCACCGGATACTGCCCCGGTTCGTGTGTTCTATCCCGATCCTTTTCCTGTCCCGCCCGCCCTGGCAAAGCAACTGAATCAACTTGCTTTTGAGCGTCTCGAGCAACCGCAAGAAAGCGCCTTAGGTCCAACCCCGCCGCCGCCCACGATTGAGGCGCAAGTAGAGCCCGAGGTAAAGCAGTATTGGAATAACTATCATGCAGCCATGTTTGATCTTATCAGTCAAAAGAATGTGACTGAAAGGCTTCATGCCTGTTATGGGCGCTTGCATGAAAAGGCGATCAAGATCGCGATGCTTTTAGCAGCAGCCGACTGGGTAAAAATGGCGAAGGGCAACCCGCTTGTGATTCGTTCTGTCCATTGGTACCGAGCGCAAGAAATGACCGAAGGATACCGGGCAAGTCTTCACAGAGTTATTGAGGATGCCAGTACGCCTACAGACAGCGCGGATGACATCCTGGCTGAAAAGGTCGTTCTACGTGTGCAAACTTCGGCGCGAAACTCTCGAAGAGAATTAGCCATTGATCTACACATGCAGACGGGTGCAAAGCGCACCCAACTGGATATGGTCATTGACCAATTGCTTAGAGATAGTGTCTTAGTTGAAAAAGAGATCAAAGGCACGCGCGGACCGTCAACTATTCGGTTATATCCCTCTCAGGTCTGATTTTATATAAAACCCGTTGCACTTTGCAACGTGTTTACATGTTACGGGTTTTTAGAAACCCGAAACACGTAACACGTTGCAGGGGTACCCAAAAACGCAACGGGTTACATAAACATATGTTCTGAATTTTTTACAGAAAGGAGATAACGGCAATGGCAAGAAAATCACCAGCGATCGAGATTCGCGAAGTTAGCGACATTGAAAATATCGATCCGCAGGCCGCGCAGCAATCCGCGCTGGTGATGATTGCCTATGATGTAGCTGAATTGATCAAAAGTCTTATTGCGCAAGGCAAACTTGAAATCCAAGATGGTCAGATCGTGCCGCGAAAAGTGGAATGAGCAACTATATAAATCCCCCTCCCCCGTCCCTCCCAGCTGGTAGCACCGTCATTGCATATTTAAGAGACAGTGGCGGTCCTAACCAGGAAGAGAGCATAGGACAACAGGAACGGGTCATTACTGAATATTGTAAAAAGTATGGGCTTGTCTTGATGCGAATCTACGCGGAGACTGCAAGCGGACGCGCGGCGAAGAATCGCAAAAGTTTTTTAGAGATGTATCAAGCCATTGTGGGAAGTCATGCGGATCTGCGACCGCGCGGCTTGTTGCTATGGTCTTACTCGCGCTTCTCTCGAAATGTCGTTCAATTCAATCGGTATCTTTATTCCCTGCTTGATATCGGTTTGATCGTCCATTCACTGACAGAACAGATCCCCGAAGGTCTATCCGGTCAGATGGTCTTATCTATCACTGCATACACTCACGCAAAGTTTTCAGAGGACCTAGGAAAGAATATCAAGCGCGGGATCAACGACATGGTAACAGCAGGCTACTCCAACGGCGGAAAAGCGCCCAAGGGTTATATAGCCGTGCGCGATCACAAAGGGACTAGGCGTAATGGGCAGGAACGAACCGGCTTGAAATGGGAATTAGATCCTGATCTTTCCCCGCTGGTATTGCTTGCCTGGCAGATGCGCGCCCAGGGGAAAAGCTACGGCGAAATTACCAAGGCGACCGGCGGGCGAGTCTACACAAGCAAGCCTTCATGGGTATCTCATTTCAAAAACAAAAGTTATCTTGGTATTGGCAAAGCTGGAGATCTTGAGATCCCGAATCACCATGAAGCAATTATTTCCCCTGAGCTATGGGAAGCCGTGCGAAACATCGAAAAAGAGATGCGCAATAAATACCATTACCGACGAAATAAGAACCCATCTCTCTTAAGTGGTCTATCTTATTGCCTGCATTGTGGCGCGGCAATGGTCTTGCACACTGATGAAAATTACAAGATGTATTCATGTGGCAGACGCGACAGGCAGCGCGGCGAAAAAAAAGATTGCAAACAGGTAAAGCGGGTCAATGCTCGCAAGGTTGAAGCTTTAGTGCTGGATACTGTTTTAAATCGGATTCTATTTTGTGATGATATGGAGGCCCTAACCCAAGAGATACAAAAACAAATGGTTGACACAAGCGGGCTCGATGCAGAGATAGGGACCGTAAATAATTTATTAATCAATGCTGATCGGTCGATTAACCGCCTGATGAAACTGGCAGAGAGCACGGGCGATATTGAAGAGGTATCAAAACGCCTGATTGAACTCAAGCGGGAAAAGACAGATCATGAAATTCGTATAAAGATATTGAAAGCCCAGCGTGATATACAAGCCCCGAAAATTACGCCTGAAGTTTTAGGGTTTGTGTTTTCTGAATTGCGCGCGCAAATTGAAAAGGCAATCCAAAGCGGCGATATATTGACCGCTAAAAGGTTGATCTCTCGCACCGTGAAGAAAATTGAAATGTCAAGAGAAACCTGTATAATTCATTACACACTACCTATCGGTTTTTCCGTCGAAGAGGATGATAGTCTCAGCGCCCACACTCAATAGATCCTGCATTGCGCAGGATTTTTCAATTAACCAGTTCAGAACCTTTTACTCAATTCTTTTCACCCTTCATCCCTCTGCTATAATCCCGCACATGATTCTCAT
>Ga0172373_10009004_pt1 | contig 12516 bp, 10 predicted proteins | sample Lak10m_2_FD_114546 | JGI IMG/M metagenome (GOLD analysis project Ga0172373, IMG submission 114546) | Freshwater microbial communities from Kabuno Bay, South-Kivu, Congo - kab_092012_10m | ecosystem: Environmental > Aquatic > Freshwater > Lake | place: Democratic Republic of the Congo... | reverse complement strand
GACGACCCGATGATCGACCCCCTCGTACCGTCCGCACAGGAGGCTGAAACCCTCACCGCGCGCCAACTCGGCGGCCATCGCCTGATCGAAGCGACGACCACCGGGCGACAGCAGAAGCAACGGGCGGGGTGCGGCGGCGGCCTCGACCGAGGCGAAGATCGGCTCGGGACGCATCACCATCCCGGCACCGCCGCCGAATGGCGCGTCGTCCACGGAGCGGTGCACGTCGGTGGTGTGCTCGCGCAGATCGTGACAACGCAGATCGAGCAGACCGTTGTCGCGGGCCTTGCCGAGCAGACTCTCGCGGCAGACGGCGTCGACCAGTCCGGGGAAGATGGAGAAGACGTCGATGCGCACGATCAGTCCTCGTAGACCTCGAAGAGACCCGCCGGCGGAGCGACCGTGACCACGTAGCCCTCGGCGCCTTCGACGATCGACGACACGAATCGGCCCGGCACCAGCGCTCCCGAGTCGAGTTCGAGGAGATCGTCGGCCGGATTCGCGATGACGCCGACGCACCGACCTCGATCGACGCCGTCGACGTCGAACACGCGAGCACCGATCACCTGGTGCACCCACACCGCTTCGGGGTCGTCGATCGGTTCGGCCCAGACCTCACGGTTGGTGAGCCCCTCGGCCCCGTTGCGATCCGTCACTCCGGCGATCGTCACCACCCAACGACCCGGTGCGGTGAACGACGACGCCACGACCTCCAGCCATTCGTCGGCCCACAGTCGACTGCCCACCGCGGCTCGCTCGGCGCGATCGGACGACAGGTTGAGCACGATCTGTCCGCGCACACCGTGCGCACGACCGAAACGGCCGACCGAAAGGAGAGACTCGGGACGGGCGAGACCCATCCGGCACCGATCAGTCGACGAAGTCGACGTCGACCTCGACGCCATCCTTGGCGGCGGCGGCTCGCACCACGGTGCGGATGCTCTGGGCGGTTCGACCACGACGACCGATGACGCGCCCGAGATCGCCGGGACCCACCTTCACCTCGAGTTTGGGACGGTGACGACCCTCGACCTCCTCGACCGACACCGCGTCGGGGTCGTCGACGATCGAGCGCACGACGTGCGTGAGCACCGCGACCGCGGTGGGAGAGGTGATCTGGTTGGGATCGGACACGTTCACTTGCCGCGGGAGTCGGTGTACTGCTTCCAGGCACCCGAGATCTCGAGGAGTTTCTTCACTCGCTCGGTGGGCTGGGCGCCCTTCTGCAACCACTTCACGGCCTTGTCGTTGTCGATCTTCAGCACCGACGGCTCCTGGCGTGGGTTGTACTGACCGATGATCTCGAGGAAGCTGCCGTCGCGAGCCGCCCGGCTGTCGCTGGCGATGACGCGATAGTGCGGCTGCTTGGTCTTGCCGATTCGAGTGAGACGCAACTTGACGGCCATGCGGCGACAACTCCTGTGTTCTGGAAGATCGGGTCGGGCGGAGGATCCACCACGAGTGACCGGGTGAGGTTACCGCTGGTCCAGCAAGTGCCCAACGCCGTGCCGACCCGAGCCGAACCCCGGGCTCCCCTATCGGGAACGCGGGAAGGGGAATCCCCCGCCGGGACCCTCGTCGGATGGGCCTGAAGTCGGCGGAAAGGACGGGAAACCGGGCGGCAATCCGCCGGGACCACCGGGACCGGAGTTGGCCAGACCGGCATTGCCCAGACCGGCGCCACCGAGGGCTCCGGCGAGCGCTCCAAGTCCGGGGCGCTTGCCCTTCTTGCCCTTCTTGCCGCCACCCATCGACCCCATGCGCTTCATCATCTTCTGCATCTCGGAGAACTGCTTCACGAGGCGATTGACCTCGGCCACCGAGCGACCGCTGCCCTTGGCGATGCGCTCGCGGCGACTTCCGTTGATGATGTCGGGTTGGCGACGCTCCTCCGGGGTCATCGAGCAGATGATCGCCTCGACCGGCTTCAGATCGTCGTCGCCGATGCTCGCGTTCTTCAGTTCCTTCGGCATGCCGGGCATCATTCCGAGGATTCCGCCGAGTGGACCCATCTTCTTCAACGACTGCATCTGTTCGAGGAAGTCGTCGAGCGTGAATTCGCCCTCGAGCAAACGGGCCGCGGCGGCTTCGGCCTGATCCTTCTCGAAGGCTTCTTCGGCTTTCTCGATGAGCGAGAGCACGTCGCCCATGCCGAGGATGCGGCTCGCCATCCGATCGGGGTGGAACTGCTCGAAAGCATCGAGTTTCTCGCCGGTGCTGGCGAACGCGATCGGTCGTCCGATGACTTCCTTCACCGACAGCGCCGCGCCCCCTCGAGCGTCGCCATCGAGCTTGGACAGGATGACTCCGTCGATCTGCAGAGCGGCGTGGAACGCTTCGGCCACCGTCACGGCGTCCTGGCCGGTCATGGCGTCGACGACGAGGAAGGTGTAGTTCGGCTGGATGCGACGCGAGATCTCGGTGATCTGGTCCATCATCTCGTCGTCGATGGCGAGCCGTCCGGCGGTGTCGACGATCAACACGTCGCGACCGAGCCGCCGAGCCTCGGCCAATCCGCGTTCGGCGGTGGCCACCGGATCACCAGGTTCGCTGAACACCGTGACACCGATCTGACCACCGAGGGTGCGCAACTGTTCGACGGCGGCCGGTCGCTGGAGATCGGCTCCGACGAGCAGGGGATGACGACCCTGCGACTTGAACCAGCGCGCCAACTTGGCCGAGTTGGTGGTCTTGCCCGAACCCTGCAGACCCGCCATCAGGACCACGGTCGGGGGACGACTGGCGTAGGTGATCTTCAGTGTTTCGCCACCGAGAACCGCCACGAGTTGTTCGTTGACGATCTTGACGACCTGTTGGGCGGGATCGAGCGCTTTCGACTGCTCGATCCCGACGGCCGCCTCGCGGATGCGATCGATCAGGGACCGAACGACACGAACGTTGACGTCGGCCTCGAGAAGGGCGGTGCGGATCTCGGCCAGCACCTCGTCGACATCGGCCGCCGTGAGACGACCCTTGCCACGGATGCGTTTGAAGATTCCGTCGAAGCGATCGGATAGGGACTCGAACATGGAACGCCGAGGCTACCGCTCGCGGCGAAGGGGGTTCCGGCGCCGGTCAGCCGATGTCGGCGCCGGTCACCACGTCGTCGACGAGGGTCAGATTCACGCGATCGGAGCGGAAATCCTTGGTGACCGCGAAGTCCTCGCCGTCGCGGGACACCACGCGCACTTCCCAACCCTGGGCGGTGGCGACATCGGTGGCCTCGGCCTCGCTCAGGCCGACCAGAGCGTCGAGGTCGGACTCGAGGATCTCCATCGTGGAAGGATCGACCGCCACCTCCGACGCACCGCTCTCCGAGGAACTCCGGGCCGACGACAACCATCCGGGCATCGGCGAGATGCCTGCTGTCGGCACCACGTACTCGTCGGAGACCGCCGAATACGTGTAGCGGGGCTGGTATCCGTACTCGTCGGTCTCGGCGAGGAAGGCGTAGGCCGGGATCAGGTACACCTCGTTCTCGGCGCCGTACATCATCTGCAGGTCTTCTTCGACGCCGATGATCGTCACCACCATCTCCTCGACCTCGACCGGTGTCGTGTCGACCGGTGTCGTGTCGACCGGTGTCGTGTCGACCGGAACGATTGCATCGGATCCGCTGTCACCGGGAACGGCATCGACCGGCAAGGACTCGACCGGCAAGGACTCGACCGGCAACGACTCGACCGGCAACGACTCGACCGGCAACGACTCGACAGCGGTCTCGGGAACGGGCGCAATCTCGGGTTCGCCGACGACCTCGAGTCCGACATTCGCGTCGGTGGGTTCGGCGGCACCGTCGATCAAGGGTTCGATGGCGACGGGGTTCTCGATCCACGAGTCGTACTGCGCCTGCAGCGCCTCGAGGGCCGCGGCCGTTCCGATGCGCGGATACGTCGCGAATTTCTCGGGTTCGGACAGGTATCCCGAGGCGTACGACAAGGTTCCGTTCTCGCCGTAGGACGCCGAGACGACCAATGACGAGCGGATTCCGTCGAGGACGACCCAGCCGGTCACGCTCGCACTCCAGTCGTCGGCCCACACCTCGACCACCACCGCCGCCGGATCGATTCCGAGTCCGTTCAGCAATTCGCCGAACAGTCGCTCGGCCTCTTCGGCGGACGGAACTCCCGCCGGCGGATCCATCGGAGGTATCTCGCAGATCGCATCGGCATCGGCGGACGGATCGCACGAGGTGGCCACCGACAGGTTCTGGTCGTAACCGCGGCTGTACCACCAGGATTTCGGCGCGTCGTTCTGGACGTTCAGCGAAGGAGCGGTGCCGTCCCCCGAGCCGATCTGCCACCACGAGTACTCGTACTCGGTGCCGGCCCCCTCGACGGTCTCGGTGAACTCCCCGTCGATTCCCAGGGCCGACGCCAGTCGGTCGAGATCATCGGTCGCGATGTCGGACTGTCGAATCACCCACGCTTGCGCATCGCCGTCGAGAGCGGGCAACGATCCCGAGACCTCGAACCTCGTGCGCACCATGTACGGAGCCATCATCTTGGCGTCGGCAGCCATACCTCCGGCCAAGGATTCGTTGGCGGCCCGGACACCGTCGCCCCCCGCACCGGCGGCCACTTGGATCACCGGAGGCCGCGACTCGGAGTCGCCTCCGCACGACGCGAGAAGGAGCAGGGTGGCGGCGGACAGAGCGAGTCCACGGTGGGCAGGATTCATGGTGCCCACGGTACGACGGGTGCGAGGATTTCGGCGGGAATGTCGGTTCATGCCTCGTTTGACGTCGGTCGAGGACGATCGGTTCCCGGCGATTCCGGAATCACGGCTCAACCGGCGAAGAGGGCGTCGATGAACTCGACCGGATCGAAGACCACCAGGTCGTCGATGGTCTCGCCGAGACCCACCAACTTCACCGGAATTCCGAGTTCGGTCTCGATGGCGAACACGATCCCGCCCTTGGCCGAACCGTCGAGTTTGGTGAGAACGACCCCGGTGACTCCAGCCGCCTCGGCGAATTCGCGGGCCTGGCTGAGGCCGTTCTGCCCGGTCGTGGCGTCGACCACCAGAAGCACTTCGGTGACCCGCCCGGGCTCGCGATCGGCGACCCGTCGCACCTTGCGCAGTTCCTCCATCAGGTTGGTCTTGTTCTGCAAGCGACCCGCGGTGTCGGCGAGCACCAGGTCGGCGTTCGACGCCCGCGCGCGCTGCACACCGTCGAAGATCACCGAACTCGGGTCTCCCCCTTCGGCTCCTCGCACGAGTTCGGCGCCCGAACGCTCGGCCCAGGTGCCGAGTTGCTCGGCCGCCGCCGCGCGGAAGGTGTCGCCGGCGGCCATCACCACTCGCCGGCCGGCCGCGACCTGCTGCGCCCCAACTTTTCCGATGGTGGTGGTCTTGCCCACGCCATTCACTCCCACGAACAACCAGACATCGACCCGGTCCGGCTCGTCGACGAGGTGCAGCGCGCGATCGGCGCCCTCGAGACGGGCGAGCATCATCGCGCGCAACGCCTCGAGCAACTCGTCGGCTCCGTCGACCTTCTCGTCGCGCACCCGCTCGCGCAACGACTCGCACAACTCGTCGCAAACCTTGACACCAACGTCGGCCCGGAGGAGCGCCTCCTCGAGGTCGAGCCAGGTCTCGCTCGTGACGCGCACCCGTCCGCGCACTCCCCCGAGCATCACGCCCATGGCCGCGGCGGCCTTGGTCATGCGGCCCCGGAATCCGGTTGGAGGCGCGACGTGATCGGGCTCACCGACCGCGTGGTCGAGTGACTCCGTTTCGCCCGAAACGGTCTCGGCTGACTCGTTCTCGACCGAAACGGTCTCCACCGGCTGTGAGACCGTTGGTCGGGTCGACGCATGACCACCCTGACCGCGACGATTCAACAACACGACCCCGAAACCGAACACGAGGGTCACCGCGAGAAGAACGATGATGACGAACTGGGCGTTCATGGCCCTTCTTGTCTATCCGGGCCCGACCGGGATCACCCGACCCCGACGCCGGGATCAGGCCGTGGAGGCCGCTCGCTCGGTGACGACCTTCGACGAACCTCCCGGCTGCATCGAGACCCCGAGGAGGCTGTCGCCGGCCTCCATCGTGCGCTTCTGGTGGCTGACGATGATCAGCTGGGCGGCCGGCCGGAACTCGTTGATCAAGGTCAGGAACCGGTGCAGGTTGACGTCGTCGAGCGCCGCCTCGACCTCGTCCAACACGTAGAACGGCGACGGTCGACTGCGGAAGACGGCGAGCAGGAAAGCGAGGGCAGTGAGACTGCGTTCGCCACCCGACAAGAGGGTGAGTTTCTTCACGTTCTTGCCGCCCGGTTTGGCCTCCACCTCGATGCCGGTGTTCAGCAGATCGTCGGGATCGGTGAGCACCAACCGACCCTGGCCGCCCGGGAACAACGAGCCGAACAACTGGGTGAAATTGGCGCTCACATCGGCGAAGGCCGCGGCGAAGGTCTGCTGGATCTCCTGATCGATGGCCGAGATCACCTTCATCAGATCGCGACGCGTGGAACGAACGTCCTCGAGTTGGGTCTCGAGGAAGGTGTGCCGCTCCTGCAATTCGGTGAACTCCTGGAGCGCCAACGGATTGATCGGCCCCATGAGGCGAAGTTCCCGCTCCAGATCGCGGGCCCGCGCCGGTGCCGAGACACCCTCGGGCAGGACCGGCAACTCGGCGGCCTCGGCGACTTCCGGTTCGACGTCGAGGTCGCGCCGCAACGTCTCGACGGCGCCCTCGAGACGCATCTTCGTCTCGGCTTCCTCGATGTCGTTGCGACGCGACTTCTCGCGCACCTCTTCGAGCGACTTCTCGGCCCCGCCTCGTTCGCGTCGCATCGCGTCGAGCCGACCCAGCAACTCGCGCACCTCGTCGCTCTGACGGCGGCGACGTTCGTGCAACTCGGCGAGGCGGATCTCGATGCTCGCACGATGTCCCTCGACCACGCTGATCAGACGATCGGTGGCGGCGAGGACTCGTTCGATGCGCTCCCGTCGCTCGGCGGCCTCGGCTCGGGCCACCGCGTCGGCGTCGAGACGCCGCTCGGTCTCACCCAGACGGGTCTCGAGGAACTGTCGACGCTCGGCCAGACCGGCGGAGCGAACCGCGAAATCGCGCCGACGACCGGCCAGAAGGGCGGCCTTGGCCTCGATCGAGGCACGCACCTCGCCGCGATTCTTGGCCGCCTCGGCCTCGACCACTTCATCGAGTTCGAGCGAGGGAGCGAGGGCGTCCAATTCGGCGGCGCGCTTGCGCTGGCGACCCAATCTCGCCTCGAGATCGGTGCGAGTGGCCTCGAGAGATTCGATTTCGTTCGAGGCCTCTCGTCGCTCCGCCTGCACGCGAACCAGCGCCTCGGAGGCCGACGTGAACGAGGCGTCGTTGGCGTCGAGTTTGCGGTGCAGTTCCAGTTCGCGGGATCGCGCGGCGGCCAACTCGTTCTGCGCGATCCTGACGGCCTCCTCGCGCCGTTCACTCTCGGCCTCGGCACCGTGCGCGCGCGACAACGCCTCGTCGAGAGCCGCCGCGGTGGCACCGGTTCCGGCCGAGCCGATGCGGAAGCCCGTCGCGGAGAAGCGACCACCGTCGCGCGTGACAACCACCAGATTCGGATCGGAGAGCACCGCGTCGACCGCGGTGGACACGTCGGACGCCACCACGACGCCGGCCAACAACGCATCGAGCAGTCCGTCGACATCGTGACGATCGGAACGCACCCGCGCACGAACCGCCTGAGTGCCCGCGGCGGGGGTCGAGGCGGCGCGAGAACGAACACCGACGGCGAGCACGGCACCGGACGCCGAAGCGCTCCGCAGATGCTCGAGAGCACGACGGGCGACCGCGGCGTCGGCAACCACCACCGCCTGCAGCGCCTCTCCGAGTCCGGCTTCGACGGCGGCCTCCCAACCCTCGTCGATGCGCACCAGATCGAGGAGCGTGCCGAGAACCCCCTCGACGTCCTTCAGGCGTTCGGCCCCGGCACGGGCACGGGCCGAATCGAGAGCGAGTTGCAGAGCCTCGGCCCGCGCCTGCCAACGCGACCGGTCGGCCAGAGCCGCTTGACGAGCCGCCGATGCGGCTTCGAGGGTGGCGTCGGCGGCCAGGCGACGACTCTCGGCGTCGGCCAACTCGGCCACCATCGGCGCTTCGACCTCCTGGACTCGCTCGCACTCGACGCGCAGTCGATCGGTCGCGCCGGACAGTCGGCCCTCGCGCTCGGTCAGTGCATCGAGGCGGGTGACGACCCTGCGGTACTCGGCCTCGGCGGCTTCGAGCGCCGCCCGCAACGAACGCAGCTCGCCGCGAACCTCGGCGGCCGCCGATGCGGCCGAGGTGGCGACGGCCACCCCGTCGAACAACGTGGCGGCCTCGGCTCGTTCGCCCTCGAAAGCCGCCTCGTCGGCGGCCAGTTGCGCGCCCTCGGGCTCGAGTGCCGCGGTGAGCGATCGAACCTCGGCGAGATCGGTGCGCAAGCGGGCCGCCTCGGATTCGAGCGACGCGACCAGACCCGAGTCCATCAGTTGACCGCGATCGCGCTCGTACGAGCGACGTCGCTCGGCGAGGAGCAGTGCCGTGCCCCGGGCGCGCTCGCGCAACTGCTCGACCCGCACCAGTTCGTCGCTCAGACCACCGTCACCCCGCGCCGAGAGTTCCGACTCGGCCGACATCACCGCGGTGTCGAGTTCGGCGAGGCGGCGACGCAGTTCGGTTTCGTCGTTCTGGTGGGCGATCCGATCGGTGGAGACGGTCTCCAGACGACGACGAAACCCGGCGATCTCGCGACCCGACAGGAAGATGCGCAACGCGCTGAGTTCGGTCACGAGGTCGCCGTGGCGTCGGGCGGCCTCCGCTTGGCGTTCGAGGGGGCGCAATTGTCGGCGAACCTCGCGCAGGAGATCCTGAACCCGCTGCAGGCTGACCTCCGAGGCCTCGAGCCGCCGTTCGGACTTCTCCTTGCGCTTGCGGAACTTCAGAACGCCCGCCGCCTCCTCGATCACCGAACGCCGATCTTCGGGTCGGGCGTTCAGCACCGCGTCGATCTGACCCTGCGACACGATCACGTGCTGTTGACGACCCACGCCGGCATCGGACAGCAACTCCTGCACGTCGAGCAATCGGCACGAGACTCCGTTGATGGCGTACTCGCTCTCGCCGGTTCGGAACAGCGTGCGACTGATCGCCACCTCAGATGCCGGTAGCGGCAGCAACCCGGCCGAGTTGTCGAGGGTCAGCGACACCTCGGCGCGACCGAGCGCCGGACGCTTGTCGGTCCCGGAGAAGATGACGTCGTCCATCTTCTGCGATCGCACCGCGCTCGGAGCCTGGGCGCCGAGAACCCAGGCGATCGCGTCGACGACGTTCGACTTACCCGAGCCGTTCGGACCCACCACCACGGTGATCCCGGGTTCGAGGTCCATGACGGTGTTGTCGGCGAAGGATTTGAATCCCTTGAGGGTGAGCGTCTTCAGGAACACGGCGTTCCGACCCTAGTTGATGCCCGCCAACCGACACCCGACGCCGGAACCCGGCCGACCGCTCCGATGCGAGGGTCAGCGCTGGCAGACCCGGCACCAGGAGCTGGTTCGCCCACCGATCGGAGCCGACACCACGACACCGCGCGAACACGTGACGCAACGCGAGCCGGCTCGGCCGTACACCCGATGCTGATCCTGGAACGACCCGCCCTCTCCCATGAGGTCGACGTACTGCGCGTCGCCGAGGGTCGATCCACCCGATGCGATCGCCTCGCCGAGGACCTCGCCGATCGCCCGGTGCAGACGTTCGGATTGCGCGGCGTTCACGCGCGCCGCCGGGCGACGCGGATCGATTCCGGATCGATGCAGGATCTCGTCGCCGTAGATGTTGCCGATGCCGGCGATCCACGACTGATCGAGGAGCAACGCCTTCACCGGGCGATACGTGGTTCGCAGGATGGCCCGCAGTCGGGGCAAGTCGAGGGTCTCGGCCACGGGGTCGACACCCAGCCGGGCCAACTCGGGCAGAACCCGATCCACCTCGTCGGGATCGAAGGCCACCACCTCGCCGAACGTGCGCGGATCGACGAACCGAAGTTCGTCTCCTCCCTCGAGCACGAACACGACGTGGGTGTGCCGCGGACGAGGCGCGTCGACCCGCTCGACGAGCAACTGACCGCTCATGCGCAGATGAACCATCAGGTGGTCGCCACTGTCGAGTCGACCGAGGAGGTACTTGCCCCGCCGATCGAACCGTTCGATCCGGGTTCCACGCACCCGGGCGATCAACTCGGCCGCCGACGTTCGTCGGACCGCCCGCGGTCGGCCCACCCACGCATCGACAACGAGTCGACCGACCACCCGCGACTCGAGGCCACGGCGCACCGTCTCGACCTCGGGCAGCTCAGGCACGTCCGGTGTCGACGCCCCGCGCCGCGAGCACCTCGAGTGCGGCCACCGACGCCGATTGTGCGGCGGCCTTCTTCGAGCGGCCGGACTCGCTCGCGACGATCTGGTCGTCGACGGTGACGGTCGCGGTGAACACCGGTTCGTGGGCCACGCCGGCGGCAGTGATCTCGAAATGCGGAGGTCGACCGTTCTCGCGGACGCAGATGCGGATGAGATGACTGCGAGCATCGAAGACGTGCAGCCGATCGAGTGATTCACCCATGCGTTCGCTCAGTAGACCGCGCACGAATCGACGCGCCGCGTCGACTCCTCCGTCGAGATAGAGCGCTCCGATGAACGCCTCGAGGGTGTCGGCGAGGATCGACACCTTCAAGCGCCCGCCCGCGTCCGACTCGCCAACTCCGAGACGAATGTGCGGTCCGAGATCGATGTCGAGGGCCACGCGCGCGAGGGTCTCGGCGTTCACCAGTGACTTGCGGAGGTCGGTGAGCGGACCTTCGTCCAGGTCGGGGTGCGCGTGGTACACGAGCTCGGTGACGACCCACTGCAGGATCGCATCGCCGAGGCACTCGAGACGCTCGTTGGACGGATTCCCGGGAGTCTCCGCGCACCACGAGCGGTGCGACAACGCGTGGCGCAGAAGTTCGTCATCGGTGAACCGATGGCCGGTGATCGAGAAGGCCCAGTCGGCGGTGAACCCGCCCACCAACGATCCGGCGTCCGAACGACGCGAATGCTCCGACCCGGACGAGCCGGCACGGGCGCGACGAGCACGCCAACGTCGACCGAGACCGGTCAGGGCGCGATGGCGGACGCCGGGCACGATTCAGGCCTTCTTGGCGCTCACCTGCGCGTAGACGAAATCGACCGCGTCGCGAACCGTCTTCAGGTCCTGCAGGTCGTCGTCGTCGATCCGGAAGCCGACGGTGCGCTCGCTGAGATCCTCCTCCAGCGCCTCCACCAGTTCGACGAGTGCCAACGAGTCGGCGTTGAGGTCGTCGCGGAACGACTGACCCTCGCTGATCGACTCGGGCTCGACCTCGAGAATGTCGACCAGGTGGTCGCGGACGATGGCGAAGATGGCGTCTCGACCGATGGGTTCGGGGACGACATGGGTTTCGGCGGGCATGGGATCTCCTTCAGGGCGAACGACGCCGGCTGGTGGACGTGCGAAGTGTACCGACGGCGTCGAGCCGGTTCGGCGCGACCGGTCGACGGGCGACACAGTCGATGGGCGACACGGGCGACACGGTGCCGGGATCGATCGACTCGTCGGGAGTACGTCGGATGATCAGGCCGAGATCGCGGCGCGGATCTCGGCGACCATGCCCCGTTCCACCATGTCGGCGGCCACCTTGATGCCGTTCACCATGGCGCGGGCCGACGACGAGCCGTGCGAGATGATGCACACCCCGTCGACACCGAGCAACACGGCTCCTCCGGTGCTGTCGGGATCGACCGAGTCGTACAGCGGGAGCAGAGCGGGCAGGAGCACCGCCGCGTGCGATTCGTACTCGGGCTTCGAGGAGAACGCCGCCAGGAGCGCCTTCACGAGGGTCTTCATTCCGCCCTCGAGCGTCTTCAGCACCACGTTGCCGGTGAAGCCGTCGGTCACCACGACATCGACGTCGTCGGTCATGACGTCACGACCCTCGACGTTACCGACGAAGCGGATACCCGGTGCCGAGACGAGCAGTTCGTGGGCCTCCTTGCGGAGCGTGTCGCCCTTGCCGGGCTCCTCGCCGATCGACAGCAGGCCGACGCGGGGCTCACGCACCCCGAAGCGGTGGCGCGAGTAGACCGAACCCATCTGCGCGAACTGCACCAACCAGTCGGCCTGCACCTCGGCATTGGCGCCCGCATCGAGCAACACCGTGGGCGAACCCCCGGGAACCGGGATCGGAGTGGCGATCGCCGGGCGGTTGACGCCCTTCACGCGGCCCATGCGCAACAGAGCCGAGGCCATGGTGGCTCCCGTGTTGCCCGCCGAGATCATCGCCGAGGCCTTGCCGTCGCGCACCGCTTCGGCTGCTCGAACGAGCGACGAGTCCTTCTTGGTGCGCACCGAGCGCGCCGGGTCCTCGTCCATCGCGATGACCTCGCTGGCCGGGATGCGCAGCAGATCGCCGTAGTCGACGGGGACACCGAGGTGCTCGTCGGG
>Ga0172373_10009003_pt1 | contig 12517 bp, 10 predicted proteins | sample Lak10m_2_FD_114546 | JGI IMG/M metagenome (GOLD analysis project Ga0172373, IMG submission 114546) | Freshwater microbial communities from Kabuno Bay, South-Kivu, Congo - kab_092012_10m | ecosystem: Environmental > Aquatic > Freshwater > Lake | place: Democratic Republic of the Congo... | reverse complement strand
GACCAGCCGGACGATACTCTCCATCGCAAGTCGCAGGCAAACTGTTCATCGTGTCACTCTGTCACGAAATGGAAACCGGTACTATCCAGACCATGAAAAAAAAATTCTGCTGGCGGTCGTTTATAAGCCTTGGTCTTTTTATTGCCCTGCTCATGATGCTGGTTACAGGGGTGATCCTCTACATCTCACCTCCGGGCAGGGTTGCCAACTGGACAGACTGGCGAATGATCGGATTGACCAAAAGGGGATGGCAGAATCAGCACACTATTTTCGGGTTTGCCTTTGTCCTGCTCTCTCTTTTTCACCTTTTTTTTATTAACTGGAAAGCCTTTCTCTGCTACCTGAAACTCAAGAGCAGTGAAGGTTTTACACGCCCAGCAGAGCTGGTTGCCATAACGGTTATTGCTCTGATTTTCGCAATAGGCACACATGTTGATATGCCGCCTTTTTCTGAAATTATTACATTTGGCGACGCAATAACAAACTCATGGGAGCGGAGGGAGCAGCAGGCTCCGGTGCCGCACGCTGAACTCATGACCCTTATTCAACTTGCCGAGCAACCGGGGCTTGGCGGTGATCCCGACTTGCTGGTTAACAAGCTGCAAAAGGCAGGGGTGAACGTCACTTCAAAAAATCAGACATTGGCTGATATTGCCACCATGAATGGAAAGAGTGCTGAAGAGGTTTATGCTGTTATTGCTCCTGCTGAAACCGGAAGCCATGCATTACAGGGAGGAGGTTTCGGTAAAAAAACGTTGCAGGAGATAGCCGATGAGGCTGGTGTTTCGGTGACCTCACTCCAGCTTGCACTTCGTCAAAAAGGGATTGAGGCAAAACCCGACTCCCCGCTCAAATCAATCTCTGAAAACAACAACATTGAAATGAATGAGCTGCGGAAAACTCTGGAGACGATGATCTCCAGATAGTTTTAAGGAGCAATCATGCCTTGAGTGAGGCCATGTCGATCACAAAGCGGTATTTTACGTCACTCTTCAGCATGCGCTCATAGGCTTTATTGATATCCTGAATCCTGATTACCTCTATGTCTGAGGTGATGGCGTGCCTGCCGCAAAAATCAAGCAGCTCCTGGGTTTCGGCAATCCCGCCGATAACCGAACCGGCCACCGATTTGCGGCCCATGATCAAAGGTACCGTGTTCAACATCGGATTCAGATCGCCAAGGTAACCGACAAGCACCAGTGTACCGTCCAAAGAGAGTGCGGGAATATAGGGATTGAGATCATGAACAGAGGGCACGGTGTCGATAATCAGCTCGAAGCACCCTTTGACCGCAGCCATCTGCCGTTTGTTGGTGGAGAGCACGATGGTATCGGCTCCAAGGCGACCTCCATCCTCTCTCTTGTTTTCAGAACGGGTGAAGAGCGTAACTTCAGCGCCCAAAGCTTTTGCCAGCTTCAAAGCCATGTGGCCAAGGCCACCAAGGCCGATAACCGCCACCTTACTGCCCTTGCCGATTTTCCAGTGACGAAGGGGTGACCAGGTGGTGATCCCTGCACAGAGAAGGGGAGCAACACCTTTCAGATCAACTCCGTCGGGCACTTTCAGGACAAAACTTTCCGGGACGACAATTTTTTCACTGTAGCCGCCGAATGTGGGAGTGTGATCATGGCGATCAACCGCATTGTAGGTGAATGTCGCACCCTCATGGCAATACTGCTCCAGCCCGGCTTCACACGGGGCGCAATGTCTGCACGAATCAACCATGCATCCGACACCGGCATGGTCACCCTCCCTGAAGCGGGTGACCTCCGGCCCGACCATGAGAACGCGACCGATAATTTCATGGCCCGGAACAATCGGATAGGTGCTTCCGCCCCAGTCATTGCGTACCTGATGGAGATCGGAGTGGCATACACCGCAGTAGAGAATCTCGAGAACTACATCGTCCGGCCGGGGTTCACGACGCTCAAAACGATAGGGGGCCAATGCATCCTGGGCTGAATGAGCCGCATAACCAAGTACATTCATTGTCATCGTTCTCTCCGTAAATTTATGGGCACCTCTATTTATTTATTCCGAAACCTGATTACTTCGTTGGGTGGTGCTCGAAATCCTCATGTACTACGTGTACACTCCGGTTTCTGTGCTCCATCCGCCTTGTCCTCTGGCTTCTCACGACAATAAATAGAGGCGCCCTTATTATACAGTTTCTTTCCTTGTAGCACTATTAACCTGATACACCTCCTGATGGTTTCAGAACTCAAGCCAATACCGTACAGATTTCCCTTAGCGATCCACAACTGGTTTTTTATCGTTAAGTATTTATAATTTATCTGGTATTGTGTAACGATTGTCCGGAGAAGCATCATGGATCAAGTTGAAAAAATGGCAACATTTTCACCGATGAACCTGCTCGTCGTGGATGATGAGAGCAACATCAGAAAAACGATGAAGATGTTTTTCGACTTGCAGCATCACAAGGTCACGACCGTCTCAACTCCGAAGGATGCATTGCTCGAAGCGGGGTTGCAGATCTTCGATCTTGCGTTTGTTGATATCAGGTTGGGTCTGGAGAGCGGGCTTGACCTGGTCTCTTCGCTTCTTGCCAGGTCTCCCTGGCTGAAAATTGTTGTCATTACAGCTTTTGCTTCAGTTGATACAGCGGTAGAAGCCATGAAGCGGGGTGCGGTTGACTATCTTCCCAAACCGTTTATGCCTGATCAGCTCAAGCTCGTTCTTGAAAGAGTTGCCGCAATTCGACTGCTGGAGCAGCGCATCAATCTCCTTCAGGATGATCTGGACCGGAACGATCCGGATATCTCTCTGAACTCCACGTATCCGCCCATGCAGAGGGTAATAGAGCTTGCCCGGCAGGTTTCGACTTCCGATGCAGTTGTTATGCTTCTTGGGTCGAGCGGATCGGGAAAAACCATGCTTGCAAAGCTGATTCACCGCTGGAGCCATCGATCCGATAAGCCATTCGGTGTTATATCCTGTCCATCCCTTAGCCAGGAACTTCTGGAAAGCGAGCTGTTCGGCCACGTCAAGGGAGCGTTTACCGGTGCACTCAGGGAGAATCCCGGACGTGTTGCGAGTTGTGAAGGCGGTACCCTGTTTCTTGACGAGATCGGTGAACTTCCGCTTTCGATCCAGTCGAAACTTCTTCGATTCATACAGGAACGGGAGTATGAACGCGTCGGCGATCAGCGCACCCGAAAAGCAAATGTGCGGATCATCGCCGCTACCAATGCTGATCTGAAGTCAGCGGTAGCTTCAGGCACGTTCAGGGAGGATCTCTACTATCGCCTCGATGTCATTCAGATAACATTACCGTCTCTGTCCGAGCGATGCGGGGATATAGCGGAGATAGCCGCTAACATGCTTGCTTTTTTCAATGCAGAGAACCATAAGGCTATTCAGGGATTCAGCCCCGGGGTGCTTAAAATTTTCCGGGACTATGGTTGGCCCGGAAATATTCGTGAGCTTCGAAATGTGGTGGAACGGGCAGTGATTCTCTGTACGACGTCATTAATTGGAGAGGAGCTTCTGCCTGACTCAATGGCTTCAGCGGTGCAGCCACAAATCAGAATTGGTGACAGAATAAAACTGGAAAAAATCGAGGAGTTGCACATTCGCAGGGTGCTTGCTTCAACCTCCTCGGTTCATGAAGCGGCCGAGGTATTGGAAATCGACAAGGCAACACTCTGGCGCAAGCGCAAGCAGTTCGGGATTTAAACACAGCAGTTCTCACATTAATTGTTTACGACAATTTTCGAGGTACCCTTCCCCTTTTCCCATCAGTTTACCCGATTGACGCTTCCTCCTGTCACGGACGGCGTTGAATTTTGCACGATTGCATGACCTGCGAGCGTGCATTTTGTTACTGACAACCCCTCCTTTCCTGCCAGGTTCGCCCGGAAACCCTTGATCCTGTGTATGGCACGCGATTTGTCTTGAAAGAGATAAACATCGGATTATGAAAATCGGAATCAGACAGAAACTCCTGCTCGGCCTTGGTGGAATGCTGGTCATTATCGCGGCCATCAGCTTCATGACCATCCGCCAGATTGACGAGCTCGGGAGCTCCCTCGGCATCGTGCTGAAACAGAATTACCTGAGCGTAGTGGCTTGTCAGGATATGAAAGATGCCCTTGAAAGAATAGACAGCGGGGTGTTGAACAGCTTTATCGGCAATCACGAGGATGGGGTGCAGATGGTGAACGAGCATAAAGCGAAGTTTAACGATGCACTCAGCCGTGAACTGCACAATATCACCCTGCCGGGAGAACAGGAAAGAGCTGATCGGGTTCGCTCTCTGTCAGCAGAATACTTTGGAACGCTCTCCATAGTCATGGACAGTTCGAAACCCGAGTCTCTGCGGCGCACACTCTACTATAAAAAGCTGGTACCGATGTTTGATGAACTCAAGGTGGTTGCGCGGGAGATTTTTGAGTTGAATGAATCAAGCATGATTTCGGAAAAAAATGCCACACGTGACCTCTCAATTTCAGCCCGCTGGAGGGTGCTTTCCATCGGAACGGTCAGTGTTCTGGTTGCTCTTCTTTTAGGATATCAGATTCAGCGATGGGTTCTGAATCCATTGCGAAACCTGATTAAAACTACGGAAGAGATCCGTCGCGGTAATCTTGACGTTGTCCTCCAGACGGCTGCTGAAGACGAGGTAGGCCAGTTGTCCCGTTCATTCAATGCCATGCTGGTTGCCCTGCGTCAGAACCGGAACACCGAGATGGCAAATCTGGTCAGGAGCCGCAAGCTGACAGAAGATATTTTCAGGGTCTTGCCTTTTCCTGTGGCTCTTCTTGACCCCCGGAGTATAGTAACGATTGCGACCGAAAAAGCGGTCAATTTTTTTAGCCTGAAACCGGGAGTTTCGGTCACTGCGCTTCCATTTTCCTGGATCCCGGAGCTTCTCGAAACGTCAATTGCCAATCTGCGACCGGCAGGACTTGCGGAAGATGGCTATGTGCAGCAATTCGTCGGGAACAAGGAGTATTTCTTTCAGCCTGTTGCCGTGCCGATTGTATCTGAATCAGGTGAAGTCACCGGCTCGATTCTGATGATCAGCGATGTGACGCAGTTACATGAACAACAGGAGATGAAACGGGGCGTGTTATCGACGGTTTCGCATCAGCTTAAAACACCCTTAACCTCTCTGCGCATGTCAATTCACCTGTTGCTGCAGGAAGAGGTTGGGGAGCTCAATGTGCAGCAGACCGAATTGATGGTCGGAGCCAGGGAGGATTGTGAACGGCTGGTCGAAATGCTTGATGATCTGCTTGATCTGAACCGCATCGAATCGGGCAAAGGCCAGCTCGAACCCCGTCCGGTGCAGCCTTCAGTGCTTGTTCGGGAGGGTATAGAGTCTTTTCTCGCTGAAGCCAGAGACCGGAATGTTACCCTGACCGTAACTACTGCTGACGAACTCTCCGATGTCGTTGCCGATCCCTCTGCGGTAAGGCATATTTTCGCCAATCTGCTTTCAAATGCCCTTCGATTTACCATGCCCGGCGGAACCGTAAAGGTGGGAGCCGGAATGAACGGCAATTTTGTCCGGTTTTTCGTCGAAGATACCGGTTCGGGAATTGCTTCTGAACATTTGACGCACCTCTTTGAGCAGTTTTACAGGGCTCCCGGTCAGGATGAACGATCAGGTGTAGGCCTGGGGCTTTCAATTGTAAAGGAGCTCGTCGACGCCCAGGGCGGAAAGGTCACATCACAAAGCCAGCCGGGCAAAGGCTCCTGCTTCAGCTTTACGTTACCTCTCCATAAACAACAGCTTTCAAATGTGAATATTTTCAACAAAAAAGAGGCGGTATAAATATGAACACCTATCAGACCATGTATCTCGGGCTACTTATTTTTTTGCTTTTGCTCGGCCTTGCAGCCTTGCTTCACCCCCTGACCGGAGGTTTTTAAAATGGAATATTTCGTCTTGCCAGTGCTGGTCGCCTGTGCGGTCTATCTGATGATCGCCGTCGTTTCACCCGAAAAATTTTAATGGAGTCCTGTATGCAAATAGTGATGCTTTTGCTTTTTCTTGCACTGCCTGTTCTGCTTTCATGGCCGCTCGGCCGCTTCATGACAGCAGTCATGAATCCACCGGCCAAATCCGCTGATGGCTTGCTGGCAATTCTTTTGAGAAAAACCGGAGGAAGGATGCTTGACAGGGAACAGGAGTGGAAAGGATATCTGTTCTCCATGCTGACCTTCAATGCCATCATGTTCGGAGCCGTTGTCCTCATGCTCGCTCTTCAGCATTTGCTTCCGCTCAATCCGGACGGCAAGGGGGCTCTGGAAGTGAGTCTGATTTTCAATACGGCGGCTTCATTCGTGACCAACACCAACCTGCAGCACTATTCCGGGGAGGTGTCGATGAGTTATTTCACCCAGCTTTTCGCCCTGACGTGGCTACAGTTTGTTTCGGCAGCGACAGGCATTGCCTGCCTGACCGCTTTAGCCAGGGCTCTGGCAGGAAACACGCTTATCGGCAACTTTTACCGCGATCTGCTCCGCTCAACCCTCTTCATTCTTCTTCCGCTTTCGGTTGCAGTCGCTCTGTTGCTCGTGGCTGGCGGAGTGCCCATGACTTTTGAAGGAGCGGCAGCAGCAAGAACGCTGGAAGGGGCGATGCAGGCCATCGCGCGGGGACCGGTGGCGGCCATGGTAGCCATCAAACAGCTCGGTACGAACGGCGGAGGATTTTTTGGCCCTAATTCGACACACCCTTTCGAAAACCCGACGTTTCTGACCAATTATATCGAATGCACGAGTATTCCTCTGATTGCTATGGCAACGGTATGGATGTTCGGACGCATAACCGGGCGGATGCGCCATGCTGCAGTGATCTTTTCGGTAATGCTGCTGCTGCTGATTCTGAAATCGGGCATCGCGCTCAATCTGGAGAGCGCTCCGGCCATGGCATTTAACGGATTACCAATTGAAAGCGTATCAAATCTCGAAGGCAAGGAGCTGCGTTTCGGGCCCGGGACTTCGGCAATATGGGCAGCCGTCACAACGGCGACCAGCAACGGCTCGGTCAACTGCATGCACGACAGCCTCAACCCGCTGACCGGTCTGGTACCGCTTGCAGGAATGTGGCTGAATGTGATTTTCGGCGGAGTGGGAGTCGGATTCATCAATATGTTCATTTTTATCATTGTCGGCGTCTTTATCTGCGGCATGATGGTCGGCAGAACACCCGAGTACTGCGCCCGGAAGGTGGAGACTCATGAAATGAAACTTGCGCTGCTCGCCCTGCTGGTTCATCCGCTGCTTATTCTTGTCGGAACGGCTGTTTTCGCATCAACCTCATGGGGAGCAGGCAGTGTACTCAACAAGGGAGCTCACGGTTTTTCCGAAATTCTCTACGAGTTCAGTTCAGCGGCAGCCAACAACGGCTCCGGATTCGAAGGCCTCGGTGACAACACCGTGCCCTGGAATGTGGCGACCGGTCTGGTCATGCTTCTGGGTCGTTTTATCCCGATCATTCTGCCGCTGGCAATCGCCGGTTCCATGGCGGCCAAGAAACCCGTTCCGGAAACCATCGGCACGCTTCGCATTGATACGCCACTCTTCGCCGTCGTCATTCTCGGCAGCGTTCTCTTGATTGGAGCACTGCTCTTTATGCCTGTCGCAGTGCTTGGCCCGGTGGCCGACTACCTTTCGACTTCAATTCAATAAATGAATCAAGCAACAATGATGAATAACCATGACAGCAGTAACACTGCGAGCATACAAGTAGAGAGCCTTCCGGGTAAAACAGAACGGAGGAGAGCACGAAACGCTTCGATATTCGAAGGCTCGCTGGTCAGAGCCGCAATTGTTCAGTCGTTCAGCATGCTCAATCCGGTGGTCATGGCCAAAAATCCCGTCATGTTCATTACCGAAATCGGAGCTGTATTGACGACGTTAATTACGATCTATGACGCTTTGACGGGAAAGGGAGGTCTGATTTACAATTTTGCCGTGCTGCTCGTTCTCTGGCTGACCGTACTCTTTTCAAATTTTGCTGAATCGCTTGCCGAAGCACGCGGCAAGGCGCAGGCTGACTCACTCAAACGTACACGGCAGAGCACGATAGCCAACAGGCTTCGTGACGGAAACGTGACGCAGGTCAATTCGGATGACTTGAAGGAAGGCGATCTGGTCGTTGTTTCCGTTGGCGAACTCATCCCCGGTGATGGCGAGGTTGCCGAAGGCGTAGCGATGGTTGATGAGTCAGCCATAACCGGCGAATCGGCACCGGTTGTCAGGGAGGCCGGTGGCGACCGTTCAGGTGTTGTGGGGGGCACCAGGGTCATCTCCGACCGGATTGTAGTGAAAATCACCGTCTCGGCAGGAAACTCGTTTCTCGACCGGATGATTGCGCTGGTCGAAGGGGCTGTGCGACAGAAAACTCCGAATGAACTTGCCCTGACGGTAACGCTTGCCGGTTTGACCCTTGCATTTCTGATGGTGACCGGTACACTCTGGCCGATCGGCAGGTATTTCGGCATCAACCTTTCAGTGCCCACGCTTGTTGCCCTGCTGGTCTGCCTTATTCCGACAACCATAGGCGCCCTGCTCTCCGCTATCGGGCTTGCAGGAATGGACCGTGCACTTTCGGCCAATGTACTTGCCAAGAGCGGAAAGGCCGTCGAGCTTGCCGGCGATATTGACACTCTGCTGCTCGACAAGACAGGGACCATCACCATGGGCAATCGCCAGGCCACCAGCTTCATTGCGTTGCACGGAGTTGACGGCAGAGAACTTGCCAGAGTTGCCATGGAGGCCTCGTTCGGCGACCAGACTCCGGAAGGACGATCCATAGTCACACTTGGAGAGACCATCCTTGGAGAGGAGGCCCCCGCTGAACCGGCAGGAGCTGAAGTGATTGCCTTTTCGGCGCAGACCCGACTGAGCGGAATGGATATGGCCGACGGGCGGCAGTTGCGCAAAGGGGCCGGAGATGCGGTTCAACAATACATCAAGGATCATGCGGGAACGCTTCCGGGTGAGCTCCAGGAAATTATTGATGTTGTTGCCCGTAAAGGGATGACTCCGCTTGTTGTTGCCGAGGGCAGCCGGGCACTTGGTGTAGTAGAGCTCTCCGACGTGCTCAAGCCGGGAATCACCGACCGGTTCAGACGATTGCGCTCCATGGGTCTGCGGGTCGTGATGGTTACCGGCGACAATCCGCTGACTGCGGCTGAAATTGCACGACAGTCGGGTGTAGACGACTATATAGCTGAAGCGAAACCTGAAGACAAACTACAATATATCCGCAAGGAACAACACTCGGGACGGCTCGTCGCCATGATGGGTGACGGCACCAACGATGCTCCGGCCCTTGCTCAGGCGGATATCGGGGTGGCCATGAATTCGGGTACTCAGGCTGCCAAGGAGGCAGGCAACATGGTTGATCTTGACAGCGATCCGACCAAGCTTATCGAAATTATCGAGATCGGCAAGCAGCTTCTGATGACTCGCGGTGCGCTGACCACCTTTTCCATTGCCAATGATGTCGCAAAATATTTTGCCATCATTCCGGCCATGTTCCTGCTTGCAATACCCGGCCTTCGCGTATTCAACATCATGCAGCTCTCGACACCGAACAGCGCCATACTTTCTGCGCTGATCTTTAATGCAATCATTATCCCCATGCTCATCCCGATTGCTATCAGGGGCGTCAAATACCGTCCTCTCGGGGCTGAGGCACTGTTGCGCAACAATCTACTCGTTTATGGTGTCGGCGGTGTCGTGGTCCCTTTTATGGGCATCAAGCTGATCGACATGCTCTTATCAATCACCGGTTTATTCTGAACACAGGACCCATATGAAAACCACACTTATGAAAGATACCGGAAGCAATCTCGGTGCATCGCTCAGAATCGCACTTGCAACCATCATGCTCTGCGGAGGCCTCTATCCTCTGGTTATTTTCAGCTTCGCCCGCCTGGCGACCCCGGAGAGCGCTTCCGGATCGCTAATTCGAGACCGGAGGGGAACGGTTGTCGGCAGCCGGTTGATCTCTCAGTCCTTCAGCAAACCCGGCTATTTCTGGCCAAGACCTTCAGCACCCAAATACGATGCTTCGGCAGCCGCAGGAAGCAATCTCTCTCCTGCCAGCCCTGAAGTGCGCTCTCGTGCCATGCAGACAATCAAAGTGTTTGGCGCAGATTCCCGTCACCCCCTTCCTGCTGATCTTGCTGCGGCATCCGGCAGCGGGCTGGATCCCTTTATTACGCTTCAGGCTGCGCTCTTTCAGGCGCCAAGGGTTGCCGCTGCAAGAGGCATGACGCCTGGCGGTGTTGAAGCAGCGATTCGCCGTCAGAGCAAGGAAGAGCGGATTTTCCCGTCCGGCGAGGGGCTTGTCAATGTTCTGGTATTGAATATGGAACTTGATGCCGTGCAGAAAAATAATATTGCTCCTCGACAGTAAAACAAGGAGAGTTTGGCAATGGAAGAGAGCAGAATGGAAGAGAGCCGGGCGGAGAGTTTTCTCCGGTTGATAAAACAATCGCAGCGGGGTCGCCTGAGAATTTACCTCGGCTACTGCGCCGGCGTGGGTAAAACCTATCAGATGCTGCTTGAAGCCCGGCGTCTACAGCAACAGGGAGTTGATGTTGTTATAGGTATTGTCGAAACGCACGGCAGAAAAGAGACGGAAGCTTTGCTTGAAAACCTTGAAATCATCCCCCGTAAAGCGCTGACCTACCGTGGTATTGAAATCAGCGAAATGGATATCGATGCCATTATCAAGCGTCGTCCCGCCGTGGTGCTGGTTGATGAGCTCGCACATACCAATGTGCCGGGCTCCAGGAATGCAAAGCGGTACCAGGATGTCGAGGAGATTCTCGGAACAGGCATCCATGTAGTTTCGACACTCAACATCCAGCATCTTGAAAGCCTTTATGAAACCGTTGAAAAGGCAACCGGTGTAAAGGTCAAGGAGCGCCTTCCAGACCGGATCGCCCTGCAGGCCGATCAACTGGTAAACGTGGATATTGCCACCGATGACCTCTTGCAGCGGCTTAAAGAGGGCAAGGTTTATCTTGCCGGCAAGGCAGAATCGGCTCTCTCCAATTTTTTCAGGGAGGAAAACCTTGAGCAGTTGAGAGAGCTGACCCTTCGCGAGGTGGCTGCCCAAATCGACTCAAGCCGCAGGAGCCCTCAGCAGGATGAGCCGTCGTCAAGTCCGGATCAGGTTATGGTCTGCCTGAGCTCAAGGTCAGAAAACAGTGAGGCGTTGCTGCGGTATGCCTCAAGAATAGCGGGCCGTCTGAATCGCAACTGGTACGCTGTCTATGTACAAAGCCTTTCAGAGAGCCCTGAAATGATTGATGCCGGCATTCAGCGCAGGCTTTCCAATACGCTTGCCCTTGCCCAGCAGCTTGGTGCGACTGTTTTTATTTACAAGGGCAACGATATTGTATCAACCATCCTCCAGTTTGCAAAAGAGTACCGGGTAGGGCACATTGTGGTCGGCAATTCGGGAGAGCGGCTCTCCCTTTTGCATCGCCTGACAGGGAAACGTCCGATGATCAAACGGCTGATAGAGGAGAGTCACGGCATCACCATCGTCGTACCCGATATCCGCCGCCCGGATGAACGCAAAAAAAAGCCGCTTACCGCAAAATATCTCTCGGATATTCGAGCCAATCTGATGGGCAAGCCACTGGAGCCAGATGACCGTGAGGCTCCGATTTTTCATTCCAATGTCCTGCTCTGGAACGAAGTGCTCGAAAAGGAGCCAGCTATCCATCAACTGCTCGATACAATTTGCCTTACACACTCCGACATTCCGTTCGATTATGCATGGAGAGCACTGCTCGAACGGGAAAAACAGGGCGCGACCTTTATCGGTGAAGAGATTGCCATACCCCATGCCCGGCTCGAAGGAATCACCGAAACCGTTCTTGCAATCGGAGTCAGCAAGCTCGGTATTTGTGATCCTGATTCACAGAATACGGCAACGATCATGTTTCTCATGCTCTCTCCCGTCAATCGTCCGGACAGCCATATCAAGCTGCTGGGGATGATCAGCAAAATGGCAGGTGACAGTCAATGGCGTGCTGCCATGCATCAGGCTAAATCGGAAATCGAAGTCAAACAGATTCTCCGGCACTGGATTGCAGGGCAGAAAAAAAGATAAAAGGCGAGTAATAACGCAGTTAATGGAACCGGAAATAAAAAGGGGGGTGACATGTCACAGCAAACAATACATATAAGCTGGAACACAAACATTCACTCGGAAAAGTGGCACGTGGATGTTTTGAGGAACAACTGCCAGGGAGAGCACGAGTTAATCCTCAGTAGTGAGAGTGCCGATTTTCCGGTTGATGTAGAAGAATTCGGGCCATTTGAAGAGGATCTGTTGATCCAGTCGCTTAAAGATGCATTTCCCGGTGATGAAATCCTTTTGCAATTGATATCCTGACTTCGCCACCTTGCGCTTAAATCGCATCTTTCGAAAAATAACACTTTATTTATCAAAGGGTTAGCATTTTTGGGTTCGTCAATATCCGCACTAATTGTATCTTTTCCCCATGCGTGG
>Ga0172373_10009002_pt1 | contig 12518 bp, 2 predicted proteins | sample Lak10m_2_FD_114546 | JGI IMG/M metagenome (GOLD analysis project Ga0172373, IMG submission 114546) | Freshwater microbial communities from Kabuno Bay, South-Kivu, Congo - kab_092012_10m | ecosystem: Environmental > Aquatic > Freshwater > Lake | place: Democratic Republic of the Congo: South-Kivu... | reverse complement strand
TCGTTATATAAATAACTTATTAAAAAACAATTTCTAATAATTTTTTCTTATAAGTAATTAAAAGTTATTTAAGTTCTATAATCAATTGGCAAGCTGGTTTTATAACATTTAAATTATAAGTTTCGCTTGATGCACAAATTGAATTTTGTAAAAAATTTAAACTATCGCCACCTGCAACAAAAATTGAACCTTTATTTGGATTTTGATCATCAATTTTTTTATCAATTAAAAATGCTTCATTTGGAGTGAGAGTTTCATTTTTAGTAAAAATTCTATATGAATCTGAATGACTAAATCCTATTTGAAGATAGATATTGTTTTTATCGCTAAAAGCTACAATTCCAGCGTTTCCAATTTTGCTTTCTGGAAATGTGTATCCTGTTTTTGCCATTCCATGTTCATTACCATCGTATTTTTCAAGCAAAAGTTTTGAGTTTGATAAATGATGCCAAAAATATACAATTTCAGAATTAGCTAATATAATATTACCATTGGAGTCTTTAATATTGTTATCTTGGTTGCCGTCTGTGTCATATGCACTTAAACCAAATTTTATGGTATTGTTAACATCTCCCGGAAGTGCATGATATTTTTGGGTAAATTCATCAATTGCAGAATTGATTTTTTTAATTTGCATAATCAACGCTTTGGATTGTCCGCTATAAAATACATTTTTTAAAAACATTGAAATTATTAATGATATAGTAATCAGTAAAATAATTAAAATTTTTGATAATATTGAGCTGTTCATTTTTTTGAGAATTCAGGAGTTAGATATAAATTTAGATAAAATGACTTTAAATTATAATTAAAATACATTCTATTTCAACTGCAAATTTATTTATTTCTATTTTTTATATTGCTTTCATTATTTTTTAATTCTGATAAGTTCTCTTGAAGATTCGATCTAATACTATCCTTTTCTTTATAACTTACTTTTCCTGTATTACGACTATTTTTGTTATCTTCAATAACCATTTTGTTAAATTTTGATTTATCTTCGTCACTAGCTTCGCCTGATTTAATTTTGTTATTTAATTTATCCATTTCATTGTGAACTGGATCTTGCTTAATAGAATCTTGAGTTTCGTTAATTTTGTTTCCAATATTATTTTGCTGGATTTGATTTTCTTTAAGATCTTTTTCATTATTTGCCTTAATTTCTTCTTTGCGAATATTATCTATATTATTATTTGAAAATATTTTATCCTTACTATTTGATATTTTAACAGCTCTGTCAGCTTCCTTAAATTCTTTTCGCGCACTTTTCATTGCATCTTTATCACCTATATCTTTTGCATCATGATATTTTGCAAGTTTTTCATATTTATCAATTTCCTTTTCTGTGAAATTGCTGGTTTTGTCGGTAGAAGAATTGATGGCGTTTTTTTGCATTTGTTCTTGAATGAGTTTTTCATCTTTATCAGATCTCTTAGATTCTCCTCCAATCATTCTTAATCCAGCCTGAATTGAGCTGGAATTGGCAAGATTGGTTTTTTTTGCAATTTTTCCGCTGTCTTCGAGCTGTTTAATTGCCGTCTCCCTTTCTTTAAGTGTTGGATTATTGATTGGATTTAGGGACCTGTTGGAATTATCTTGTTTTTGAATTTTACCTGATTTTAAGTTATCGACAAAACCTTTTCTTTGATCTTCATCCATATTCTTCATGGCTCCTTTAATTTCATCATTTGAAAATCTAGTATCAACCGCTGAAATGCTATCTGATAAAGAGGTGCTAAGGTTATTTCTGCTTCGATATAAATTTATTCCTGCGCCAAAAATATTACTACCGCCATTTCCTTTATATCCTTTCAAATTCATTAATCGATTAATTTCTTCTGGTGATTTTCCTTTACTTTCTGCGTTGCTAATCATGGCATTTTTCTTTACTTCCATTAATTTGGCTTTTTTTTCTGACTCACTCATATTTGCAAATTCTTGTGCATTGTTCATTTTGTAATCTTTAACCGCGTCATCCCCAGCCTTTTTCATGTCGGCAATATCTTTACGATCATTTTTATTTTGCTGTTTCTTTTCTTTGCGAGCCTTTTTAGCAAGAGCTCCTGAATCAAATGCTGCTTTATCAAGTCGACTTATCATTTTATTGCCACCAGCCTTATCAAAGACTTTGCTACCTAGCGCACTAGCTTTGGATAAAGCTTGGCTTGCTCCTTGAGAAATGTTTGTGCCCAGAGCGGAAGCTTGAATACCGCCCGAAAGAGTTGCGGCTAAATCTGAAATTGTATTTAAAAATGATCGCATAATTGTGACCATCGACCATGTTAAAATTATCATTGTTAAAGAAGGTGAGGTGTTTTTAAGTTCACCATTAACCGAAATCTTTGTGGTTTCGTTAATATAAGGTGGAGCATCCTGAATTGTCCAAAATGAAAATAATGACATGGTAAATCCAAAGCTGTTGAGATACCATATATTGTCCCAACAAATTCTAAAACTTAGTGCCATTTTAGTGGCCATATAAATAAGCATATTAAAGATATTTAGGGTAAATATTACAAATATTTGTTGCAAGGAGAATCCTATAAGTGAATTAAGCCAATTATCAAAAAATCCCTTGGTTTGTTTAAATAATATAAAAATAAAAAAGAATGGTCCTATTATAAATAGAACTGATGTAAAGAATTGAGCTGTTAAATATAGTAAAATTGCATTAGATGCGGCGTAAATATATGTTATTGCACAGTAATAAAGAATAACACAATAGATAATTCCAATAAAATTGTAGAACAATAAGGCTGCAATTTTTTTATGAACTACATCATTGATTAGATATAATCCAAGAACCTTATCAACCGATGCAAATAAAGGTGATCTATCGGAAAAATTTCCTTTACTTAATGCTTCATTTATAGAATTATCATCCGCAAATATTGAAGCCATTAAAAAAGTTAAATAATCCGTTCCGCCCTTGAAAAAAGTTACAAAAAATTTTTCAAAAAATAACCAACCATAAATTGGACTAGTAAATAAATAAATAAGTCCAATTTTAATCAATCGATCTATAATATCTGATTGTTTCATCTCGGTTACACCCATCATGAAGCCTAATCCATAAAATGTAATCATTAACACCATCGATAAAGTAACGGTAGTTTGAAAAACCTTAAAGCCCGTTATCCTTTTATACATTCGTTCTGACTGACTTTCTTTAGTTAAATCTTTGGTCGCCTCCTTATAAGCAACGTAAATATATAATGGCTTATTGCAAAAATCTGGTCTGGAAATTAATTCAGTTCCGCTTAATATATTTGTATTGACGCTATTTATACCAATGGTAAAATTACAGGATAATTTCTTTAGACAATTTGTTCTAATTTCAGATCTTAAATTTGGTGTAGATGAAAAACAATCGCTTGTTATAACCATTCCATCGTCTCCAATGTCTCCAATAAATGCACCAATATATGAAATTACACAACCTTTTTTTGTATTGCATTTATCATCTTTCTTTTCTGGTATAACAACATTAAATTTTGAAGATTCACTAAAAAATTTATATTTTTTATAAGCAATAATATTGCTATCTTGGCTACCATCAAAAGCTCCAGAGTCTAATGAGAGGTTTATAGTATTATCAACCGAAACTACATTATTTTCATATCTTTTGTAAATATTTTCAACCCCACTAAAAAGCGCTACATTTTCGTCTTTATCAATTTTATATCCATCAATTTCTTCCATAACTGGAGTTATAATGCTGTTGGCGAGCTTGGCAATTTGCGTTTTTTCGGGACTCAAAATTCTGATGCCAACATCGTAATAACCAGAATTATTAAAATATTTATTGGTGCAATAAAATTTTTTGTTGCAAGAGCTTGCTTCTTCTTCACAATTTCCCGTACTCTTTCCATCCCAATTAATATTAATTTTTTTTACGCCATCACAACCGATTTCGGTGGGTTGACAGTCATTTCCATTGGTTCTATTGCATTTTGAAGTTTCATTATCAATAATTTTTAAAGAAATTCTGCTAGTATTTGATGAATCTTTATAGTCTAAGCATAAAAAATTTGCACCTACAAAAGCTCTATTTGGATTACTACATTCATAAAAATCAGTAATTGCATTGGAATGTGAAGTGGGGTCTTTAATTCGAGTTAAATATCCAAACTCATTAAAAGAATAGTTGTTGTCATTATAAATATTGCCAGCATCTTCTCCAGCTTCTTGATAAGATATAACTTTTGGAAAATCATTGTTTATTGTTGCTATTAAAGCACTTGATTGTTCAAATGAAGAGCATGTTGAAGAATTATTATCTTTGCATGGAACAATTGAAAGCCTTTGACCATTTTTAAATTCGCTTTTCGATGTTGATGATATCATTAATCTAGATCCATCTTTAATATATTTGCTATTTTTATCTATACTATCAGTTATACTAATTTGATTAACATTAAAAAACAATGTGTTGATAAGATTAATATTAAAATTTGACGGAGTATTTGTTGCAAAATCTCCAGATAATTTATTTCTGTCATTTGGGGTTGTTATTAATGTAAATTTGATAAATCCATTGCTACTAGAATATATATTTCCTTTAACTTCATATATTTTTCGTGAAAAAGTACCAAAATTTTCCTCAAGGAATTTTAAAGGATAAAAATTTCCATATAAATTAAGAAATTGCGGTAAATATTTTAAACCTTTGTTAGCTAAATCTTTGACTTCCATTCTATCAACAGTTGCTTCAGATAAATTATAAAAATCATTCATACTACCTTTGTAGTTTTCTAAATCATAACATAAATCCATGCTGGTTGAATCTAAGGAAGCAAATGTTTTTTTTAGCTTTGCAATGTTTGATGTTAAACAATTTTTGCACTTATCGAATGTTAAATAACTCTCTTTGTCAGCAATTGATAATGCATTATATTCTTGAGTATATAAGGTATTTTTTCTTATTAAATCATTGAATTCTTTGCAAAAAGGAGATGTGCAATTTATGAGTTTATCACACTTTATATTTATTTTAGCATAATTGGACTTAAATCTTTCTTCACCAGCTATTGTTTCTGTCTGATCTGCAAATTTTGTAATTGCTGTAAATTCTGGGCAATCGGAGTTTGAAGGCGATGAGTATTGTTTAGTTGTTGGATCGTATTTAGGTATACAACTCGTTGTTTTAAAATCCTCTTCAGTTGGAAGGCATAATGAAGATGGACAAAATTTATTATTAATTTCAAGATTTTTAGTTATAGGATTTAGTTTTTTATAACTATCGCATTCGCTATAATCAATTGAGCAACCTTGAACTATATTATCTTTTAATAATAAGCTAGAACAGTTATTAGTATCAACATAATCTTCGTTAACATTTACTTTTTGAGTCTTAGATCTATGACATAACACAGCTGGCTTTGGGATTTTTTTGATGTAAAAACCAACTCCACACAAAATTTCTTTATTCACCAGTCTACTAATTGAATCAGACCCTATAATATTATAATGTTTATCCCAAATGTTTGGTTTTATTAACAAAACTTGTCCTTTTCTAAGATAAATTCCGTTTTCTTCGGCGGTATTTATTTCATATCTTTTGGTTTCGGTAAATTCATAGGAGCCATCGGGGTTTTTAATATCAATATTCATTGCACAATCCGACATGTTTGGAAATGAGTTTCCTTCCAATCTATATGTTTCACCATCCTCCAATTTAAAATTTTTAACAAGCCCAATTTTAGTAAAACCTGAAATTAAATTTTCGACCGAAAGATATTTATAAAAATGTAATTCAAAACTACAATTGTCTGGTATCATTTGATCATTAGCATCTTTATCGTTTTCAACTTTTTCAATGTAGAGCTTTTCTCTAGATTTAACTCTAATTGGGGTATATAGGAGTTTTTGATTAACTTGAAATAATCCAGTACTTGCCTCTTTTGACATTCTAATAAAATCACTAGAATCGCTGGGGTTATTTTGGGTTATGGGAATAATTTTAAATTTAGGAATTTTAGTATTATCGTTGTAATAATTTAAACAATTTGTGCCAGAGTTTTGCGTTAATACCAATCTAACATCATAATCTTCATATTGATTAGGCATTGAAATTGGTAAAATTTGATAGCTATTAAATTCGCGCGTTATATCTTTTAGTATAGAATTTAAAGTATCTGAATTAGAAGGTATTGGTTTGTTTGAGGAATGTGGTTTTTCGTTATATTTAAGCAAAAAACCCGAATCGTTATACTTAATATTTTCTTGGTTTTTATCGTTATTAAAATCAAAATTTGAAGAAATATCTTGATTAAATTTTTTTCTATCGGCTTCTATGTATTTTGCAGGAAGATTTACAGAATCTGCATAATTATCTGGATAAGTAGTATCATCACTGCTACATTTAGTTTTTGTATGTTGATTTCTAGGGGTACCTGATAATCCTATTACTGATTCTGGAGCTTCAAGAATGCAATAAGATATAGTTGGGTCTGGTAAAATTGGAACATAATTCATATCATCAAAATTAATTGGAATTGTTGGAATAAAATACCCAAAAACTCTTTTTGAGCCATTAATAATTCCTGGAAAGCTAGTTAATAGCTCGTTATTTTTAAGGGAAATTTCGCTTGCAGAATATGAAGGATCTTCAAAATATTTGGTATAAGATGGTGTATTTAGCCTCTCGGTATCAATTTCAAAAATTCCAGAAATTTTTAATTTTAATTCCTCATTAGATCCGACTTTGAATAATTTTGTTTTTTGTTGAATCGAATTATTAATTAAATCGCTGAAGTCAGCTTTATCCATAATAATTTGATCATTACTTTTTTCGCCGAGTTCAACATTACCAAAAGCTGAAACTAATATTTTTGATTTGCTAGAAATTTTGAAATTATCATCTCCAACTTCAATCCACTTTGTTTCTGAAGGATTTTTACCAGCAGGAACTGAAAATCCAGAACGATCATAATATTCTTTTTGTTTGCTTGGAATATTTTGGCAATTTATTTCGCATTTCCTGGCACATGTTTTTCTTTCTCCTTCAGTGGCCATGGTTGCGCATCTTTCAATATCGACACATGCTTTTAGGAAAACTGGCTGATTAGGGCTACCGACATCAATATTACTATTATATTTGCATAGTTGATTCGAGGCATTAGCATATACTCTGACTCCTTTGGAAATATATTCACCAAAATCATCAGCTTCAATACATCCACTGTCTTCACAAGAATTTAAAAAGAAGAAAATCGCTAAAGAAAAAAGGATTTTTTTGAAACAACCCAGATTAAATCTAGTAGTAAATTTTATTTTTATATGTGTGTTCAATCTTTTTATATTCATTTTTTGTTTATTTCATCACTATTTTTATCGATAAATTTTTTAAGAGATTCCGAATCTTTAACTTTACTAAAATCATTTAAAGTTTTTTTATCTTTGTTGAATTTAATATTTTTATTTATTAAATCTGTATCATTATCACTTGCAATTGCTTTTTTAAATGGAATTGTTGCTATTGCGGCTCTTTTAAAAATATTATTATTTTCTCGATATTCTTTCACTGTTTTTGATGCATCTTTTATAAATTCCTTAAGCTTCCCCTCTTTTTCTTCTGTATTTGATCCTTTTATTTTTTCAAGAGCTTCCTCTCTATTATTTCCTGCTTTAGCAATGGTTTCATCAATTTTATTAATTCTGTGTGAGATTTCCATGTCACCTTTAGTTAAATCTTGCTTTAATTCATTTAGTTTTTTTATTTCTTCTGGGGCTCTTTTAGATACTAATTCATTAGCTTTTTTATCTAAACTATCAAATTTTCCTTCTTCACCTTTGCTTCTGGCATTATTATAAGATTTGGCAAGTTTTTGAATTTCTTTATCATCAGAATTTTCAATTTTTGACATAAATTCTTTATCGTTTTTAAAGCTTTCGCGATTAACTATTTTTTCTGCTAAATCATGCGCCAATGCAAAATTCTTTTCATCTGGAGTTAATCCTTTCTTAATATCATCAATTTTATTATTCAACTCACGATTAACTTCCTTTAATTGAGATTTGATATTTTCATGAGAAGATGGAATACCTTTTTCAATATTTGAATTTTTTATATCAACTCCAGTACTAGATATTTCTGCTTTTTTTTCATTAAGATTTTTTTGATTAAATTCTTGATTTAGTTTAATTTGATCCAGTATTTTTTCTTCCTTTGACTTTTTTTCTTCATTCTCTACTTTTGGTGAAGGGTTATAAAAATTTTGAGCTTTGCGATAAATTTCCCTAGTATCCGCACCAGATGATTTATCACCATCTTTTAAATTTTCTTTATTGAGATCTCGTTTAGTTTCCTCAATCTGAATTGCTTTGCTTTTAAGATTTGCAATTACATGATCTGAAGTAATTTTGGGTTTTTCATTGTATACTCTTGTTTCACTTGCAATTCTTTGCATTCTTTCGTTAATGAGTTTTTTATCATCGGAGCTTCGGAAAGAATTTTTAATTGTTCCCGCAATTCCTCCACTTAGTGCTTTTGAATCATTAAATTTTTGAATTTTCCCCTCTTTTTCCAGTTGGTTTATAGCTTCTTTTTTTAAATCGCTATCCATAATTTGTCCTTTAATTGATTTTCCGATTGAAGATGTCTTGGATCCTATGCCACCAACAATTGCCTTTCCTATTGCTTTAGAAGTATTTACGGGGTTGAATACCGCCTTAATCGCCATTTCTGGGGCCTTGACAACGGCAGAAGCTACATCCCTAGCTTGTTCAATTCTTCCTTTGTTAACATGAACATTACCGTCTTCGATACCTTTAATAAATTCCTCTTTTTCTTCTTTGTTCATTGATTTCATTGCTTGAATTGCCTCATCCTTAGAAAAAGAAATATTTGGAGCATCTTTTCCTTTCATAATTTTATCATTAGCTGAATTGAATAATGCGCCATCTTTTGATACTCCTTGCCTAATGGCTTGAGCAGCGCCCATTATCAAGTTGGTTCCACCATAATTCAATCCTTTCATATTCATAATTTCATCCACATTTTTAATTCCTTTATATTCGGCATAATTTTTAATCGCATCACTTTTAACTTTTTCAAGAGTTTTTGACTGCTCAGATTGTGACATCGAGGCTAGGGCAACGGCATTTTTCTTTTTATAATCAATAACTGCATCGTTTCCAGCTTTCATTAGGCTTGCTTTTTGTTTAATCATGCCTTTAATTTTATCCATTTTAATCTGTCTTTCCTTATCGGCAATTTTTCCAGAATCAAATAATAATTTATCTGCCCTATCTACTAATTGTCCAGCTGTAACCGAATATAGTTTTGATCCAATTGCCGCTACCGCCCCAAGAGCCTTTCCTCCGGCTGCCTTGGCATCAGCGCCAATGGTCGATGCTTTTAGTCCGCCAGATAATGAAACTGCTAAATTTGTGAAAAAATCAGTAAATTTTTTCATAATTCCAACAATTATATATAACATTACAAAAGATATTAAGGATGGCATATTTTGATCGTTACCAAAACTTTCATCTGGATCAATTTCGCTATATACCGATGGAGAATTTGTTCCAGCTACGGTCCAAAAATTAAACAAGGAAATCGTGGTTAAAATTATATTGAGCTTAAGAACTTCTGTCCAGCAAACCCTATATCCCAAAGCATTTTTTATGAAAATTTCAATAATTGAGTTAAAAAATGACAAAACTAAAACTAAGAAAATTTGTTGTAATGAAAAACCTATTAATGATTTAACCCAATTATCAAACATATCTTTTGTTATTTTAAAAAGTAAAAATATGAAAAAGAAAGGTCCAATAATTAGGAGTATCACTGTAATTATTTGACAGGTAATAAATAGTAAGATTGAATTTGCTAAAGCGTAAATATAATTAATAAAGCAATAAATAATAATTATAAAAAATACCCAACCAAAAATACTTGAAAAAATTAATGCTCCAGTTTTAGCAACTACAGCATCTGAAAAAATCATTGTTAATATTCGGTCTGAGCTTGCAAATAAAACTGATTTATCGGAATAGTCTGAAGCTACAATTTTATTAATTATGACATCAGAATTACCAAAAATCATAGCAACGCTAAAAGTTAAATAGTCGGTGGCATCTCTAAATAATTGAACAAAGAATTTATTATACCAAATCCAACCAAATGAAGGGGAAATAAATAAATAAATAAATCCAATTTTAAACAAAATTTTCATGATTTCGGAATGTTTAATTTCGTTAATTCCCATCAAAAAACCAAGTCCAAAGAAACTAATTGATAAAACAACCGCAATATTCAGAATAGCTACAAATAGTGGATGATTTATTAATGAAAAATAAAAAACTTTAAGAATTCCGTTTTTTGGATCATTTTGCGGGGTAGAAGGATCATCTGGTGTATCAAAAAATAAAGGTGTTATCAATTTTAGAATACTATTAACAATTCCAGCCGATCTATCATCATCAAATCTTGTTGAATATATATCTACGATATATTCGCCGTCATTATCATAAGGATCATCGTTTATATCATCAATTTTAAAGGTTAATTTATATTTATTTATTTCTGCCGAATTGCCAACATCATTATCAAAACAGAACCAGTTTTTATTTAAAAATAATGAGTCTTTAATATCACATTTAATTGCATTACCCCAATTAACTTCAGGTTTGGAAGCATCATTTTTATCTTTAAAGTTTAAAGTCCTTTCCATTTTTCCAGAGTCGTAAAATTTTATAAAATTTTTTACAGGTTCATTTGAATTAGTAAATAGCTCAGTAACTGTTGATGAGTTACTTATTTTGTTTTTGCTTGATGGAATGCAATCAATTGAAGTTGATGAGCTCTCTTTACATAACACAACATGCAGTTTTTGACCATTTTTGTAGTTTGATGATTGTGGTGTATATAATGTCATAGATTCATTGTCGGCCGCTGGTTCTGATGATGAAAAAAGAAAATTTGTATTAGAAACTTTAATCAAAGCTACCTCCTTATTTGATGAAAAACGAGGTAAATTCAAAATTCTTTTTTGAGATATAGCTGTAGATGGGTGGTTTTCGTATAAAGATAAGTTTCCATAGTCTAGGTTGGAAGCAGATGAAGGATATGAAGGATTTATATTTATTTGATATTTAGCTCTTTCATTTTCATCAAATTGATTAATTGATCTATCCACTTTTGAATTAATAAGATGATGAGCGCTATAACTAGAAACATTTTCAAAATCATAGCAATTTTTTAATGAAACAGATAATGTTTTATGAATACCTTCAAGACTCTGTTTTATTTGTTTTTGACATTCATTACACATTTCTTGTGATCTGAAGTTGCAAGTTAGGGAATCTTTTGAGCTTGCTGAACAAAGTGATGTATGTCCAGTTCCTTGGGTGCAACATGGTTGTGGAGGGCATGAAGCGGCATCTTCAGTGCCACAAGTATTAATATCTGATGAGCAACATGAAGGTGGATTTGATTTAGAATGGGAGTTTGAACAATCTGCATCATGTTGTTGGGTTTGGCATGAAGTTACTTGCCCAGTTGTTAAATCGTAGTTACAACTAACTTTAGCACACTTATATGGATTTATACAATATTTAGCAATATGAGAATAGGTATTGTCAATTTTTTTATGAAGAGACTCTCTTTTTTCAATTTCTCCAGAACAATCTACTGAAATGGGTGGTGCGCAACGGCAATTGTTAAGAATTTCTGAAGAATTGGTACAGGTTGGAGTGTTTGGATCCGATGCAGATACCCAATTATTATCAGAATTCTTTGTCAGAGATATTTGCGGAGAGTATAAGGCATAATCTATTTTGCATTCAGGATTTTTTATCACTAAATTTACTGAAGTTGAAAAACACATAATTGCTGGCCTTGGAACGATTTTAAAAAACATTCCATAACCACACTTCTTATTTATTGGTATTGATTTATTGTTAAATTGAATATTAGATCTAAAAGTTTCGGGTAAAATTCGAATTTTTTGATCTTTTCTAACAAAAACAAATTTAGTAGAGTATGCATCTGTAATGTTTATTTCTCGAGTTGGGTCTGGAGAGGTGGTGTCAAAATAATCAGAATATTCGTAAAAATGACTTTTACCACTACCGATAGCTCTGGTATTTGATGATCCATCGAAAATAACCCCAGCTTCAGTATTACAATCATCTAAATTTGCTTTAACGCACTTTTTTCCAAGGGGGTTAATTATTCTGGATTTTAAGACACAAGCCTGACTTGATGCAGTTGGAGTATAAACATTCTTAATTTCTAAAAAACCGGTTTGATTTATATTAATATCTACAAATTTCATTTTTTTAAAGGAAATTGTTGAGCATCCAGTTCGATTGATAATTTTAAATTTTGAATTTGAATAAAGAGTAATAAGTTTGTTATTTTCTGGATATAAATCAAAAGCATTTGGAACATTGTAATTACTGTAATTAATATGAATATCTGATGGATTTTCATTATCTTCAACTTGGAAGTTTAATGAGCATCCAGATGAACTTGGATGCTCTAAAACTAAATAATAATCTTCTGTTTT
>Ga0172373_10009000_pt1 | contig 12519 bp, 8 predicted proteins | sample Lak10m_2_FD_114546 | JGI IMG/M metagenome (GOLD analysis project Ga0172373, IMG submission 114546) | Freshwater microbial communities from Kabuno Bay, South-Kivu, Congo - kab_092012_10m | ecosystem: Environmental > Aquatic > Freshwater > Lake | place: Democratic Republic of the Congo: South-Kivu... | reverse complement strand
TTTGAGTGTTAAGAATTTGATTGTAACAAACTCAAAATTAATTAATTAACTCAGATTATGCAACCATTTCTGAAAATTAATTACTTGACAATCAAGTGTTTGTAAACTCCGAAAGTTTAGTTATTTAGAATCATTTTAATTAAAATACCTTTTTTGTGGTATTGATGAGGTAAGATTGAACACATACTTTTGCTTCATAATTTAAACTAATTCTAAATAACTATGAAAATAAATTCTATCAAAACCATTGCTTTTGGACTAGTAATTAGTTCAATTCTTGTTTCTTGTAAAAAAGAAGATACAACTCCAACCAACACAACAAACACAAATACCTACACGGTTCCTACTACATACTCTTTTGTAGACGCTTCAAATAAATCTACAACGGATTACAGCGGACAAAAAACACGTTTAGTGATGTTAGAGCAAATAGGAACACTAATGGGAGGAGCAAATCCAGTAAGCGAAAGTACCTTATTAAATATGTTTGATGGTACCGGTTTTTCAGCTGATAGTTTAAATACTTCTGGTAAAAGACTTTCTGATAAAACAGCTGCTTCCATTGATTATTTTACAGCAAACTTAGCTGAAAAAAATGCCATAATCGATGCATTCAAAAAACAATTAAAAGAAGCAGAAATTACTACAAATGCTAACGTAGAAGCGAGTGCAGGCGTGCCAGGATATTATATGGACGGAACAAAAAAACGTTATTTTAGCGCAAATGGACTAGAGCCGCAACAAGTTTTCCTAAAAGGCATGATGGGTGCTTGTTTATTAGACCAAACTTTGAATACTTATTTAAGTTTAACAAAATTAGATGGTGGTACTACAAAAACAGATAATACCAATAGAGTTCTTACATCTGGAAAAAACTATACAGATATGGAACACTATTGGGATGAAGCTTATGGATATATTTTCGGAAATGATAATGTAACAGTAACTCCCTCAGTTTACAAATACTGGTCATCTTACATTAATCAAGTAGATATTGATCCTGATTTTAGTACTGTGAAAGAAAATATTGTGAATGCATTTATTAAAGGAAGAGCGGCAATTACAAACAAAGATTATACCACGCGCGATGCCCAAATTGCCATTATCAAAAAAGAAATGTCAAAAGTAGTTGCTGTTAGAGCGGTTTACTATATGAATGAAGGGAAAGCGAAGTTAGCAACAAACAATGGAAAAGCTGCCTTCCACGCATTATCAGAAGGGTATGGATTTATTTGGTCTTTACGCTTTACACAAAATCCGGACACAAAATTGCCTTATTTTTCAAAAGACGAAGTGAAAAGTTTGTTAGACAGATTGATGGGAGGTAAAGATGGTTTGTACGCTGTTGATTATTTAAATACTGAATTGGATAGAATTGCACAAGATATTGCAACTCGTTTTGGGTTTACAGTAGCGCAAGCAATTGATTCCACGAAGTAATATGATTTACATCATTTATTTTACAAAAAGAGCAGTTTATTTTTGCAACTTTTAAAGTAAAACATTGTTTAGAAGTTTAGATTAGTTACCATTTCATTTGCTAAAAAATAAGACATGAAATTTCTTAAATCATTACTTTGTATTTCCTTGATTTCTTTTTTGTTTATTGCTTGTAATCCCAAAAAAGTAGAACAAACCAACGATTTCAAAAAAGCAGATTTACTTACTTATATGGCAGTGGTTATTCAAAATGATTACCAATTAGCACTCGATGAGGTAATTAGTTTTGAAACAAGTTATAATAAATTTTTACTTTCTAAGTCATCTGCAGATTTTGATTCAGTAAAAGTACATTGGGAGCGTAGTTATTTATCTTGGCAAAATGTTTTGGCATATGAGTTCGGTCCAGGAATGGAGCTTGATATCAAAGCAAAGCTAGGTACTTTTCCAACGGATTCAGTCAAAGTAATTAATTACATAAAAGATAATAGCTATGACCTTTCAACAATTTCATCTAATGTTGCTAAAGGATTCCATGTATTTGATTTTCTTTTGAATAGAGAGAGTGCTATTTCCTATTTCAATGAAAAAAACTATTCCGACTATGGACTTGCAATCATTTCCCAAATGAAAACCCTATTTCAAAATACCCTAACTGGTTGGAAAACGTATCAAACGACCTTTATTGCTTCCACTGGAACCGAATCCACAAGTGCATTTTCGATGTTTGTCAACGATTTTATCAAAGGATACGAAGAGTGTAAATGGACAAAAGTGGGGATTCCATTAGGAAAACAAAGTTTAGACATTATTCAACCGAATTATATCGAGACACCAAAGGCTAAATTAACCTGGAAACTTTTGATTTCAAATATCAAAGCGGTGAAACGTCAATTTAATGGTGATATGCAATCAGGAAAACAAGGAATAGGGTTTGATGATTATTTAAAAGCAGTTAATAAAAGTGTTTTAGTTACTAAAATAAACAGTGAATTTGATGCAATTATTTATACTGCGCAAGGGTTCAACGAAGATTTAGGAACCATGTTAAACGATGCTTCCAAAAAGAAACAAGTGGATGACTTGTACACGCAAATACACAACTTGACAATTCACTTAAAAACAGATATGACCGCCGCTTTTGGAGTTATGATTACCTACCAAGACAACGACGGCGATTAATTCTTCTTACCCTGTCAGACTGAGCCTGTCGAGGTGTAAGGGGAAGATTAATACCATGCTAGATGTTTCATTGAGCATATTAAATTATGTGACATTGAAACTGTCAATTATGTCATACTTAGCTTGTCGAAGTGGACATACATATGAATAAAGAGGAAGGATATATTTATTAAATGAATCAATTCAAACAAATCCTATACAAGCCGGTTTCGATACAACCGTTGGTAATGTTCCGAATAATTTTTGGAGCATTACTTGTATTTGGAGCAATCCGTTTTATGGCAAATGGTTGGGTGTATGATATGTATATTCAACCGAAAATATACTTTGGTTACTTCGGATTTGAATGGGTAAAGCCCTTTCCTGGAAATTGGATGTACCTTCCTTTTTTCGGTTTTTTGTTGGGAGCAATTGGATTGTTACTGGGTGCTTTCTATCGTTTTTCAAGCATTCTTTTGTTTTTGTCTTTTACATATATAGAATTATTGGATAAGTCTAACTACTTGAATCACTATTATTTCATTAGTTTGATGACTTTTATGTTTATTTTCGTACCTGCTAATAAATCGTTTTCCTTGGATGTGAAATGGGGAAGGGTTCAGGCTATAGAGAAAGTACATCAATGGACCATTGGTGCTTTTAAATTTCAATTAGCCATCGTTTATGTCTTTGCAGGAATTGCCAAATTAGAACCAGATTGGTTGTTACAAGCGCAACCGTTGAAAATTTGGCTTCAAGCGCACCGTGACATGCCGATTGTAGGTACCTTATTCACAAAAGAGTGTATTGCCTATTTTTTTAGTTGGTTCGGATGCGTCTATGATTTGTTTATCGTCCTGTTTTTATTGAATGCGAGAACAAGAAGTGTTGCCTATTTCTTTGTGGTGGTATTTCATTTTGTAACGTGGTATTTACTTCCCATTGGTATATTCCCTTGGGTAATGATTTGTTCTACAACGATTTTCTTTTCCGAAAAATTCCACCAAAAAGCATTAGATAAACTAAAATTCCTTTTTCATTATTCAGAAACGATTACACCTTATTTACCAACACAAAAACCGAACCTTACCCTTGGAATAATTGCTTTTGTCTTGTTTCAAGTATTGACTCCATTTAGATATGTGTTGTATCCTGGCAATTTATTCTGGAACGAAGAAGGATTCCGTTTTTCTTGGAGAGTAATGTTGATGCACAAAGAAGGGATGGCTACTTTTTATGTAAAAGACAGAAAATCAGGGAGAGAAATTGAAATTAAAAACAAGGACTTTTTATCACCCACACAACACGATCAAATGGCTACACAACCTGATATGATTTTGCAATATGCTGATTTTCTAAAGAATAAATTTAAAGATACGACCATATTTGTAAATAAACAACCGTATAAAATATCGCAACCATCGGTTCATGCAGAGATTTACGTAAGTTTAAATGGTCGTCCTTCTCAACTCTTTGTCTCTAAAAAACACGATTTAACCCGTTTTTCTTATAATTTAGCGCACCGTAATTGGTTGGAACCCTTTCGTCCTTGAAGTTATTTTTTTACATAGTACTGATTTTCTGTAGTTTGTCATACAAATTGCACGCACAACATTTTCGAGGTGTGGTGAAAGATGAAATGGGTGCTTCGATTCCAGGTGTTTTATTGAAAAATTATACTACCAATCACATCGTGGTCTCGGATGGAAACGGACTTTTTTCTATACCTGCTCATTCGGGAGATTCAGTGCATTTTCGTTTTTCTGGTTACCGAGATTTAAGATTTAAAATAACAGAAAATCAAATAGATACTATAACAAATATTGTCTTATATGTATTTTACAAAGATTTAAAAACGGTCAATATTTACCGCAAAAAATTAGAACACTTTGATGTTGGTTTTATGCCGATGATTAAAGGAACACAAATCACTACGGGAACAAATGCCGTGATAGAATTGGAAAATTTAAGCGGTGCTAAATCAACCGCAAATCCACGTGAAATGTTTGCTAAAATCCCTGGATTAAACATTTGGGAAAGTGATGGCGCAGGTATTCAAATTGGTATTGGAGGAAGAGGATTAAGTCCAAACCGTGCTGCAAATTTCAATACCCGTCAGAATGGATATGATATTAGTGCAGATGCGTTGGGGTATCCTGAAAGTTATTATACCCCACCTTTTGAAGCCTTGAAGTCTATTGAAATTATCCGTGGTTCTGCTGCTTTGCAATTCGGTTCGCAATTTGGTGGTTTGTTGAATTTTAACATCAAAGATGCACCTTCAAACACGCCTTTAGAAATTACCTCTCGTGGGACTTTGGGGAATTACGGTTATAAAGGAATTTTCAATCGCGTAGCAGGAACAACCAATAAGTTTTTTTATCAGGTATATCACCAATACAAAGAGGGTACAGGTTACAGAGCAAATTCAGATTTCAACCAACACCAATTTTTTGCCCAAGCAGGTTATTACTTATTAGAAAATTGGAAAGTCAGATTGGAATATACCCAAATGAATTATTTAGCCCAACAACCGGGTGGTTTAACTGACGCTCAATTTTTAGCAGACCCACGTAAAAGTTACCGCAACCGCAATTGGTTCAAAGTAGGGTGGAACATGTTAGCCTTTCATTCCGACTATGAAATTTCCTCCAAAGCAAGTTTAAACGTGCGTGCTTTTGGAATGCAATCTACTAGATTATCTACAGGTTTTTTAGGCAAAATCAATCAAGCAGACCCGATGAGAAATCGAGATTTGATTCAAGGCTTGTTTAAAAACGATGGAGTAGAAGCAAGGTATTTACAACGGTATGACTTCTTAAAAGGGGATACGAGTAAATCAATGAGAGGAGCATTTTTAGTAGGAACACGTTATTACAGAGGTCATACAGTCAACAATCAAGGCTTGGTTTATTCAGGTTCCAATGCAGATTTTACCTATTTAAATCCGAATAATCTTGAAAATTCTTCCTATGATTTCCCGTCTGAAAACGCTTCCTTGTTTGCTGAAAACATTTTGTTTCTAACAAGCAAGTTAACCATGAACTGCGGAATTCGTTACGAATATATCACGAGCGAAGCAAACGGATTTTACAAACGTTATAACATTCACCCTTATACAAAAGATACTATCGCCATTTACAAATTACACGATTCCAACCGTGTAGTGCGAAATGTACCGCTTTTTGGTTTTGGATTGAATTACAAACTCAAAGGAATGCGTAATGTTTATGCCAATTACACCCAAAATTACCGTGCCATCAATTTTACTGACATACGTGTAGCGAACCCGAACATTTTGGTGGATACCTTAATGAAAGACGAAAAAGGCTATACGATGGAAGTAGGTTTCCGAGGATTAGTAAAAGATTATTTGACCTTCGACCTAGCCATTTTCAACGTGTTTTATGGAAACAAAATTGGTTTAGCACCGAAAGCAAATTCTATTTACAAAGAGCGTACTAACATAGGTGATGCGATGAACATTGGAATTGAAGCCTTTGGAGAATTAGACATCATTGGAATCTTCAAAGACAGTGCAAAACACAATTTGAACATTTTCTTAAATGCAGCATACATTGACGCAAGATATATTCGTTCCAAAGAGCCAAATTTTGTAGGTAAAAAGGTAGAATACGTGAGTCCAGTAGTTATCAAGTCAGGGTTAAAATGGAAATGGTCCAAAATGACTACCCAAATTCAAATTTCCTACAATTCACCCCAATTTTCCGATGCAACCAATGCCATCGAACCATCAGGCGATGCCGTTATCGGACAAGTTCCCGCCTATACCGTAGTCGATTTATCTTCCAAATACCAAATCAACAACCAATTCCAAGTAGAACTCGGAGTTAATAACCTAACCAACCAATCCTATTACACCCGCCGTGCTACCGCTTATCCAGGTCCCGGAATTCTCCCATCCGATGGAATTACAGCTTATTTTACGTTACAGTATAAATTTGCTTTAAAAGCGAAGTAAAAACCTCCCTCCTTGAGGAGGGGCAGGGGAGGTGATAAATTTTTAGTACGCTTAAAATGATATTAAATACTATGTTTTTAATGTTTAATGAAGTTAATTCTACCTTTCTTTCCTAACCCATCTTGGTACTAAAATAGTACGTATAATCAAATAAGGAAAATAAGAAATTAAGCGCCAAAGAATAGCTAAACCAGTGATTAAAAGCATTGATTTGCTGAAAGATCCCATCAATTCTCCAAAGGCATATTCTGCAACACTACTACCACCTGGGGTTGGACTAATATGCATAAATAACCACAAAACCAATTGTTTCCCAAGTATGAAAAAGTGATCATAAAATGAAAGCGATAAAAAGGCGGCCATAATACAATTGATAACTAAATACCTACAAGTCCAAGACATAAAAGTACTGCCAAAACTCTTGATCCAAAAAGAGAATTTTTCACTTCGCAATTCTTTAGAAGTTGTTCTAATATCAGCATCCAATCGGGTAATGTTTGATGCAAAACGATTTAAAAAAGGAATTCGACATATGATAGAAAGTAATTTTCCAATGAATTGTGGATAAATGAAAATACCTACAAAAAGAATAATACAGATTACTAAGATCATCGAAAATCCACCCCAAAAAACGAGTGAAACTCCTTTGTCTAATGCAGATGTAGTGGGAAAAAGTACTTCGGGTGCCACAAATAAAAATACGATCGGTATTAAGATCAAAAAGAATAAATTGTCTAGTAAAGCCGTAAGAATAACGATCGCTGTTGAACGACCCAATGCTATTTTTTCTTTATTTAAGATGAACATAGCAACGGAAACACCTCCAACAACACCAGGAGAAATTGCAGAAGCAAATTCCCAAATTAAAATTACATTAAATGCAGATTTCCAATTCAATTCTTTGTTTGTTAAAGCGCGAATTCGAAACATATAGGCGATATCTCGTCCAAACATACAAACAATTGCAAGCATCAACCAGGTAATTGATTGATAATTCCATTTTATTTGTTTAAAAATATCAGTGAATGTTTCTTTTTTGTAATCACCAGATTTACATAATTCAAATTCTAAGGGATTAGCTAAATCGATTTTTTTATTGTGGTTTGTATCCACCCAGCAGTAATTTCCTTGTCCTTTTACTTCAATGAAATGGGTTTGTTGTATGCTTCGGTAAATCATCCAGGAAACGATGGCTAAACCAAGAAAAACCGCTAAATATACTTTCCAAGAAGCAAATGTTTTTTCCATCTTATTTCCATTTGCTTGGGTCAAATTTTACTTCTACCTCCCAGTTTGGTCTCGCTTGAAAAGGTTCGTTATAAATTTGAATCTTTTCAGGTTGAATTTTATTTTTCAAATTTCCAGTATCCCATTTTCCGTTATTATTGGAATCATAATAGGCTTTGAAAATATAAGACCCTTTTTCTAAATCATCTATTTTCCAAAGTGTATGATTTTCATCTACAATATGTTGATGGCTAACTTTTTCATTTTGTAAGGTTTCAAGGATGGTTCCTACTGGAAATCCGCTAGTAACTACATTAAAAATTCCATATTGCGTCGAGTCAAAAACAGGAATAGTTTGTGTTAAAGTAAATTTTTCTTTGAAATTTGTAAACGTAAGTCCGGATGGTTTAATAATCAATTTTACTGTTTTTGCCGCAAATGGGATAGGGCTTACTTCTAGTTCATAACCCGAATTTTTTAGTTTATATGATACTTTAACGGTATCATTTGCAAATAATTGTATAGAATCTTGGTTGATGGTAGAAATAAAATCATTACTTGTAATAGTCCAAGATGATCGTAGTTTTACATTTTTAGGAAAATATAATTTCGGATTTTTATGGTTGAGTTTGGGCTGAATTCTACAGTAAAAAGTATCCAAATACGAATCAATCGAAATCGTTCCTCGAATTGTATCTTGGGTATAGTTGTTGACAAAAATGGAAATAGAATCAGCTTTATGCACTTTCTTTGCGAGAATTTTTTGGTTAAGCAGCGTAATGTTAGCTTTGTCGATAGGCAGGTTGCCCGTTACTAGTATTTCATCATTATTGATGTGGGTGATTCGTCTTAGCGCTTTTTTGGGTAATGCTGGAAATAATGCGATAGCGGAAGAGTCTCTACTTGATTTAGTTAAGTTGATCTTCTCTGATTTAAAACCACTTAACTCAAAGGGTTGAGGTATAAAATCCTTATTTTGATCTTGAAATGCAACTAAATAATACGTTCCGGGGTGAATGTATTTTAAGGTAAACTCACCATTTTCATTTGTATTTGTAAAATTAATTGCTTTTTGCACAAAGTTAGTAACAGTATCCGCGTACAAAGCTACGGTAGCTCCTTTGAAAGGTAACCTTGATCTGGAGTCTATTGTTTTTCCTTGATAAAATAGTGAATCAATATAATCACCTGTTGAAAAAACGTAGGTCAATAATGTATCATTCCCCTCATGTAAGTCTTTTATAGCATTATTCAAATAAATAGCGTAGGTAGTATTTGTTTTTGGTTCTCCTTTTAGTTTTAACGTTAAGGTTTTATCTTTTGCAACGGTTTCTATTTTTACATCGTTGGGTACGATTAAGATATTTTCGTTTGCCTTGTTAAGGGTTATAAATTCGGTAAAAGGGATATGAATTTCTGTAGCACTAAAATGGGTTGTTCCGAGTGCTGGGTTAACTTTAACAGTATCAAACATAGGAGCCCTTTTGTCAATTGGTCCGCCTGTTATTGTGCCTTGTATTGCACAACTGACCATCATAATGGCTGTGATAATTAAAAATAGATACTTAACCATTGACAAAGTTGATTTAAATAATTGGCGTCTGTTTCTGTAAAATCAGCAATGGAAGTACTATCAATATCCAAAACAGCAACTACTTGATCATGTTTTAATATTGGCACTACGATTTCACTTTTGGATAGACTACTACAAGCAATGTGTCCTGGAAATGCATCGACATCAGGAACAACAAGCGTTTCTTTATTTTTCCAAGATGTACCACAAACACCTCTGCCAAAACCGATTTCCATACAGGCCAAACTTCCTTGAAAAGGACCTAATTTTAGTACTTCGCCACGTACAATGTAAAATCCGATCCAAAAAAATCCAAAAGTCTCTTTTATAGCTGCAGTTGTATTAGATAATATCGATATTAAATCTTGTTCATCACCGATTAAGATTTTTAATTGATTAAGCAGTGATTCGTATTTTTCAGAGCGGGTAGTCCCTTCAATTAAAATGGATTCAGCCATGAGGCAAAGATATTATAAAAATGTAAGTTTATTCCCAAATACTCTCGATGATTGTTATGCTATCTTTCAGATTAAAGTTAGGGATATGAAATTTATAAAACTCGATGAGTATTGATAAACAGTTTTTTCTGTTTTTTTTGGGGAGTTCAACAGCTAAAAGTTCCTCTTTAGAAAGATTCACAAACTCACTTAGCCATTCTACTTCTATCCCGTTTTTAAAATTTGTATGTAAAGGGGCACTTCCTAAGAAAAGTCCGTTCTCTAAATCAAAAAACGGGGTTTTGTTTGCGGGTTTTAAAGGAAAAAATCCTAAATACTTTGTCAATTCTAGCAACCAGTAAATAGGGTAATTTGTTAAGTTATGTGATTGATCCAACCAACACAATTCATTTTCTATAAAACGAAACAGCTGCTCGTCTTTCACCCCTTCGTGAAGAATAGTTTGTAATACCTCTACTTCGAAAAAGAGTATGGTTGATTTGATGGGGTGAAATGGAATGGACTCGAAAATATGCAATAATGATGTTTCAGAAATTTTAGCTAACTGTGAATCATCTCGTTGAAAATAGGTGATTTCGATAGGGCTTAACGGAAGTAACACATTTCCTTTTTTCTTTTTTGCTCCTTGAAATAAAAACGACTTTTTGCCTTCTAAAAGAGTGAAAATAGTTAAAACTAAACTCGTTTCTGAGTAAGGCACGCGTTTTAACAAGATACCAGAATCTATTTTTTTCATTAAAAGACAACTACTTTACCTACTTTTTTACCCTCACCATTGATTGAATTAGGGGCAGTCCAAAAAAAGTAAACTCCTGGACTTACTCGATTTCCATCCCAATCCTGAGCATTCCAATAAGCTGTCCCTCCATTGGAAGTCGTTTTGTATACTACATTTCCAGCTGCATCGGTGATTTTGACATCCGAATCATATTTAATCCCTTGAATGGTAATTCCTTTCGTATGTTCTATTTTGTAGGGATTTGGAAAAACTACCGTTGACTCATAATCGACAGTTCCCTCGGATGCATCTGCCCGATAAGAAACCAGACCTAAATCGGTAACAATAAATAACTCACCGGTTTGATGATTAAATTGTATGTCATTGATATTGTTAGAAATAAGTCCACTATTTTCTTTTGTAAATGAAGTAATGAGTTGATTTCCATCTGCGCTTAATAAAAATAACCCAGCATTTTTAGTGGCAATCCATTTACGATTTCCACCATCTATCTCGATATCAGAAATTGCTGTCTTTCCTAATAAATATTCAACATTTCCTTCATAGTTCAATTTTATGCGTTGTGTTACAAATGTTTTTCCTTCTTTTTCTAATATTCCTGGAGCATTATATAAGACTGTAAAGCCTTCATCCGTACCAATCCATAAATTATTGTCGAAATCAATGGCTACTGCAGTTACATCTTTGGTTGGTAGTGCACCAGATCCTTCACCATCATTTACGACTCTTACTACATCATCCGTAATATCACTTGGAGTTTTTCCAGTATTGACACCAACAACACCAATTCCAGGGAAAACCACCCATTTATTACCATAATAATCAATTTTAACTTTGGTTGCCCATGAGTTTAGTGTTACACTACTCGTATTTAGTTCCGCCCAAGTATGAGCAGCTGTATAAACCTTCAAAACATTCGAGGAAAAAGGATTTATAATCCACAAATTTCCATCCTTATCGTAGCTCAAGTCTGAAACAAAAGTAAACCCATTACCTAATATTGATCTATTTAAAGTGGAATTTGAATCGATGAAAATGGTATCTATTTGTTTTCCTTCGTTTGAAATGGATACTGGTACAAATGAATTTGATCCAACTGCAAATTCACCTTTCTTTTTTGGATTAAATGAGATGGAAGAAATATCAAAAATCAATTTATTTTTCCATTTAGTTTGATTATATCGGTCAAATAATTTCCAAGAATTATTTTCTTGCTGTACATATACTCCGTCGTTGTTGTATTGAAATCCTGTTTTTGAAATCACACCGCTAGTAACACCTATTTGTCCATTTTGGTATCCTAAGGAAAAAACAGACGATTTAGGGAGATAGTTGATAGCATGAACGGTACTGTTAAAATTATCACTCCATGCTACCAATCCACATTCACGATCAGCTATCCAATATTTATTTAAATGTTTGATGATTTTATTCGGTCTTGGTATTGTTTTTCCGTCATAGCGATAGACAATTTTTGTTTCGTTAAATTCAAGATCAAGAAGCTGAATACCGTCGTAGCCTGTTGTTGCCCAGCCATCTTCTAGGGCTATTAAATTATCAAATGACTTTTGTTCTGAAAAATAACCATCGCTTATTGGCTCCCAATTATTTTGACTTTGTTTTAATAATAAATGGTCTTCAGTTTCGATGTATTTAGTGTTCTTTTGTAGATGAAACTTTTTTAATTTTTGCTTCGATAACAAGGTACTTTTCCAGTTGTTTTCATTCGCTAATAAGGGGTGATTAACATTTGCAGTATACAATACTGAATCGGACAAAACATAAATACTATCTTCAAAAATTAGTAAGTCTTTGATTTTGTTTCCATTTAATGGGGGGTAGTAAGTGTCTTTGATTTCTTTTTTTAAGGGGTCAATTTTCAAAATGCCAAAAGAAGTTGCTGCATAAGTGAATCGAACATCATTTTGGAAACTAACAA
>Ga0172373_10008999_pt1 | contig 12526 bp, 16 predicted proteins | sample Lak10m_2_FD_114546 | JGI IMG/M metagenome (GOLD analysis project Ga0172373, IMG submission 114546) | Freshwater microbial communities from Kabuno Bay, South-Kivu, Congo - kab_092012_10m | ecosystem: Environmental > Aquatic > Freshwater > Lake | place: Democratic Republic of the Congo... | reverse complement strand
GGCCCCAGGCCTGCCATTTCAGAGATTTTCAAGATGAGCGGTTTTGACCGCATTCTTGAAACCGTTGCCGACACTGAAGCGGCAAAGGCGCTGTTCAGCCAGGCGTGATTGAGACCCGGCGCCTCAGTTAACCGGGCGGCCTGTTGGGGATTGCCGGCTGGCTGGTGCCGCAGACGGAGCAGACGAGCCGCTTCGAGCGGGGCTGCTGAACGGGGCTGTTGCGCCGCTTGGTGCGGGCGTAAGCGATGCCGGCGGAGTTCCTGACGTCGCTGGAGGCGTCGCGCCATCAGCGCGAGCCTGTTCACCCACCACTGTCGGGCGTATCAGAAACAGTCGCTCTCTGCGTTGAACCTGAGTGCTGCTGTTCGAAAACAGGGCGCCGATCACGGGCAGATCACCCAGCAATGGAACCTTGTCCACGCCGCTGATGGTTTGCACCGAGTTGTATCCGCCAATCAGCAAGCTCTCATCACGCATGACGCTGGCCTCGGTGCTGACCGTGCCACGACGAACGGTAGGAATGTTGCCGACCGGATTTTGCTGCTGGATTTGACCGTCTTCGATATCCACGCTCAGGCGCACCTTTTGCGATGCCCCCTCGCCGATCAGCCGAGGGGTGACGCGCAGGGTCGTCCCCGCGGTAACGGGGGTGACGAGTGCGGCGCGCTCCGACGTGGTCTGGATGTAAAAGGTTTCGGACAGATCAATGACCGCACCAACATTTTCAGTCGTGAGTATCGAAGGCCGCGCCTGAATGCTCGCGTCGCCCTGCTGCTCAAGCAACTTGAGGCGCGCGACGAAATACTCAGCCGAATTGGCAACGATGGTGCTGCTGGGATTGATCCCCGCCCCGCGCACTGCCTGAATGATGGAAATGGCGCCCGTGGTCTGACTCGTATTCCCGTACCCCGCAGCCGTGCCGCCCCCGCGTGTCACGCTGCTCCAGCTGATGCCTAGCTCTTCCAGCCGGTTGGTGTTCACGTCGATGATCAGGGCCTCGATCTCGATCAGCGAAGTTGGAACATCCAGCTGGGCAATCAATTCGGCGTAGATGGGGATGCGGTCAGGCGTGTCCTGAACGATGAGCGCGTTGATGCGCGGATCTGCCTGGATTGAGGGACGAAGTCGTCCCAGCCCAATGTTGGGAAGGGCACCGGTCTCGGTGGCTCCTCCAGTGCGCGCGCCGCCCGAGGGTGGCGTGGCCGCGGCCTGCATTCCCTCGCCGGGGCCGCCTGGTGCGACAGCAAGCCGGCTGGCGAGCGTTGCCACAACCGGATTCTGCAGCGCATCGGCTGCGGCCGGGTTATCACTGCCAGGGCCCCGCTGCCCAATGGAGTTGTTCGTGCCCAGAACCAGATTACGCAGGATCTGAGCCACACCTGGCGTGACAATCTGCCGATCACGGAACGTGATCGCCCTGTCCTCGACCGAGGCATGCTTCAGCCTGAAGACCGCCACCTGCTGTCCACCAGGCGTGCGGGGCAGCGCCTTGATGGTTGATTCAACCAGCTGAACATAGGCGGGGGGGCCCGAGACGATGACAATGCCCTGGTCCGGCAGGTCACCCCATCCGAAACGCGGGTCAAGTACTTTCAGATCGGTGAGTACCTGCTTGAGCTTGTTGCCAGGGCCCGTAGCCCCTCCCGCAATCGAGCGGACAACCATGTCCTGCGTGCGGGAAATGAACAGGGTTCCGGCGTGAGTAAACCAGACAAACCCGTAAGTACTTCCCAGTCTGTCGATGAATTCGGTGGGACTTGCGGTGGTGAAGCGTCCGTTGACCGATCCCGACAAGTCGTCGGGCATCTGGACAGACAGGCTGAAGGCCGCTGCAAACTCTCGAAGCACCGTGCGCAGAGGCTTACGCTCTGCGTAAAACGTGAAGGCCGAATCCTGCCAGGGAGGGGGGCCGGCGAGTGCCTCGTCGGCAACCAGAAGCATTGAGGCCGACAGCAGTGCCGCGAAGAAAGCGTTTCGGAGGCGCATGACACAGGTGTGGCGCACGCTCAAAGCATTCCTCGCCAGAATTCCACTTCGTTGACCATCACGGACACAGCCCTGTCGAGTTCGTCGATGCCGGCATGCGCTGGAACGCGTGCCTGAAGCTTGAGTAAAGAGGCTGCCTGATCGACGACCGGCCCTGCAGCAACGGCTGCCATGCGGGCCGTTGAAATAGACATGGCTTTTTGCAGCAGTCCGTCGCGTTCGATCGGAGCCGCTGGCAGATCCCTGACACGCGCTTCCACCAGCGTTTCACCCCCGCGCAAGGGTACCAGATGAACCCGGACCCGGTCGATAGTGAACGACAGCGTGCCGGCCGGTGCGTTGCTCGAGGCGGCCAGGCCGTTCGCGGTAGCCCAGTCATGAATCAGCGATGACATGAAATGTTCCTCACAAGCCTTGAGAATTGGCCGATTGAGATCCGAGACGCCGTACGAGGCGAAGCACCGCAGCAACCGGCTCGATCAGGTCGCTGGGAATGTACTGGTCGACATCGGCCTGCTCGAAGAGGGCCCGCGCAACCGGGATGTCCTGCATGACAGGTACCCCCGCTTGGCGGGCTGCGCTCACCATACGCTCTGCCAGCGCACCTTCGCCCTTTGCGACCACCATGGGGAGCGGGGTCTTCTCCTCGTCATAGAGCAGCGCAACAGCGAGGTGCGTTGGATTGGTAATGATCACCGATGCGCTTCGGCTTCGTTGAACCGCGCCTTCTGACACCATTTCCTGGTAGAGCTGACGGCGATGGCCTTTGACGTGGGGGTCGCCCTCCATCGTCTTGTATTCCTGCTTCACCTCGTCTTTACTCATCATCAGTTGCTTGGTGTGGAGCTTTCTTTGCCAGATGAGATCGGCGAGCGAGAGCGCCACATAGGTGAGGCCCACGTAGATGATCATCTGCTTGATAAGCTGACCCACCAGCACACCCAGCTCTTCCACGCCGCGATCGGGAACGAACATCAGAAGGGCGAGGCTGTCCCGAACCAGGATCCAGACCACTACGCACAGCACAGCTACCTTGAAGTTGTTCTTGAGGAACTCCACCAGATTCTTCTTCGAGAACATATTCTTGGCGTTCTCGATGACATTGAGCTTTTTTGCCGAGGGCTTGAGCGCTTCAAAGGCAAACAGCACGCCGGTCTGTATCGTCTCCGCGAAAATGCCAACGACCAGAACGATGGCGAGAAAGGGCCACATCAGGCTGACGGTCTCCCGCATGAACTGACCCAGCAGGATCTCGGAGGTGGCGCGAAATTCCCCCCCCAGCATGTCAATCGGAAGCACCAGAAGCCTGGCCAGATCCGCCACGATGTTTTCCGAGTTTCCAACCGTGTAGCCGAAAAGTGCAACGATGAGCAGCGTCTGCGTGAAGTCTTTGCTCTTGGCCACCTCGCCGCGATCACGCGCCTCGCGCAGCTTTTTATCAGTAGGCTGTTCGGTCTTTTCGCTCATCGCGCCCCCGGCCTGAGCAGCGGATCGAGCCGGTCCACCCAGGTGGCAAGCTCCCGGATGGGGGCGAGCGAGTAGTCAAACAGCGTCGACGAATAAATCACCAGGACAAAGAGCGCCAGCGCGCTCTTGATGGGCATGGCCAGGAAGAACACCTGCAACTGCGGCGCAAACCGGCTGACCAGTGCGAGACCGAGCTCACTCATCAGCATGGCGATCATGACCGGTGCGGCCAGCAGTAATGCGAGCATGACCAGGCGATTGAGCTGAACCACCAGCAGCGCTGCGGCGTCGGGGCCGATGGCGGGCCAGAAATCCAGGGGCGGCCAAAGTCTGTAGCTGTCATAAATCAGCCCCAGGAAGAGGTGAATGCCGCCGCCCAGCAGAAAAAAGGTGATGAACGCAAAGTTGAACGCAATGCCCAGGGGCGAGCTGTCGTGCCCGGTCATGGGGTTGAGCGTGGCGGCCATGCTCGCGCCACGCTGGTTATCGATCACAAAGCCTACAGCCTCGAATGCCCAGAACGGAATCGCGATCACAAAGCCGAGCAGCACGCCGATCACTGCCTCCTTGAATACCAGGGCAAGGAGCGGAAGGCCTGAGGGCCACGCATCGGTTCCGGACGGCATGACTGGAATAAGTACAAGACCAATGCCCGCACTCATTGCAAAGCGAACCATACGCGGTACCAGCGCGCGGTTCATGAAGGGCATCAGAATGAAAAGCGGAGATATCCGTGCGGCCACGATGAAGAGGGAAAACAGCATTCCCTTGAGCTCTTCGTAGCTGGGGATATCCGAGGCGGACACGTTGCTTTTATCGCGTCAGTCGGGGGAACGACTCAAACACCGATAGGGTGTAATTAAGCAGCTCACCCCCCATCCACCCGGCGGTCAGGAACAGCGTGATGCCCACCGCAATCAGCTTGACCGCGAAGGACAGCGTCTGTTCCTGAATTTGCGTGAGCGCCTGCAACAGTGAAAACAGGGTGCCAACAATGGCCGCCACCATGATCGCAGGCAGCGACAGCAGCATGGTGAGATAAAGCGCCCGCACGAGGGCAACAACGACTTCGGGTGCGCCCATGGTGCTCTCAGGTGTAGGTGAGGACCAGCCCGCGAATAAGCCGCGACCAGCCATCCACCATGACAAACAGAAAGAGTTTGAGTGGCAATGAAATCATGACGGGTGACACCATCATCATTCCCATCGCGAGCAGGATGTTCGAGACGATCAGGTCGATCACCACAAAGGGCAGGAACAGGAGAAATCCGATCTCGAAAGCAGCGGTCAGCTCACTCACCATGAAGGCGGGCACCAGCACGACAAAGTCCCGGGGGCTGACGTCGGCGGAAAGCTCCGGGCCCCAAAGCTTCCTGGAGGTTTGCACAAAGAAGTCGGTGTGCTCGGAAGCGGTGTGGCGAACCATGAATTCTCTGAGTGGTTCAGCGCCTTTTTTAACCGCGCCATACAGGCCCTCGACTGATCGCGTGGCAGCGGGCTCAGCGGCCACCTCGTCGAATATTCGCTGCCCAACCGGGGCCATGATGTAAAACGTCAGGATCAGCGCAAGACCGTAGAGCGCCAGGTTGGGCGGAATCTGCTGAATTCCCAGGGCGTTTCGCACCAGCGACATCACCACTGCAATCTTCAGGAATGTGGTCGAGATGACCACGATGGTGGGTACCAGCGCAAGCAGCGCCAGTGCCAGCGCAAGGGTGATCGGGTCGAACGCGTTCAGTTGCATGGGCTCGAGCGTGACTCAGGAGTGCCCGCCCGAAGCGGTGATGCGCGATACCGATACTCCCAGGCGGCCGTCAATCTCAACCAGCTGCCCGCTACCAATCACTGCGCCGTTGGCACGGATCGTCAGGTATTCCTGGGCGGGTCGGTCGAGGGCGAAGGTGGCGCCAGGCTGCAGTGCCTGCAACTCGGCGAGCGTCAGCGTTTTGGTTCCCACATCAAAGCTCAGGCGGATGGGGAGTTGGTCAAGGGAGACTGGCTCATCGCCGCGGGTTTCGGATTCGGGCATGTCGGTGGCTATCCTTGAAGCGGGTGGGGCAGTGACGGTGATCTGATTGGCGTGGATGCGGGCGGCGATCGTCCAGCTCGCCCCCGTATCGGCATCGCCGCACACAAGCGTGATGGCGCCGTCGTCACCCAAAAGCGGCTGGGTAACGAGAATGACGTCACCCCGGCGGATTGACTCAAGTCTGGAATATGGCAGCAGGGTCTCGCCCACCGACAGGCGAAGCGGAATCGGCAGGTTGAGGGATACTGCGTTGTCGGCGGAGGTTCGAGGTCCAGCGGGGATCAGACTCGCACACACCAGCAGGCCGAGCGTGTCAGCACGCAAGACCCCCAGAACAACAGCGCCCGACTCGGGCCACATCAGGCGAACAACCAGCCGGTGTGGCGCTGCCATGGCCGGCGTCCCTTCAGGCAGTATCCCGATCACCGCGGCACGCCCGCGGCCGAGGTCGGACAGTCCATCACACAGCCACTGCGAGGCCTGCGCGAGCGCCGCATCACGCCAAGCGGATGGCAACTCAGCCAGATCACTGCCTAGCGACTCGGCGGCCCAGTAGTCGAGTGCCCGCCGCGGAAGCTCGAGAAAAAACTGGGCGCCGGACCATTCGAGGTGCACCGCAATCGGATCAAAAATTTCGGGAGGGCTGGCATCTGGCGACATGGCCATGATGGCGAGCAGCGTGGTTCCCGACTCGCCGGGGCCCGGAATGGAGAGCTCGCCCAAGCCGGCCGCAATCGCGTTCAACGCCTGCGTCTCGCTTGCTGACAATCGCGGAAGTATCAGGTTCGTCATTCGGTCGGTGTCCTTGCGGGCAGGGCCCGTGCCTCAACGGGATCGCACTCAGGGGGATCCATGGAGACCAGCCAGCAGGCGGGCGTTCGTAATGCATCGGAGAGTTGCTGCGCCATGGTGGCCGCATCGACAGCAAGGCAATCGAAAGATGACTGGACAGTGCACGAGAAGTCGGCGACCCACTCGCCATACGCAAGGTAGACCGACAGCGTCACACCGGGCAAGGCCGAATCTGTCAGCTCGACTCTGACCGCGCGCCGCTCCTGATTGCCGTCGCTGACCGCCAAGGCGCGGATCATGTTGGAGAGTGCCTGAATCAGCTGCGGGTGATGAGCGCCGGGTTGCGGATCTTCCTTGCCCGCGCCCCTGCCTTCAGAGGCGGGCAGGGCGGCACCGATGATAGGGGCGTGCACTGGCACCTTGGGGGTTGGTGCGTTCTGTCCACTGTCAGGTTCTGAACCAGGCACCTCGGACGGAAGCTCCTCAACTGTGTCTGAATTGCTAAGAGCGCCTAGGAGGCTGAATGGGCCATCCAGTCCGACAGCCGAGGACTCCTCCGGCACTTCGCGCTGGCCCCGCAGGGCCGTAGCAAAGCGTTCGGCCAGGGCCTGATCCAACTCGTCCGGCGCCTGGAACGCGGACGACTGCCGGCCCGACAACGCGCCGCCGTCGCCAGCAAGCGTACGCAGATCGAGCGAGACCCGACGTTCAGACATCGGGCTCCTCCGACCACTGCTCGCGTTCGCGCACGATCCCAGCCAACTCCTCGAACTCAAGCTCCTCGCGTCGCTCGGCTTCACGCGCGACACCAGCGTGGTGACGGTTGACAAGCTCGGTGAATTTCTCCCGGGTTGTTCGAGCCTCACGAGCGGTGTCCTGAGCCTCCACATGACGCACCTGCGCGCGCTCCCTAAGCGCGCTTGCCTGTTTCAGATCAGCCTCGTGCTGAGCCTCGCCGGCTCGCAGAATGGCGATGTCTTCGTGGAGCCGAAAGATGTCGTTGACCTTGACAGGGCGGTTGATGACGCGACGGTAAAGCGATTCTTCCTCAAGCTTCGCGTAGTGGCGAAATTCGGCAAGCGCGCTTTCCCGCTGCTGCTCTCCGCGGTGCGCCTCGGACAGCGCGCTCCGCGCCACCTGCAGGCCAGCGTCGGCCTGCTGCTCGCGAAACCGCTTGATTGAGAGCAGTTCGTCGAGAGGCTCCATCAGGCGGCACCTGTCTCAGTCACCGGGACCTGGATGCCGGTGAGGGCGCTGAGCCCTGCCTGGGCCGCCGCAAAGGGTGATCGGTCTTCAGTACGCTGCTTGAGGAAGTCGCGAATGGCATCGATCTTGTCAATCGCTTCGTCGGTGGTGGCATCGCCTCCCCGCTTGTACTCGCCAATCTTGACCAGCAGTTCCACCTCTGAATATTTCGCCATCAACTCGCGAAGGCGTCCTGCGGCCGACCGGTGCTCGCGACTCACCACCGCGCCCTGTACTCGGCTGGTTGACGCGAGAATGTCAATCGCAGGATAGTGATTAGCAGCGGCCAGGTTGCGGGAAAGAATGATGTGCCCATCCAGAATGGAGCGGGTTTCGTCAGCGATGGGCTCGGTCATATCATCGCCCTCGACCAGAACGGTGTAGAGCGCTGTAATCGAGCCTCTGTCGTTCATGCCAACTCGCTCCATGAGCTTGGGGAGCGTGGCGAAAACCGAAGGCGGGAAGCCGCGACGGGTGGGTGGTTCTCCCGCTGCAAGGCCGATTTCGCGCTGCGCACGGGCAAACCGGGTGACTGAGTCCATCAGAAAAAGAACCTTGCGGCCCTGGTCGCGAAAGTACTCCGCGATCGCGGTTGCCACGTAGGCTGCCTTGGCGCGCTCCATTGACGACTTGTCTGAGGTGGCGCACACAATCACCGATCGTCGGCAGCCTTCCTCGCCCAACTCATTCTCGATGAACTCGCGAACCTCGCGGCCGCGCTCGCCAATCAGCGCAATGACGATGACGTCTGCAGCCGCTCCCTTCACCAGCATGCCAAGCAAGGTGGACTTGCCACCTCCCGCAGCGGCAAAAATGCCCATGCGCTGGCCTTCACCGCAGGTGAGGAGGCCATCGATCGCACGGACGCCAAGCGGCGTGGGGTCCTTGATGATTCGACGCTTCATTGGATCCGGTGCATCAGCGAACACCGGATAAAACCTGTCGGCCTGCAGCGGTCCTGCGGTGTCGGCATCGAGCGGGCGACCGAGCCCGTCAAGTACTCGGCCAAGCAGGCCATCTCCCACTGGAACCATGTGGGCGCGACCGGTGGGCGTGACCTCGGTGTAGGCGGAAATGCCGTACATGTCGCCAAGTGGGGTGAGCAGCGCCGCATCCCGCGAAAAGCCGACCACTTCGGCCTTCATCTCGAAGTCTTCGCCCGGGTTGCGAAGAATGCAGACCTCGCCCACTTTCACCGCAGGTACCACAGCCTTGATGATGGTTCCCACCACCTGGATGACGCGCCCCTTGATCATGAGCGTGGGCGTGTCGTCGAGCGCCATCCGCATCATGTCGGTGAGGTAATCAAAGCTCTTCACGATGGGCCCTGGTGGTCGCTGTCAGACTCTGCTACCCAGAACCTTCTGGAAGCCTTGCTCGATAGCCTGCAGCTGCGACTCGATACTTGCCTCGACCAGACCGATCTCGCTTTCCAGAATGGTGGCGTCGTGCTTCAGGCGCGGATCAGCAACGATGTCGAGAATGCCCACGCCGGGGAACTGCTCAAGCAAATCGGAGGCACGCGCACGAATCTGTTCGACATGCTCAGGTGCAATTCTCAATGTGAGCTGGCGTTGATTGCGAAGCACTGACAACGCACTTCGAACCACCGCCATGACCCGTTCGGTATCGGAAAAATCAGCCATCAGGCGGCGCACGGCGTCCATCACCAGACTGACCATTCTCTGTTCGATCGATGCAAACAGTTCAACCGTTCGCGAAGCCGTTTCAATCATTCGTTCGGTCAGTTCCAGCCTGGCCTCCTCCAAGCCCTGCTGATAGCCGCGTGCACGCTCCGCCTCGAGCTGCTGGCGGGCTGAACTGAGGAGCTGGGCCGCCTCCTGTCGCGCATGCTCAAGAAGCTCTGAGGCTTCCAACCAGGCTGCCGCGTCAGCAGCAGGCACCACCGGATCGGAGGCGTCAATCGCCCCCAGGGCCTTGGAATTTGTCAGTCGGATAAAGCTCATTGCATCCTCAAGCGCGGGTGGGTGCTGCCAATGCGGCAAGCGCGCCGTCCCAATCGGGAATGGCCGTGTTCACCCATCCGGAATAGCTCTGCACTACCACGTCAACCTCATTTGGATCACCCAAATCAAACGCCGGCACCGAGGCTGCGTCCACCGGCGGACATTTAAGAAGCAACCTGAGACCCAGGGCCCGGGGCAGGGCGTCGGCAGCGCGTTCAATCAGATGCCACCCGACGTGCTGCAAGGCGAGTATCAGCGTATCGATGTCACCCGCCATGCGTCGATCCGCAAGCGGATGTTGGGGCGGCGTCTGGTAGACGCGGTGCCAGTCATCCTGCGTGAGCCATTCGTCCAGCCTCGCCAGCTCTGTGTTGCGAACCACCCGGCGAAGCGCCCAGGCGAGCGTGTCAGTGGCTGCGCGGCGGGCGAGTTGTGAGAGTTGGGGATGCGGCAGAAGTGCAACTCGATGCAGAACCTGTCCTGGGTCGAGGTCGGCGCCTGCCGCTCCCAGCAGGTTCACTAGCGTGCGCGCGGGCCCGGGTTGTGACGGATCGATGCCGGCCGGCACCCAGGCTGACAAGCGCACAGGGTGTGCGCCCCGCGCCGGGCTGTAAAGAAAGTCAATCACGCTCCGTCCCACCTCGGCAGGTAGCTGAGCAAAAACCTGCGAGGGGTTCATGAGGCGGGCGGCGCGCGATCGTCCACCGCACCACCCAGTCGGCCGGTGCGCCGGAGGAACCAGTAGACCCCGGCGCCCGCGACGGCCGCTGCTGCCAGCACGAACACCAGCAGCAACGCGACCATGCTCCAAATAGAACCGGATTCAACGCGTACGCCCAGTACATTGGATGGACCTGCGGACGCCTCGGGCAAGGCCATGGTGGATGGTACGAGGACTGTTGATACGCGGTCGCTGGTCAGCCCCGGGATGCTGTTGGTCACCAGGCGGCGGACCTGCGGTTGCAGCGCCTCAAGATTGGCCTCGGATCGATGCTTGATGAATACGGCGGCCGAAGCTGGCATAGGGGGCTCGCCACCAGCCCCGCGCTCGGGCAACACCAGATGTACCCGGGCAAACAGTACGCCGTCAATGCGAGACAGGGTCGCCGAAAGGTCCTGGGAGAGCGCATACAGATAGCGGGCACGTTCCTCCACCGGCGATGAAATCAGACCATCCTTGCGGAACACCTCGCCCATGCCTGCGAAACGCTCACGCGGCAGCCCCGCCACCCGGAGAATGTCGACCGCACGCGCGGATTGATTGGCCGGGACGCGAACCCCAACCATTCCTTCTTTTCCAGATACCTTGGTGGCATCAACCCCCTGGTTGATAAGCGCCGCGATGACCTCGTTGGCATCAGCCTCGGGAATCGAGGCGAGTAACTCAACCCGTCCGGAACAGCCAGCCAGTGCCATTCCGAGCAGGAGCATGGCGAACAGGCGCCGGGCCACGTTGAACAAGGAAGAAGACAAGGCGTTCACTGGGTCTTGAGGATATTTTCGAGGCTCTGGGTGGACTTGCTCACCGCCTTTCCAACCAGCTCGTACTGCACCGAAGACTGGAGCAACATGGTCTGGACGCGCAGCATGTCCGATACCGTGATGTCGGGCTTGTTCAAGACCTCGCCGGTGGCACGCCAGGCGTTGGTGATGTCATTCGATGCTGACTGAAGCCCCTGCAAAATGGCGTCCCCCAGAGTGCGCGGGGCCGCTGCCCCACCCGGTGTTGCGGACGAGGGCTGGGCGATCGTGACCTGGGCCGCATCCTGCGACACCGCGACGACAGCACCGCCATCGGTACCAGGTACGTCGGCGAGGGCGAGCTGCAAGCGGGCCACATCGGATACAGGAGCGGTTGGCGCAGGCGAAGAAAAATCAGCAGGCAGCGTTCTGGCTACTATGCCGATCGCATTGGCTGGATCGATCATGTTCAAGTCTCCTGCGCTTCGGGTAAGCCAAGCATCCGCCTTGCGATGCGCCCTGCGTGGTCGTCCGAGGGGCGCCCGGTCAAGCCACGAAGTATCCTAAAACTTTCAGATGTTCGCCCGGATAGCTTTAGTGCGACGCCGTGAAAGGCGCGAATCAGCGCCGAATCGTCGCGTGGATCGGACATTTGCTGGTGGCTGTCCACTGTGGTGAGGGGCGATAGCAGCGATTCGGCGCGCTCCAGCGCCCGAACCGCGTCGTCAGCCTGATTGCTATTCAGAAGCGCAAGCGCGAGTCCGATATGCGGCAAGGTGCTGGCCGGTGAGAGTTCAATCAGCGCGTTGAAGATCTGCGTGTCCTGATCGAGCCAACCCCGGCCTGCTGCAACCAGACCGATTTCAGCAATCGCCCTGAACTCCTGAGGGGTGAAGGGGTCTGCCCATGAAGCCGTATTGGACGCCGCCCCGTCTTCCATCAACGCCCCTGGCTGAGCAACTCGCGAAGTGCCTTGGCGCGGGCAGCGATGGCCGCATGCTGAGGCTTGGTGGCCAGAGTTTCGGCCGCCTGCAGAAGGTCAGCCGACATTGGCGCCTCCATCGCAAGCAGGTCCTCGGCCATGGCAAGCACATGGGCCGGGTTATCCGGTTCAGCCGCATAGGCAAGAGAGTGCATCATCGCCGCCTGCCCGACATCACCCAGGCCGAGGAGGCTGTGGCCAAACCCCGACAGCACCCGGGGCTCGCTGGGGCGCTGGGCAAACAGAAACGCAAACACCGAAAGCGCCTGTTCAAATTGATCGGCCGCCAGCAGGCGGAAGCCAAAGCCATAGAGTCGCTCGAAAGCGGCCTCGTCCAGCGCCGGCCCGGACTGGGCTGGACCCTGAAGATTCCTGATGTTTGCAGACAGGAGCTCGTTGCTCTGGCGAACCAGATCGGTGAGTGATGCTTCCATTTTGATGAGTCTCCGTCGGGGGTCAGATTCGCGCAATTGACTTGCTGGTTTCGGAGCGCGAACGCTCGATCTCGGCAACCATGTCGAGCACCTTGTTAAAGGCCTCGCGAGCGGTTTGCGCTTCCTCGCTGGATGCGGAGTAACTTGCCTCGGCTTTCTTGGC
>Ga0172373_10008998_pt1 | contig 12526 bp, 10 predicted proteins | sample Lak10m_2_FD_114546 | JGI IMG/M metagenome (GOLD analysis project Ga0172373, IMG submission 114546) | Freshwater microbial communities from Kabuno Bay, South-Kivu, Congo - kab_092012_10m | ecosystem: Environmental > Aquatic > Freshwater > Lake | place: Democratic Republic of the Congo... | reverse complement strand
GTGATCGCGGCAAGCCGAGCAACCCGTTGAGGTGCAACAGAAGCGTCGATTTCCCAGCCCCGTTGGGTCCGATCAACCCCACGGTTTCACCCTCGCCCACCCGAAAGGTGACCCCACTCAAGGCCACACGTCCATCCGGATACGAAAAACCAATGTCGTCCACTTCAATCATCAAATCTCTCGGCTTGTATCCCTGCATCCCAGCCCATCAAACCGCAGGCTTCCCGGCAGCGTGTCACCGCCCCTTATAGCCGCGCGCGAGCATCGACCGATGCACGCGCTCTGCACGTTCATACGCTCGAATAAACAGAATCCCCAAGGAGAACAGCATCAGTCGGAACTCACCTACACGCGTCCAATGAACCGTGCGAGCCCGATGCGCCAACGCTAACCGCTGCCATTCCTCTGCGAGCACCACACTGTAGCGCTGCCAAAAGGCCACCAAATCCACCGCCAACGGAGGCAGGGGCAATCGCCTCAACCCTCGCAGAAGTTCCTCGCGCGTATACGAACCGGTCAGCAGCAGGCTCGTCCAAAAGCTCGCCGTTCCACGCAGCCAAAGCTCCATCATCCGCCGCTCCCAGTCCACATGGCCACTCAGCCCAATGCCCGTAACGCCCACCAAGAGCCCAAACCACAGCAATCGCCGCCCCAACCGCTTTAAATCCAATCCGACCCGACAACTCAAACCCGACAACGACACCAAAACCAGCACCCACATCAAAACCGGCCGCGTGGGCATCACGGCAAAACACAGGATCGACGCAAAGGCTGCGACAATTCCTCGCGCCACTCGCTCCGGAGGCTCAGGGCTAAGCTTCGAAATCACACGCAATGCAATCCCGAAATCACCTCCGCCCAAGCCGACGCAACAGGAGCCACGCCACTCCAAATGCCACGCACGTCCCAAACGCCCCAGTCATCGCGCTCCCCATCGCCCCGTTCACCCCAGGGATCGCATACCCAGAAAATGGAGAGTGCGACACCACCGCTGCCTCCGTCAGACTCATCCGGTGCCCAACAGATTCCAAGGCGTCAGGGTCCTTGGAGGCCAACGGTGCCAGCAGTAACGCAAGCCCCGCCAAACCCGCTAACCAAGTACCCACAGATCCACCCCATGTCATCAGCTCTACCCCATGCCCAGCCTCACGCACCGCCAGCAAATCCGGTCGCAACCGAATCACAAACGCCGCCAAACTCGCCGTCAAAATGCCCTCCACCAATCCGATCAGCGCGTGAAGAAGACTCATCGCGGGTAAGACCGTCCCAAGCCTCGCCGTGTCCGACACCGCCAGCTCCAAACAGCAGGCGGTCGATGCCACCAAGATCGAACAAAACCCCGCTGCTCCCATCGTCAACTTTTGCCATCGACGATCTCGCGAAATCCCGCCCAGCAGTCGGAACACACCAAACGCAGTCCACGGAGCCAGCACGGCAAGGTTCAAGATGTTCGCCCCCAACGCAGTCACCCCACCGTCCTGAAAGAATAAACACTGCACAAACAGGACCGTCGACATCACTAACATCGCCCCCCACGGCCCCAGAAACAGCGTCGCCAACGCCGCCCCCAGCATGTGGCCCGAGGTCCCACCCAAGATCGGAAAATTCACCAGCTGGCTCGCGAAGACAAAGGCCGACATCAAGCCCATCAACGGCAGTGTCGCCTCCCGAAATTGCGCACGCGCACGCCGCGCCGCCCAGGTCAGTCCGACCCCAGCCAGACAAAACGTCCCCGCAGCCGTCCGCAGATCAAGATACCCATCCGGTATATGCACCCCCTCACCATGACGCCTTCCGTCAAGGATCTCAAATTTCAAATTTTCATCTCTGATCCCAATCTTACTCCCACCCATGAAACAACGCGCACGCCGCTCCCACCCAAACCCTGACAATGGCGCTCAATGCTAAATGCTAAAAGAAGGAGACCGCAGCGGCCATCGTCAGGTAGGGACGTCCCGCCGGGACGTCCGCGTCCCGCGAATGCGGGACGCTCGGGAGCCCCAAGTCTCCCGGCCCTCCCCAAAGCCTCCACGCCGAACGACACAAAACCCCGATCCGTCCGGCTATCGCCGGACGGGGACACCCCGGCGGGGTGTCCCTACCACCAGGACTTCAACTCGAAACACCCCTTCTTTGCCCCCTCAACTTCAACTCAATGCTCCCCGCCGACCCCGCCGAACCCGAGTGTGCCAACCCCCGCCAATCGCGCATGGTGCAGAACATGTTGCGCGACCTCATGCAAATTGCGTCGTTCCGTGTTCACCATCACATCAGCTTGTCGATAAAACGGCTCCCGCAACGTGAGCAACTCTCGAATCCGCTCCTGCGGATCCTTGGTCTGAAGCAACGGACGATGCCCTTGATGCCGGACCCGTTCCCAAATCGACTCGGGACTGGCCCACAAACAAACCACCAGGGAGTGCCGTTTCAAACTCTTCACATTCTCCGGGTTCGCAGCCAGCCCACCCCCCGTCGAGATCACGCACCGCTCCATGTCTTCCAAGGTCCGTACCACCTCGCATTCCCGCTCTCGAAATCCCTTCTCTCCCTCGCTCGCAAAAATCGTCGTAATCGACATCCCCGCCCGACCCTCAATCAGATCGTCCGTGTCTACCACCTGCATGTGCAGGTTCGAAGCAATCACTCGGCCCACCGACGACTTCCCCACGCCCATGAAACCAATCAACGAAAGATTCACAAAGCGGCGACCGGAGATCTCAGGTTCCATAGCTTCCGAGGCTAACACACGCATCGCAAGCTTCTCAAGCTCACTCATGTCTGATAGACTCCCACGAAGTTTGAAACTCAAGAACATCCATCGTTCCGCCGGTGCCCAAGCCCTCATCCTTGTTGCGACCTACGCCGCTGTGTTGATCGCGTGCCGATGGCTCGCGTTCCAGCTTCGGTTCGACTTCATCGTCCCACCAGAGCACGCTGGTGACATCGAGGAAAGTCTCGCACTGGACATAGGGATCAAGTTCCTCTGGCTTCTGCTCTTCGGCCAGTTCGCCGGCATCCTGGGCTTCTTCAGCGTCCCGGATCTGCTTCGTGTCTTCTACGCCTGCACCGCCGCCTCCGGAACCTTGATCATCCTACGACTATTCCATATCGCCGAATACCATATCCCAAGAGGTATCCTGCTCATCGACTTCGTTCTCTCCGTCGCAGCCCTCACCGGTCTTCGTGTCGCACTTCGTGTGGTCCGTGAACGTTTCATCGCGCCCGATGGCCGTAGCTCGATGCGCAACCACCGCGTTGCCATCATCGGTGCCGGTGACGTCGGTGCCAACCTCGCACGAGAGCTCTCCACCAAACGCGGCCTCGGCCTCAATCCCGTCGCCTTTTTCGACGATGACGCATCCAAATGGGGCTCCAGTGTCCACAATATTCCCGTGCTCGGAAATCCCGAACAACTGCTCAATACGAAGCTCAACCTACAGCTCGATGAGGTCATCCTCGCCATGCCCAGCGCGCCCGCCAAACGAATTGGCGAGGTCGTCAAAGTGCTCCAAAAGACCCGCCTTCCCTTCGCGACCGTGCCTTCAATGGACCAACTCGCCACCGGCAAAGTCAAAGTCAGTCAGTTGCGATCGGTCGAAATCCAAGACCTTCTCGGCCGCGATCCCGTGCGCCTCGAAACCGATCACATCCGGCAATTGCTCAAAGATCAGGTGGTGATGGTCACCGGTGCAGGTGGCAGTATCGGAAGCGAACTCTGCCGACAGATCATGTCCTACAATCCCAGGCGCCTGATCCTGGTCGAACAGTCCGAGTTCCTCCTGTTCCAAATCGAGCAGGAGTTGCGCGACGCCGGTTATGGCGGCAGTATCGCACCCAAGGTGGCCGACATCTGCGACGAACCTCGCATGCGCCATATCTTTTCACGTTTCTCTCCTCAGGTGGTCTTCCACGCCGCAGCGCACAAGCATGTGCCCATGATGGAAAGTCAGCCGGTCGAAGCGATCAAAAATAACTCCCTCGGCACCGCCCGACTCGCCGAGCTCGCACGAGAATATAAGGTCGATAGGTTCATCCTCATCTCCACCGATAAAGCCATCAATCCCACCAACGTCATGGGAGCCAGCAAACGGCTCGCCGAGATTTTCCTGCAAGCCTTCCAGGCCGAGGACCAAACAGCCAAATCTCATCCCACCAAGTTCATGGCCGTGCGCTTCGGAAATGTCCTCGGCTCATCCGGCAGCGTCATCCCGACCTTCCACAAACAAATCGCCAACGGCGGCCCCGTCAAAGTCACACACCCCGATGTCACCCGCTATTTCATGACCATCCCCGAAGCCGTAGGGCTCGTGCTCCAAAGTGCCACCCAAGGCAGCGGCGGCGAGATCTTCGTTCTCGATATGGGAAAACCCGTGAAAATCGTCGACCTCGCCCGCCAGCTTATCGAGCTCAGCGGCCTCAGGCCCGATGACGATATCGAGATTGAATTTGTTGGCCTCAGGCCCGGCGAAAAGTTGTTCGAAGAGCTCAGTTACAAAGGCGAGAACGTCACGCCCACCACACATCCCAAAATCATGCGCTTTGTCTGTGAGCCGATGCCCGTAGCGGACGTGCGCAGCATGCTTGAGGAAATCACCCTCGACATGCACACCGCCGAACCGAATCAGATGAAACTCCGCCTCCACAAGGCCGTGCCTGAGTACCGCCCGTACCTCACTTGATGTTCCAGCCCCGCGAGACCAGGTTGCATCATCTCAACGATCTGGTGCCGTGAACAGACTCCGAAGCCGCCGGACGGTTGCCGGTTCGGTCAAGGCTCGGTCCGTTTCCTCCCCCGGATCCGTCGTGACACGATAGAGTTTTACGTCCTCCGGGCCAGGCCCAAAAACTCCTTTCCACTCCCCCCAACGCGCAGCTTTCCACGGCGGTGCCATGGACTCCCATCCCAAAACGCGTTGCTTCAAGGGTTCCCCACGAAAAAGCGGTAACCATGAAACGCCGTCCATCGTGTCGGCAGCCGTCATCCCGGCAATCTCGATCGCGGTGGGGACGACATCCCATGCCGCACAGGGAGTCTCCGAAACAGATCCCGGTCGAATCTTGCCCGGCCACCAAATCAACATCGGAGCCCGAAGCCCCCCTTCCCACGGATCACCCGCCCCACCCCGAAACCGATTCGTGCCCTGCAAGGGCGTAGGATCAAAATTCCCACGCTTGGTCGCTGAAGCGCCACTCGTCAAAAAGATCGCTGTCTGGCCGTCGATTCGTAGATCCTTCAATGCTTTGACGATCTTCCCCACATCCCGATCTGTTCGACTGATCAATGAGGCCGCAAGCTTCTGGGACGGCGTCCAGTCCAGAGGCTGATACGCAGCCTCGATAAGGTTCGTCGGCCCGCTTCGCGGTGCCGTGTAAGCGAGGTAGCAGAAGAAGGGTTGCCTCTGCTTCTGACGTATAAAATTCATCGCCGCCGTCGTGAAATAGTCGTTTGCAAAAACCTCGTTCCTGCCGTTGGCATTCCGTTCCACCAGCAATTGAGACTGGTTGCGCCACAGCAAGGATGGATATGCTTCAAGCGCTTCTTTCGTATCCAAGAATCCAAACCACTCCTCAAAACCTTTCTGGTTCGGGGCCGATCCCGACCCGGCCCCGAGCTCCCAGGCCCCAAAAGCCGCTGTCGCGTACCCGGCCTGGCGTAGCATCGAGGCCAACGTCCAATCCTTCTCTACCAACTGACCTCGCGGCTCCCGCACGATTCGCGCACCCGTCTCACGAAATCCCGTGAGCAAGGATCGTTTCGTAATTACCGAGGTCGAGCCTCCCAGGTAGTAATCCGTTAAACGGAGCCCTTCTCCCGACAGGCGGTCGATGTTTGGTGTCTGGATCTGCCGGGCCCCATAACAGCCCAACTGCTCGACTGACAGGCCGTCCACAACGATCAGAATGATGTTCGGGTTGTTCCGAATCCGAGCCACAGGCCGGGGAGTCGCCGATGCCGCCCGTCCCAAACCCAGCCCCAGACACTGCACGATGGCGCACAACACCACGATTCGGACCGAAAAAAGGGGTAGAGGAAAACTCATCGTAGCACACGGCCCCAACGCCGTACCAGGGGTGATCTCATCTTAAAAAGGACCTTGGAATCGCGCGAAGCTTCATGCCAAACCATCGTCCTTGTTGAGTTAATGGAGCATGGGGATCGGATTCGGCACACGGATCAACTCGGCGTCCAAATCGAGGTAGTAATCGAGTCGACGATCCGTTTCCGCCTCGTCAATGGAGCGCGCCATCAGTAAATAGGCCGCGTAATGGTTGCCCTCCGATTCCACCAAACTCCCATAAAACTCCGCTAACTCAGGATCGGTGTCGCTCAGCTCACGGGCCAGGATCTGGAACTTTTCACAACTGCGTCCCTCCACTAGAGAGCAGCACAAAAGGTGATCGATAACTTGCTCACGAACGCCATTCCGAATCGAACGCATCATTCCGCTGATCCAAGGACTCGGATAGGGTTGCCCGAACGGGATACCACGGCGTTTCAAAAGTTCCAGAACCCGCTGAAAGTGCTGCAGTTCCTCGATCGCGATCGCGTTCAACTCCTCCACGCGCCCGAATAAGTCCCGAAACTTCTCCAAGTTAATTGCTGTCGTCGCCGCCTTACGCTCCAAATGCGCGTGATCAACCAAAACCGCAGGCAGGTTAGCCTTCATACGGCCGACCCATCCATCCGGTATCTTTTCGCGCCACAACAGCATGGTTTAGTCCACTAAACCCAAAGCCACCGCCTGTTTTCAACCTTATTCATTCACGCACGAAAAAGCCGACCCCTCCTCACAGAAGGGTCGGCTTGCTGCGTCACGGTCGGACCGTGATCGTAATTCTTAAAACTTAGGCCGTAGGAACCGTCGCGATCGTCTTCAAGATTCGTGAAGCCACCTCGTACGGATTCGCCGCTGAGTTCGGTCGTCGATCTTCCAAATACCCACGGTAATTGTTGTTCACGAAGCTGTGAGGAATACGAACCGACGCCCCACGATCCGCGACACCGTAGCTGAATTTGTCGATCGATTGCGTCTCATGCAGACCGGTCAATCGCAGGTGGTTGTCAGGTCCATAGACAGCGATGTGCTCGTCCCGATGCTTGTTGAACGCCGCCATAAGTTTCTCGAAGTATTCCTTACCGCCCACTTCGCGCATGTACTTGGTCGAGAAGTTCGTGTGCATCCCAGATCCATTCCAATCGCCACGGATCGGCTTGCAATGCCATTCCACGTCCACGCCATACTGCTCGGTCAATCGGCTCAGGATGTAACGGGCTACCCAGACATCGTCCGCCGCCTTCTTGGAACCCTTGCCGAAGATTTGGAATTCCCACTGTCCTTTCGCCACTTCCGCGTTGATGCCCTCATGATTGATTCCGGCATCCAAACACAGATCCAAATGCTCCTCCACGATCTGCCGGGCCACGTCGCCCACGTTCTTATAGCCTACGCCCGTGTAGTAGAGCCCCTGGGGTGCGGGAAATCCGTCCGTCGGAAATCCGATTGGGCGGCCGTTCTGGGTGAGAAAATACTCCTGCTCAAAGCCAAACCAAGTGTCGGGCTCGTCCGCAATCGTGGCTCGGGAATTCGTGATGTGCGGGGTCACACCGTCCGGCATCATGACCTCAGCCATGACCAAGACACCGTTCTTGCGGGTGGAATCGGGATAAACTGCAACGGGCTTCAGAACGCAGTCAGAACTGCGGCCCTCGGCCTGCTGGGTGGAACTACCATCAAATCCCCAATTCGGAAGTTCTTCGAGTTTGGGGAAGCTTGCGAACTCCTTAACTTGAGTTTTGCTGCGGAGGTTGGCGGTCGGCTTGTAACCGTCGAGCCAGATGTATTCGAGTTTGTATTTGGCCATGATTAAGTGGATCTTAATGAGTGGTTTCTATGAGTGATCCCGAAGAATCGCTGTGTTGGCAATGACGAATTTAAACAGCGCGATCAATTAGCACTATTCATGCCATAGCCCGTATCCGGCCGCCACTAGAAAGTCTTACACCCCTTCACCCGGGCGCTTGACCCCTCCGCGGTGCTCATTCTCCTCTCCGCTTCCCTCTTGTAGTCTTGAAAGAATCCACGCCCCACTCAAGACTCAACCCCCGACGCCTTATGCATGAAGTCAAAGACACCGCCCGCGCGCTCGTTCGTATTGGTTACGACGGCCTCGTGCACAAGATCTTCCGCGGCCACGAAGCACGCGAACGCTTTGAAAATGAAGTGCTTGTTCTCAAACACCTCGAAGCCGCTGGTTGCGATTTCGTCCCCCGGCTCATTGATGCCGACCCCGCCCAACTCAAGATCGTCACCACCAATTGCGGAGGCCGTGTCGACCACCTCAACGACGAACGTATGAAAGAAATCTTTGCCGAACTCGAACAGTTCGGAGTCCGCCACGACGACGCTTACATGCGCAACATTACCTATCGAACTTCCGACGGAAGATTCTGTGTCATAGATTTCGAGTTCGCGACGTTGCTGAACAAAAACAAGCAGCCTGATCAAAATCAACCACCCGCACTACCCGCTCCATAAGATGCCAACCCCCATCCCATCGCGATACAGGTTCCCCACCGCTGCGGCGCGTTGCGTTCTCGTCAGCTAACTCACCCCCCAACCCAACCCGCATGGCGGATTCCACTTCTCCTGTTCATCCCCCGGAGCACTATCGACTCCGCTGGTCCGGCATGACCCATCGAGGTCTCTTCCGACCCAACAACGAGGATGCCTTTCTGACCTTGACCTTCGACGGCTACGAGGTGCGCTATATCGGTCGCATCGGCGAATGCGAAGTCGTGAACCAGGATTTCATCTTCGCCGTGAGCGATGGCATGGGCGGTGAGCGCTCCGGAGAGTTCGCCAGCCAGATGACCGTGGATCGAATCACCAAGATCATGCCCGGCAGTTTCCGCATGCGCGCGATGGGCTTAGCCACTGGCTTCGTCGACGTGCTCTCCGAACTCTTCAACAAGATCCACTGGGATCTGATCAACCTCGGTCGATCCTACGACGAATGCGCAGGCATGGGTGCCACTCTTAGTCTCTGCTGGTTCACCCCCGAATGGATGTACTTCGGCCACATCGGCGACACGCGCATCTACCACCTGCCGACCGAAGGCGGCATTCGTCAGCTCACCCAAGACGACACTCACGTCGGATGGCTCTTTCGTAACGGTCAAATCAACGAACGCGAAGCCCGCAATCACCCCCGGCGAAACGCCCTGCAACAAGCACTCGGTGCCCGCAACCAATTTGTTGACCCCCAATTCGGTTCGCTGGGTTTTCAAACCGGCGATCGCTTCCTGATTTGTTCGGATGGGTTAGTCGACGGCCTCTGGGACAAGCATTTTGAGGAATTCCTGCGCGAACCGCCGCCTCACAAACAGGACACCCCCCCGGCTCAACGGCTCATCGAAGCCGCGCTGGAAAACAGCGGACGAGACAATCTCACGGCCCTCGTGCTCGAAGTCTTGCCACCACACTCGCTTCCTTGCTCGTGAATCCCACGCGTCTCTTCCTCTACGGCACACTCAAGCGGGGACTCTCAAACCACTCCCTCCTGCGCCGACAACACTTCATCGCCGAAGCCCAAACCGTTCCACAGTTCCGTCTCGTCGATGTCGGCGGTTTTCCCGCCTTGGTCAAAGTCGACTCGAACCCGCTGAGTGTCCAAGGCGAAGTCTGGGAGGTCGATCTGGAGTGCTTGATCCGCCTCGACCGCTTCGAAGGTCTGCACGTGGGCCTTTACACGCGTCAAAAAGTTCCGCTGTTACCCCCATTTGAAAGCGCGCATGTCGAGGCCTACTTCTACCTCGGCACCACCCAAGGCCTGCCCGATCGCGGTGCGAACTGGACCGAGAACGGACCGAAATAACTTGCCGTAGCACCCCGCAACCGGCATACATTTTGCCCCGCGACACTCGTCGCGATCCTTCGCGCCAGCTTAGCTCAGGGGTAGAGCTACGGTTTTGTAAACCGTCGGTCGTCGGTTCAAATCCGACAGCTGGCTCCAGGTAGGGACGCCCCGCCGGGGCGTCCGCGTCCGGCCATGGCCGGACGCTCGGGAAGCCAAGAGTCCCCAGTCCTCCCCGAAAGCCATCAAGCCCCCCGACCCAAAAGCGGCCTCACGGGACAATCTCCACCGCCCGATAAAACCGAGCCCCTCCCGACCGCGCCGTCGACTCCACTCGTTCCACACTCACTCCTCCTGAAGCAGCCCCCAATACCTCGAACCGAACCCAACGAATCAGATCGCTCGAGCTCTCCAGAGCAACCCTCACCCCCGGCGCGCCACGCACTTGCAACCGCACAAAACCAGGCTGTAAAGCAACGAGACTCAAGCTCGCGGGCCCAGGCCGTAAGGATCCGAGGAACACCCGTCCATCGCGCGAGTCCAACGCCACCAACTCCCCGTCCTGCACGAACTCGCGAGCTGTAGGATCATCCGTCACTCGAATCGAAGTTGAACCCGAATCCCAACCCCGGTTCCCTCGGACCGGGCGAAAGCGTAACGTGAACAAAACCCCTCCCTCGATAATCGAAGCCGCTTTCCCATCCGGCTCGTCCCAGGAAAAAGTCAAAACACCCCCACGCGCGTGCTCAACTCCGAAGTGACTCGGCTCCATGCGATCCAAGCCGTAACTCGTGGTATCCACAAAGCTTAGGAACATCGGATCCCATCGCACGCTAAACTGCAGGGCGTTCACGTGCCTGAACTGACTCGTGGTGATGGGCACCGAAACCAAACCGTCGTCAGGGGTGACGAAAGCGTCACCCACTGCCACGATCGGTCGAGGCTTGAGGGACGTCGAAAACGGCAACTGTGCATCCGCATCCCCCTCTCCATCATCGAGTCCTGGTTCTGCATTTTTGACGATCTGCCCTGGAGCCTCCCCAGCAATCGCCCTCTCCGCCGAAGCCGCCTCGACCGCTACCACGCGAACACCTCGATCCTCCGAAGCACCGCCTCCATCGACGACGCCCCCCAGCGATGAGGTCGCAGGTGCCGCCGGAGTCCACGATGCGTTCACATCCCCCAGTTTGATCGCAACAAAATCCTGGTTTGCTCGCTCGGCCGTTAATCCCGCGTAGCTTCGGGATGTTTCCGCATTCCACGGGCGTGTCGGATCGGCGAAGACGAAGTCTGACCGAACGAATTTCCACGAGCCTGCGGGCATCGAGTTGGTTAACCCCAGAATCACTCGGCGCATGAATGTGATGTCCAGTGTCGAAATCGTGGCCGACCCATTCACATCCGCTGCCAAGATCTTGTAGGGCGAGTCCAAAAGTGCGAGCCCAAGGATGTGACGTCGAAGCAGCGTGATGTCCAGGGTTGAGACACCTTGAGCCGGTGGTTCACCACCGACCTTGCTCGGTGTGTTCGTATAACTCTCGCCGGGTAATAATCCGAAGCGATAGAGTCCGTCGGGGCCGGTCGTGAAGTTTGCGGTCGCGCTTCCCGTGAGCTGAAAGGTGACGTTCGATACCGTGAGACCACTGGCGTAGTAACGCACCGCCCCCGCTATCGACAACTCACTCACCGCCGTAGGATCTGTCCCTGCCGAGAACTCCTGTAAGTTCGTCCGACCGTCCCCATCCGGATCCGCTCCGGGGTCAGCGTTGGGGATTCCGAAGAATCGTGTCGACCACGCCTCGTAGGTTTCGGGCGCGCCCGAGGGGATGAACTGCAGATCGACCCGTCGCACGAGGCCCCGGTCCGCAGCCGACACCGCGAACTGTTTGCCTGTCGCATCCAGAATGACAACATCCTGACCATCCAGCTTCACCGAGCGCCCGTAGGTCGTGGTGGAACTCGGGAGTGAGAATGTGTTGGCAGAGAGCGTCAGTCCCGAGGTCACCGTTTCAAAGGGGACCTCGACCACATAAAACGATTGCCCGCCCACATCGCGAATCGGAGCCGACACCACCACGGTCGAAACCGGATCCCCGGTTGTGAACGTCCAAGTCACGGTTCCACTCGTGATCCGGGCTCCCGATTGAGTGTTGGCGACACTGCCATAAAACAACACCCCCGGCTCCGGCAACCCCTCCGCAAGCAGCCCCCCACCGCACAAGGACCACACCAGCATCCACATCAACCAAACCCCGTCCCGAAGCCAGGTAGGGACGTCCCGCCCTTTGTCCCGCCGAAGCCCGAGCGAAGGCGGATGCGCCGTGCCCCCTCGCCAGGTAGGGACGTCCCGCTGGGACGTCCCCGTCCGGCGCCAGCCGGACGGCCCCCGGCCAAGAGTCTCCCGGCCCACCGGCCCCTGACCCAGAGTCGCTCGACTCAAAGCCACCGCCCGAGGCCTTGAGACTCCTAGCCCCGGAGCGTCCGGCTGGCGCCGGACGCGGACGGCCCATCCGCCTTCGCTCGGGCTTCGGCGGGACAAAGGGCGGGCCGTCCCTGGCGTGGGGCCGACACGCCTTCGGGAGACGGTGGGGACTTGGTTCGACCGAAAGCTTCGCGATAGCGGACCGGCGGGGCTTTGGCCTGGTGCCTTGAGCTTGGAGGCTTGGGCTTG
>Ga0172373_10008997_pt1 | contig 12528 bp, 20 predicted proteins | sample Lak10m_2_FD_114546 | JGI IMG/M metagenome (GOLD analysis project Ga0172373, IMG submission 114546) | Freshwater microbial communities from Kabuno Bay, South-Kivu, Congo - kab_092012_10m | ecosystem: Environmental > Aquatic > Freshwater > Lake | place: Democratic Republic of the Congo... | reverse complement strand
TGAGCTCCCTGATCTCAGGCTCCCTGACGTTATCGAGGTAGAGCTTGGCCAGAAAATTGAGGTCCTGAATAGGAGCAGGTAACGCTTTCTTTCCAAACACCTCCTTCTCGTCGAGACACCACTCGAATTGAGGGTCGTACTTTGCAAGGAGGGCGTGAAAGAGATCCACTTGAAAGTCGAGTTTGTTGTGCATCCGGTAGAAACGAAGCACTTGGTAGGCGTAGTACCCAGTAATGAGGGGCCCTTCCCCGCACTCACGAATGGCCTTCACGAGGCGACCGAAAAGCGAAGAGAATGGCACAGCGTTCAAGCCGAACCCGGCTCTCACGATACTGAATCCCTTCCAGGCCGCGACAATGTGCACAGGAATCCCAGTCGTGTCACGCGCCATCACGATGTAGAGGTCATGCATGAGGTGTTTGAACTCATCGAGACAAAACTCAGACGTGTGACAGGCGTCACAGACGGAGCCCAGGTACTCAAAAAGTTTCACCGGTGGATTGTTGCCAACCCCGACCCGGGTCCTCGCGGCATCCACATTGGCCTTCAAGAGTTCCTGCTGTAACACGGAAATTCGCTGATAGAGCCGGACGTCCATGGACTTCACAATGGGATCCAGCGCCCACTCAAGCCTCTCCACTGCTCCTCGATGCATGGGTATGCGTTGATTCGGCGTTTTCCAACGCCCACCTACGCCATGACGGAACTCAAACTTTGGAGGAGGCAGCGACACAGCCTCGGGTATCCGACTCGCTTCCCCAGGCTGGCTTGGTTCTACATCCATGGGGAGAGGGTCTTCCGAATTTCCTTGACCCACAGCTTCACTCGAACTCATTTCACTGGGTGGATCAACAGGTTCCTCCACACGCTCCATTTCACTGGGTGGGTCAACAGGTTCATCCACACGCTCCATTTCAACGGGTGGGTCAACAGGTTCCTCTTCACGCTCCATTTCAACGGGTGGGTCAACAGGTTCCTCTTCACGCTCCATTTCAACGGGTGGGTCAACAGGTTCCTCTTCACGCTCCATTTCACTCGATGGATCAACGGGTTCATCCCCGCGCTCCATTTCAACGGGTTCCTCTTCCTCATGTGCAGTTTCCGCTCGACTCTTTCTAGGTGCAGTTTCCACCTTACGCTTCCTAGGTGCAGGTTCCGCTTTACGCTTCCTAGCTGTTGTTTTCGCACGAACTTGAGGCGGAGCCACGACCTCAGCAGGCCGTTCACTCACATCCTTGGAATTACGTAACCATGCCACAAAACGATTAAAAGTGCAATCACGGCCTATCTCAGCGCCACCAACTGACTCTCTGAACTGTCTCCATTTGTCTGCCGTAGGTATAGGCTCTTTGCTCACTCGTACTTTCGACATTCCATTTCTATAGTCCCTTGATTGCTGAGCAGTCATGAAACTTAAATGTCTTCGGTGACTCAAATCCTTGTCAGTCCATCGATTTTCTGGGCACATGCTCAGAAATCGAGGGAGTCCGTCGCCCATTATCTCGTAGCTGGCTTCCGACATCTTACACAGAGCACTCAAGTAGAGCGTTTCTTTATATACTTCTTCGACAGGATTAGTTTCGATTTGAGCACAACATTTTCGGCAGCAACACCCCGCAGCGAACCACGGGCGTTCTCGTTGATAAACTTCTCGGCGGAAGCCTTCAACTTCTTCACCTCGATCTTGAGCTCCTTGTTCTGAGACCTTAGATATTTTAGCTCCTCCTCCTCCTTTTCGAGCCTCGCCATCACCTTCCGCACCTTACTCGTCTCACACGTCACTCTCATGCAACGGAGTCTGTACGCCAGCATAGGATGCGAGGCAGCAGTGAATTTCAACAGAGAATCCATAGTTTCCCGAGACGATAAAAGCGCCGCCCTTAGTTCCTTGTCTCGTTTGTTGTATTCGTCCAGTTCTGATTTCATGTATAGCAGTGTATTTTCCGCGCGCTGGTCCAAACTCATTTCAGACATGGGGTCAGACGTCCCCCTCCCCCCCCGGGACCAAACAGAAGTGAGAGAAATTAATTCCTCAGGCCTTAAATAAACCCGGTTTGACCAATTTCAGGTAGGAGCGGCGAAATAAATTTATTTACTCACCCTAACCTCTTTTTTTTCCAACTGGTCAACCCGGACCCCTCCCCCCCGAGACCAACCCAAAGACAAGAAATTTGGGTGGGACCTAAAAAAAATACCCGGTTTGACCATTAAATTTTTTTTTATTTTTTTCCCTAACTGGTCAACCCGGACCCCTCCCCCCCGAGACCAACCTAGAATCAAAACAAGAAATCTACCAGACCAAACCTACCCCCCCGAAACAAAGGAAAGGAAAACAGAAAAGTGGGAGAGAAAGAGAGAAGAAGAGAGAGAGAGAGAAAAGTCAGTCTTGGGGGGGGGGAGGGGTAGTGTTCTTTTGTTCTAGGTTTGGTTTGGGGTTTGGGTTTGGTAATTTTCTTCTTTTGGATCTAGGTTGGTCCCGGGGGGGAGGGGTCCGGGTTGACCAGTTGGAAAAAAAAATTTAATGGTCAAACCGGGTCTTTTTTTTAGGTCCCACCCAAATTTCTTGTCTTTGGGTAGGTCTCGGGGGGGAGGGTCTGGTTTTGACCAGTTAGGAAAAAAAAGTGGTTAGGGTGAGCAAATAAATTTATTTCGCCGCTCCTATCGGAAATTGGTCAAACCGGGTTTATATAAGGCCTCAAGAATTAATTTCTTTCACTTCTGTTTGGTCCCGGGGGGGGAGGGGAACTTATGACGATTCCACTTCTCCTATTTCTCTCAAGTTTCCTTGCATTTTGGCTCTCCATAAGGACCACTATGTATTGGCGTTCTCGATACTACCGGATGATGGTGGTGCGGCATCGATCTCGTGAGTTCTCGAAACTTGTTTCCAAGTTCTTTTCTGTGGTAGGGGACGATGCGTTTTTGCACTTCTGTCTCGACAACTCCAAGTTCATGGCGAAGTACGTCCACTTTGTGTTCAGGAAGTACGTGAGGGAGCTGCAGGAGCACTCGCATCACTACGCGCGGGTGTTGATGTGCCGACATAATGCGAACCGTTGCGACGAGAGGCTCAACAGCGTTTCGAGGGCGTGCCACCAGTACTTTATGTGCATGGTGCTGCAGCTTCGGACGTACGGGGAGATGAGGGACTTGGGCACTGTGAACAAGTTCCAGGAGTTCTTCAGGGAGTTTTTGCTCTTGAGTACTGAGTGTCAGCTATTTGAGGACTCGAAGAAGCGCCGGGCTGCTGGTATTTAAGGAGTTCTCGAGTGAGGTGCATGAGTTTCAGACCGAAGCCCAAGGTAGCGCACTTGTGCATGGAGGAGGTGAAAGGGATCTTGCAGGCCAAGGACGAGCAGAAGGCGGTGCAGGCGATGCCGGACAAGCAGCTCGTCAGTGAACTGGAGAAGCGGGGGTACCGGGTCGACGGCCGGCAATAAGTCGTTTCGACTTGTGACGTCACGAATGAGGCGAAGGCAGTCGGACGCATGCCGCGCGTGGAAGAGGAAGCAGTACTGGAGGCGGAGGAAGCGCGACTTGGAGCGGAAGGAGGCCATATGCACCTTGGAGCGGAACGAGGCCTTTCAAGAAATGATTCGACGGAGACTCTTGATGCTGGCCTATGCGGCCGAGAATGTTTAATGAAGCTTTTGTTCCAAACGCTCGACTCGCTGCGTAAGTTGCTCGTGTAGCGCTGTGAGCCGCGGTAGGCAGGATCTGAGTGAAGTGTCGGGTTGGAATTGGTTAGTTAGTTGACGGCTGGGACCATCAGGAATAGGACTTAGGTGTGGCGGATTAACTGATGGACCAGAAGAAGGAGGTCTTTGGTTTGGGTCTAACGGATCAACTAATGGACCAGGAGGAGTAAAAATATTGTTTATAAATGAGTAAGCGAGTTGCAGTATTTGTGTATGCGGAAATTCTGGAGTAATTATTTCATATTCTCCTCCTGGCACTAATTTTTTGATCTGCACACTGTATTGATATGGGTCTCTATGTGTGATTGTGACCCATATTGAATATCGCAGTTGATGGGGAGCGGTTCCCATCAATAAAGTCCAGCGCCATGGACCTTCCAAGTCTTGTGCTCTGGCGCCTATGTAGTAATGTATCAAATTATGTGTGACTGTAACCAAATGTTGTCTGAGTGGGTTAATGATTCTTTCTTGTATCGCCTCTGCATCAGCCATGGCAGCTCTGTCAATTGTGTTCGCCATGTAGTTTGACGTTGTGTGACTTTTATATGCCACACTCTGAATTCCCTAAGAGATAAAACTCCCGTCTATCCACCTCTCTCATCCTGGTGTCTGTCGCCTTCTCCCCATGATGCCCTTCCTCTGCACGATGGTGAATCAGAGGCGGGTGATCACGCACTCGGACCGTGATGGGTTCTATGTGGTGGTGTTGAAGCCTCGCGAGGGCCTTGTGGCTGCGTTTGGGCTCTCCCTCTTGTCGTGTGATCCGCCCCTGGAACTGGTGTCTGCACGGCGCAAAGTGAGTGACCCTCTCGTGTTTTCTGAGCTCAAAAAGATCGAGGACATGGCTACGAAGAACCAGATTGCGCCCGAGCGAGTGCTGCTCGTGGACTGTTCCTGTGGCCTAGTGACGCCTGACGAGGTCGGGACTGCGGTTCGGGAGGGATTTGAGCGCGGGGTGGCGTTCGACAGGGTGCGGGGCAACGCGCTGTGGCCTGGTCTGGGGAATCGAGTGGGTCTGATGCTCACGGACGTGTTGATCGACGACGTGTGGGGAAAGTCGAGGGAGCAATTCTGTGGGGTCGGGGATGGGATGATTTGATAATCGAGAATTTATTAAAAATTGAGCTTTGCCACGATCTCTGCGCTTGTCCAGTAGACGCCGAGCTGCAGGCAGATGCAGAGGTCGTCCTTCATGCCGCCCACTTTCCCGCTGAGCGCGATCTGGTCCTTTCCGAACGTGTTTGGCGCCTGCTTGAATTGGTAGCTGTAGATCTCGAGCTGCTCGCGGAGTCTGCAGGCAGTGATGGGTTAAAGTGGAGTAAAAAGGCACTGAAATCAGTAATTACCTGACCAAGCACATCTTGGGGTCCCTCGACACCACGGTCCTGGCCAGGTGGACCCTCCGCTCTCTCAGCATGGTGTTGAGAATGGTGCTCATGGCGTGCTTGGTGTTGTTGTCGGTCAGCACTCCCATACGTCCGGCCTTGTGGTCCTGCGATATAAAAACGTGCTCTTGGTGGTCGTGATGTTCCTGTTGTCGTACCCCCTTCTTGGTTGTTATGGCCTTATGCTGTGGCCCTTCTGGTATCGGTCGCTCCGTCTCGACGAGAACAATGAGATCAGGAGCATCTCGGCGATGATTTGCCAGCTGAAGCCGCTGGGCCACTTTGTGATGAGTCTGGCGAACCTGCTTGTGTTCGAGGTGATGTCGCTCGAGCACAAGGAGGTTGCTTGGGCCTACTGGGTGGCTCTCCAGTTGGTCCTGTGCTTCGACATTGACGAGAACCAGTCACTTCACTTCCTCTTCTTGCTCGTCTACATCGTGATGCTCATGCTATTCTGGGGCCTCGTGGCCAGGCAGTACGACCTGTGGGTCTGGCTCCTTCCCCTCTGGATTGCCACGGGTCTCTTCACGTCTGTGTGGTTCTTCAACATGCTCTTGGCCTGGTACAAGGCGCGGCCAGTGAAGAAGCAGGGAATCGCCTTCAAGTTCGACATGATCCCGGGAGAGAGGAGGATCGCGCCCGAGAGGTGGAAGTACGAGAGCCTTCAAAGCGTGACGGAGATCCTGTGGGTGGGGACGGTCGCCCTGGCGACGTGGCGCTACGAGTATGTGCTGCGGAGCGAACACGGCATCAAGTCGGACGCGTATACTATATAAAAGATGGTGGCGGGTGCTGGCAGCAGCAGAGTCATGTTCACTGTGGAATATTGTAATTCGATTGGTTGCCCACTAGGTGTTGCTGGCATTGAAATGATGTTGCCTGCTAGGAGCACTGTTTCCTATGACGATGAGAATTCCATACTGACCTGCACTGCGGAGCTCAAGGAGGGAGACAGGTTCACAAGCTCTTCGGGTGGTTCGAGTGGCTATTCGTCACCGATCCTGGGGGTGCCTGTGTTGCAATCTTCGCCTCTTGATGCTGGAATTCAAATGATGTTGCCGGTGATGAGCACTGTTTCCTATGAAGACGAGGATTCCATGCTGACGTGCACTGCGGAGCTCATGGAGGGAGACAGGTTCACAAGCTCTTCGGGTGGTTCAAGTGGCTATTCGTCACCGCAACCTACGCTTCAGTCGAGCCCTGCGAACTCCCCGACGAGTTCCCATTCTGAATCGGAGTATTCTCAGGCTTCGTCCCATAGGTGGGAGGAGGTGAAGCGTTCTAGGAATGCTTAGTGGCTCCCGTGCATCTATGTGATCCCTTTATTTAAGGGGTGATTATGGTCCTCGCACCATGGACGAAAAGCCCAATGAAGCCATCGAGTTCTACAGGCGCGTGACGCTCGACCACACGGAACTCATCACTCGCGTGAGTAGGATGGAGCACAGGGTCAAGTTGCAAATGTGCGGACTCGTCGCGAACTTGCTGCTCTCTGTTTGCGTAGGACTGTATTGTTGGGCCTCGCATTCCACCTAAGTGTGTCTCACCACGTAGAACTCGACGCCGGGCAGGTCGCAGAGCGCCCGGTGGTGGTGCTCGGCCTCGAACCCGAGGTTCCTCTCCACGTAGATCTTGACCTTGGAAAGCGTACGGTGCAGCTCCGTCCGGAGGATTGCAATGTGCTCCTTGACCAGCAGGAATTGGCGGTCGGGCTCTGTGGTTGTGGGGCACCCGTTGAGTATATAGGACATGTCAAACTCATGGACATGTCGGATGAAGACAGTGGAGATCAATTTAGGAGGTGGACACCTAGAGGTGAAGAAGATATCAATGATGATAAATCCGTGGGTGATTCAATCAGCGATGCAGATGGCAGTCAATTTTCTAGTGAAAATGGAGATGAAACTGTTATGGAGGAGGGTAGTGATGGAAAAGAAGGCATTGATGATGGGGATGCAAGTGGGGATGTAGAGGAAGAAACAACTCGAGAGGTTCATCGGACGGGTCATTCAAAAAGACCCAACAGTGCTACTCATCAAGGTCACAGTGGTGGTCTGGGATTTCATGGAAATCACATGCACGGAAATAATTCCCACTTCACCCTATCCCGCTTCAACCGCCGCCTCTACTTCTCCAACTTCGGTCCCGACCGCTACTAATTAAAGGACGCCAACTCACCTTTACAGCCCTGGAGCACGTCGAGTCCGATGACCTGCACCAAGGACATGGCGTTTCACGTGCTGTTTGGCCCCGACAGGTCCATGACGACGTTTTACGTGCACCAGTCCATGGACAGGCTCGGTGCCGCGTGGGAGAAGAGGGAATTCGAGCCGGACGTGGCGAGGGTGCTCTTCTTTTTGCTTCTGGACAAGGACATGGTCCTCAAGGAGGCCGCCCTGCGGGGAATACCCAAGCACGGCGTGGAGCCCATGCAGGAGCGAAAGGCCGAGCGCTTCTTCCTGTCGCTTCGCGAGGAGGTCATCGAGCCGTGGCTCAGCGACGAGCGGATCGGGACGGAGAAGTTGCTAGATAACGTAGCGACCTTGTATTGGGCCTGTTAATGAAGGTTCAAGATCTCATTCTTAGCCACGATGGCCTCCATCTGAGCGTCCGCCCATTGGACTGGGGTCATGTATGTGAGTTGGAAGGATGCTCTGAGGGGGTCAGGTAGACCCAGGTCTTCCTCTTCGACTGAGTCCGCCTCCGAAAAGCTCTCTTCGTTGGTTGACTCTGTCGCAGTGGGACTCTCTTCGTTCTCGTTGGTTGACTCTGTCGCAGTGGGACTCTGTTTGGTGGACTCACTCTTGACCTTTTTGACTCCTGTTTCGGGGTCGCAATAATAACAGCCCTTTCCGTCTTTGAATGAGTGGCGGCAATATCTTGACCTCTTCATTGTGTCGCAGTGTGAACGCGATTGGGGCTCTTTATATAGCGTTGGACCTGTAAGCTGGAATGAGTATATAAACCACCCACTCGGACCCTCAAGCGCATCTCGATGGCCCTTACCCGCTCCATGACCCGCTCTGTCCGTGCTCGCCGCGTGCTGCGTGCCACTGTGTCTCGCCTCAAGCGGGATGCCGAGGCCAAGTTTCGCACCGAGTGCTTCGTCTGCCCCTTTCCGAGGGCTGCGATGAGGCGCCTCATTCGCGAGATCGGGCAGGACTACAAGTCGGACCTCAGGTACACCCAGGCCTGCATGAACCTGTTGTGCAGGGAGTCCGGGGACCGCCTCACGCACTTCCTCAAGTGCGCCTCGATGGCCGCCAAGCACGCCGACCGCGCTACGCTGAAGCGGGAGGACCTCGACTTGGTCAATTCGCTGTGGAGGACTCGGCTCAGTGAGCTTCAGAATGCCAGGTGGCACGTCCGGTTTTCAGAGGAGCACATCAGGGCTCAGCGGGCCCGCGCCTTCGCAGAGGCGGCTCTGGCGCACCTCGCCTAGTTGGCCCAAAGGCCGCTGATTTGTCATTGGACCTATATAAACGCTGGCCTTTTGTTTTCAAGTCTAGTTCCCATGCTTCGTTTTGGCCGTCAGATCCCTTTCTGCCGTCACGCATACCACAGGCGCTTGCGGATGCATTTCGACCACATGGCTGTGGATTGTGAGATTCCGAGGAAGACGATCGATCGCATCATCCGCAAGATCGGCAATGACATGCGTACGGAACTTCGGTTCACTCGGGCTGCGATCAATGCCATTCGGGTCAAATCGGAGGCGTTCCTCGTTGCGCTCTTCAAGAAGGCCAATCTCGCCCGTGTTCACGTGGGGCGCGAGACACTCATGCGTCGCGACATGCAGCTCGTGAATCGCATTTGCAAGTATAACTCTATGCACTTCTTTTAAGTAAACATGTGGCCTCAGAGCACATTCGCTACGCTTCCACCCGCGTGCCGTTCCTCTTCGAGGACCACAGGCATGGGGAGTATGGGCCTCAGTGCTTGCGGGGGTAGGGAAGACACCTGATGTGACATTCAGCGTCTTCGCGTGAAGTGTACACATCGTGGTACCAGAACCTTTCTTTGGGCGCGACAGTACACGAGTTAACCAGGTGGAGTTCCATGTAGTACCTGTGGTGTCCATCATCCGAGTGTGCGACCAATATGGCGCCATAGTGGATGGACCTGCCTACGGCTGCGTATCCCCAGGTGTTTGCTTCGAGCAAGGGCGCGTTTACGTGTACTTGGTTGCTCCTCCCGATTTCACACTTTGCGCGTTCTTCGGTTTCAAAGCATTCCACGAACCACTTTGTGCGTCCCGGCAGCTTATGCAGTGGGGATGAAGACTCTGGAACGGAAGATTCCTTCGGGACGGACTTGCCGTCGACTTCTTCGATGTGAAGTAAGTATTTGCAGTAAAATCGGGTTTCCTCTGCCTCGAGGACTAATCCCATGATGACGGACTTTCCCTCCCGCGCGTAAACCGGTGTACCTATCGGAAACATGACGCCGTGGTGTGGGGTGGGAAGATGTGCTTATATATGTGGGCCCGGTTGGCTAACTTTGTGTCAAGGACTTGGACTTTGTGACGTCACGATGCGCTTTGCGTTCAATGAATGTGGCCAGTGGGTTGGTGCTTCCAGTGAGAGAAAGCGTAAGGGCCAGACCTACACATGCGGCTGCCCTGATCGCACTCGTGTGAAGCTTGTGAAGGCGTCGGGGCAGCCTGGTAAGCGCAAATTTGATGATTACTTTGCTCATGTTCCAGACAAGTCGGGTTGCATTCCTTCGTGTAGAGTGGGTGGTGAAAGTGAGCAGCACAAAATGGCTAAGCATTTACTTCGGGAAAACTATGGACAGTACAGTTTTGATCTGTTTCGGTGCAAGACTTGTAAGTACTCTGAGAGGTTTAGTTGTGAGACGGGTCGCGTGGAATTGGAGGTGGTGAGCAGGGATGGAAAATGGCGCTATGATTGCATGGTCATGAAGGACGAGAAACCTTTCATGGCTCTCGAGGTATACCACAGGCACAAAACAGACGAGGCAAAACAATTGGCGAGTCAAGTTAGGGTGGCTGAGTTCGTCGCTGAGGAAGTCATTCGAAGGAATGCAAGTGGCTTTCTTGACAATTTGCTGGTGGAGGTTTCACATTGTGAAAACTGCTTGCATAGTATCATTAAGAATGGGTGTATGACTGCGTGGAATTCGGAGCGTGACAAAGTTTTGTGGTGGGAACAGGAATTGGAACACAACTGGTTTTTGTGGTGGTGTGATCTTCAGTTTGAGAAAACTCTAAAGTCAAAATATGGCAGAGAGCGCGCCATGTGTATCTTAAAAAAATACGCTGATAATATTAATCTCGTTCGAAGAGGTGGAGGTTCATATTTCCTGGAAGGACGCAAAGAGTACTTTCTAAATGGCATGGTACTCGACCAAGAAATATACGTAGGCCTGATATCCAACCAGTCATTTTATGTCATTCAACAAACAATGGCGGAAGCACACTCCTTGGGGTACAGAAACAGGAACATTTGGTTTCTCAATTTGGACAGTGTAAACACACATTATAAATCAATCAAGCGCCATACAACGGAGATGTGTGATTGCAAGTGGCCTATTCTAAAGCGCATAGAAAGTGAACGGAACATTTGTGCTTCCTGCTTCAAGTTTGGACACAAATCTGATAGATGCTATAGTAGGAAGTACTAACCGTCACCAGGCCCTTCTGCCTCTGGAACGAGAGGATGGCGTAGTCCGACTGGGGCCCCCCCGCGGCGGGGTCCACGAACAAGTAGATGTCGGCGTTGAGGACGGGTTCGGGCGGGTCTTGGGAATACATGATCTCGATGTCCGCGGGGCGAAAGACGCACTGGAGCGAGTCGAACGCGAGTCCCGAGAGCTCGGACTGGATGAGGTCGGGTCGGTCCTGCATGATGATCCTGTTTATTCGCACTTGGTCAGTGCAGCCCGCACGTTGGTCAGTGCAACTGGACTCTAGGCTATCCCGATGGCAGTTTTAAGATTTGTAGACGAAGTCGTGGAGTGGGCTGTGCTTGGAGAGTTCGGTCGACCGTGTCGCGGCCCTCGTGAGTGCCCGGCGTCGTGTAGTTGCTGCCGATGCCTCGCGTTCCTTGTTCGTCTGATTGTGCTCTGTCAGCATGGTCTGAGCTCGCGAGAAATCAGCTGTTCCTGGATGGATCAACTCCGTTGCGAGTGGTGTCAGAGACTCGATGACGCTCTCGAGCCTCACTGAGTTCGACTTGGCCGATTCGAGTTCTTTTCTCGTCTTGCTCAGTTCTGCTTCGCAATTTTCCTTTGCTTTGCGCAGTACCTTGTTGCAAGCCGTGAGTCGCTCTACTTCCTTGTTAAGTGATTCGTAGGCCGCTTTCGTAGCCTCCTCTTTCGTCTTCAGGCGTTGGAGCTCTTTCTCGATCGGGTCTATGATTTTCTTGAGTTTCTCTCGGTCCATCTCGCTGCGAGTCATGGCTGCGTCGATGAGCTGGGTCTCGAGCTCGTTGTTCTTGATGGAAAGCTCATTCTTTTCCAACACCAGTCTTTGGTTCTGCTTCAGAAGCCCGGCTACTTGGTCCTTCAACCTCTGTAATTCCTTTTCGTTTGGAGGCGGTACTTCGACGCACGGAGTTGCGGAGGCTTTCCGCATGGACTGCACTTCGCCCTGGAGCGTGAGCACCTTTTGCTGTTGCTGTTGGCATTTCTTGGACAGGTCCAATGCGTGTTGCCTCGACTTGTTGAGCAGCTCCTCGATTTCTGACTTCTTGGCCAGTGTGGTCTCCAACTCAGCTTCTTTAGTAGCAAAGATATCTTCCATGGAGTCTACGATCTCATTGAGGCGACTGAAGTCCTCGTTTCGCTCTGTAAGTTTGCGGGAAGTTTCAGCGGCCTGCTCCTCGAATTCATCTGCTATCATGGTAAGATCGTGGAGGTGTGCCCTGAAGCTTTCTTTGAGTTCTTCGACAAACGAGCTAGCATTCGTGAGATGACGGACCTCGTTCTTCAGACGATTCACTTCGGAATACGACTGTTGGAGCGTCACTGTGTCGATGCCCCTGTACTGTAGGGCGTGCAACAGACCCGCGATCTGGGATTGATAGAACCGAATGTCGTGCGTACTGACCACCGTGAAGTGAGGTGCGGTTTGATCCATCGTGGGCAGCGGATGCCTGTGGTTGCGCCGGGCTTATATAATAAATGTCTCGCTATCGTTGTCTTGTGGAATTCGGGGCCCTCTGTGATGTAAATGTCTGAGGTGTGGCAAGAATTTCAACAAGTCCGCGCTAGGGTGAGGGACTTGGGGGACAGCGTGTCGTGGTACGCTCGTAAGAGGGACGAGGCAGCGACCCCGGAGGACTATGTGCACTTCAGCAGGGAGTGCAACAGGACCATCAAGGAGCAGTCCGACCTCATGGCCAGGGAGACGGAGCTCTACTTCGTCATGTGCAGGAGGGTCGACGAGGCGGAGCGATGTGTGGATTATAGTAAATGAAATG
>Ga0172373_10008990_pt1 | contig 12536 bp, 13 predicted proteins | sample Lak10m_2_FD_114546 | JGI IMG/M metagenome (GOLD analysis project Ga0172373, IMG submission 114546) | Freshwater microbial communities from Kabuno Bay, South-Kivu, Congo - kab_092012_10m | ecosystem: Environmental > Aquatic > Freshwater > Lake | place: Democratic Republic of the Congo... | reverse complement strand
GACAGGCGAAGCCGCAAGAATCACAAGAGGACACAATAAGGAAACAGGCGCGGAGCCGGGCAGGTGCATCGACATCGTTCCAGGTGCTTTGCGCGCTTTTGCGATTCTTGAGGCAAAAGCAGTCTCCATTTGTTGATGGCGTCCCGTGGACGCAGTTCTTGCGGCGAAGCGAACGATACTGGGTGTCTGGACCTTTCGCGATGGATCGGTTCAATCTCCGCATCGCACATGAGCGCCGTCTTCATCCACCGTCTCCGGGTCACTTATGCCGACTGCACGTTGGGCAACCATGTGTATTACGGCCGCTACCTCGACTTCCTGGAGGCCACGCGCGGCGAGTTCTTCCGGCACCTTGGCCGGACGTTCCTGCAATGGCAGGAGGCGGGCGTGATCTTTCCGGTGCTGGAGGTGCAGATCCGGTACCGCGGGGCGGCCCGCTACGACGACGAAATTGCCGTCGAGATCTGGCCGACCCTGATGGAGCGGGTGCGGCTGAACTTCGCGTACCGGATCAGCAGTCCCGGCGACCGCTTGCTTCTTGAGGCCGAGACCCATCACGTCTGTACCAACCTCTCCGACAAACCCCAGCGCCTTCCGCAGGAGTTGGTTGCCGCGCTGGCCCCGTATCGTCGGAGCGACCCAGGGGTGGATTCCGTGGCCAGGGGGTTGCGTCCATGACCTGGTCAATGCGTCTGGAGGCCGTTGAGGGGACGTGGAATCCGGAAATGTACAATTTATAGACGCGACCCCATTGCCCCCGGTTCGTCGGCAATTCTTCACCGGCATGGAACTTGAGGGAAGAGGTCCCAGCCCGGGATGATGCGAGGCATGGCAAAGGCATTGAATGGTTCCGGGAGATCGCGCGACGGCTTCACCCTGATCGAGTTGCTGGTCGTGATCGCCATCATCGCCATTCTCGCCGGAATGCTCCTGCCCGCCCTCGGCAAGGCCAAGTCCAAGGCGCAAGGCATCACGTGCATGAACAATGGCAAGCAGCTGATGCTGGGTTGGACGATGTACTCCGGCGACAACCGGGACGAGATCTGCCTCTCCTCAGGTCTCGGCGGCCTGGTCGCCCGGGATCACCCCAACAAGGTGTACCCGATGAACCAATGGTGCATGGGGACCATGCATGAGGGTCCCAGCTGGACGAACACCATCCTCATCAAGGACTCCCTCTTGTTCCGCTATGTGGGTTCCCTCGGTGTCTACAAGTGTCCATCGGATCGGGCGACCACGCGGAACCCATTCGGCACTGGTGGCGGAATCCCCAAGGTCCGGAGCCTCGCCATGAGCTGCTTCATGAATCCGCATCCGGGACAGCAGCGCAGCACCGGGTTGTCCTATCGCAAGCAGGGCGACTTTGTCCTGGGACCCTCCGTGACTTGGGTGACGATCGATGAGAACCCGGCCTCCATCAACGATGGCTGGTTCGTCCACGAGACCCGGACCTCGTTCGTGGACTATCCGGCGTCGTACCACAACGGTGCCGGCGGCTTGTCCTTCGCCGACGGCCATTCCGAGATCAAGAAGTGGCGGTCACCGATGATCCTGAGCTACGGAAGGCAGTCGCGTTGGGACGTGCGATTGGACACACAGGATGCGACCTGGCTCTGGGAGCGGACGACGAAGTTCTGAGCGTTCGCGTGTTTACTTCAACGTCTCCGTGGTCTGGGTGGGGACTGCCAGGCCGGTGACGTGCCAGAGCATCCACTGGGCGCGGTTGTGCTCGGCGATGGTCTGGAGGTGTTCGGCCTGCGCGCGGGAAAGCTCGCGCTCCGCCTTGGACCCCGAGGAACAACTGATCATCACCCGTGCCACCCAGAAGCCGCATCACACCCGTCCTCCATCCCGAGAGCGGGCCCTGGATCTCGGCCTTGATGAGGTCGAAGCCGTCATTCCCCTGAAGGCTGAGGGCTGCGGCGGTCGGGTAACCGGAAATGAACACCATCTCGTCGTTTCCGCCTTCGAGGCTGACCCCACCGCTGACGGTCAGGCTGGAGGCCACACCGCCGTAGTGGATCTCCAACGTGTCATTGGATTGCCCGAACCCCACCTGGAGGGTGGATCGAACGGGGGCGCGAACGATTTGGGTCATGCCGAGTTTGACTTCATCGGCTGCCGCGCCACCGCGGATGGCGTGGTCCACGACCACGTTGCGAGCTGCGGAGATGAGATCGAAGCCGATCAATTGGGAAGGGGGCGGAACCTGATCGATGCCTGTCGCGGCACCGTTTGGTACGCCCGCCTTCCTGCGGACCGGCGGTGCAACGGGAATGCCAACTGGTAAAAAAGGGTTGTTCCGTGCGTGAACAACACCGGACCGGGAACGGACCGAATCGGTCGGCTTCCACCAATGCGTGACGCGTGGTTCAGGGATCTGAGGCTGTTGGACCACGAAGGACACGATCTGGGTCCCTTCCCGGACAGGCAGCGGAAGCGAAGCCGCAAAGCCGCGAAGCCACAAAGGGGGAAGACCGCAAGAAGGACGACGACGCGATGGGAAGACCCAGCCTGTCGCGAGGTGGGACTTGTGCCGGCTACGGCATGGGTGGCATTCCTGGGCCAAGCGCCGAAGGGCCGGACCAGGTATTGCCTCAAAGATCACAAGAAGACGCAAAAGGCCGGCAACCCCTGTTTCCGATGGAGGCATCGTCGTTTGAAGGTTTCGTGGGCTTCGTGTGATTCGTGGTTCAGGGATCTGAGGTTGTTGGACCACGAAGGACACGATCTGGGTCCCTTCCCGGACAGGCAGCGGAGGCAAAGCCGTAAAGCCGCGAAGCCACAAAGGAGGAAGACCGCAAGAAGGACGACGACGCGAGGCGACGACCCAGCTTGTCGCGAGGTGGGACTTGTGCCGGCTTCGGCATGGGTGGCGTTCCTGGGCCAAGCGCCGAAGGGTCGGACCAGGTATCGCCTCAAAAATCACAAGAAGACGCAAAAGGGCGGCAACGCCTGTTTCCGATGGAGGCATCGTCGTTTGAAGGTTTCGTGGGCTTCGTGTGATTCGTGGTTCAGGGATCTGAGGTTGTTGGACCACGAAGGACACGAAGGACACGAATTGGGTCACGCATAGACCCAGAGAAGGAAATGGTTGTGTTCCTCTGCGGCTTTGCGCCTCCGCGCGAGATTGTTTTCCAGTCTTACGGCGGATGGGACGGGGAGTGATTCGCGCAGAGGCGCTGAGGCGCTGAGGTTGGGACCACCGATGCTCCGGCCTCCTTCGTGGCTTGGAGGCTTGGCGGCTTTTCCTTTCTGGTCCCTTCCCGGACAGGCAGCGGAAGCAAAGCCGCGAAGCCGCGAAGGGCGATGGAACGGTGACAAAGACGTCACCACCCCGGCCTTTGGGTTCTCCATGAGATTCCCTGTCAGGAAACAGCGGGCTCAAACGTTCCATCCAGAATCCTCTGTGCAGATTGGAATGCCGATTCCCATTCCTGACAAAATCATCCCCCTTGCCATGAGCCATCCTCACAACACAGGTCCGCGACTGCACGACCTCGACGCGCTGCGGGCGGCGGCGATGATCATCGGGATCGTCTACCATTTGTCGCTTTCCTTTGCGGCAGGGTTCCCGTGGATGGTGCGGGATTCGGCACAGGAAGAGTGGCCGTTCGTTTTCCAGGCGTGGGTGCACGGGTTCCGGATGCAGCTGTTCATGCTGGTTGCCGGGTACTTCACGGCGATGCTGTGGCGGCGAAAGGGATTGAAGGAACTGCTGCGGCACCGATGCAAACGGGTGCTGGTCCCGTGCCTGATCGGCCTGGTGACCGTCGTGCCGGCGGTGATCGGGGCGAGCATCCTTGCTTCTCGGTTGGGGACGGCGCCCGTGGGAGCCCCGGCGGCGACGGCCGATGTGTGGTCGGCGATCCGACGGGGGGACAGCGCTGCCTTGGAGGAACAACTTCGAAAGCCAGGAGCGGTCACCAACCTGAACCCGGAATATGGCATCACACCCCTGACGTGGGCGGCCGTGATCGGGCGTCGCGACATGGTCCAGGTGCTGTTGGACCGTGGCGCTGGAGTGGGGGACCGGAACCGGGACGGCGGGACCGCACTCCACGCGGCGGCCTTCATGGGGAATGCGGAGGTTGCCGAGCTGCTGGTGCAGCGGGGGGCTGACGTCCAGGCGGCGGACCGGGCCGGGGAGCGTCCAATGCAGAGTGCGCAACAACCCTTCGGCACGGTCGAATACATCGCGGGGCTGTTGTCCATCCCGGTGGAGCGAACGCGGGTGGAGGAAGGTCGGGTGCGGGTGATCGAGCAGCTTCGCGCGAAGGGGGTGACGGACGCCGTGGCGGGAGGGGCATCAGCTGGAAAGATCTACCGCTGGCTGACGGAGACGCCGGTGTTCGGCGTGCTTTGGTTCCTGTGGATGCTGGTGTGGCTCGTCGGGCTGTTTGCGGTGTATGCCATGGTCATGGACCGCCTGGGATGGAAGGGGCGGCCTCTGGGCTTTGTGCTTTCCCGGGCACGCCTGCTTTGGCTTGTCCCCCTGACGATGGTGCCCACCGCGCTGATGGAGCACGAGCTCGGCATCGGTCCGGACACGGCAATGGGCGTGCTCCCGATGCCCCACATGTTGCTGTACTACGCGATCTTCTTCTTCTTCGGTGCGGTCTACCATGACTGCCACGACGGGGAGGGAAGGCTGGGACGGGGATGGGCCGTGGTATTGCCGGTGACGATCCTCGTGGTGTTTCCCGCCGCGCTGGAGTTCGCCACCGGACGGTTCGGATTTCGTGATGTGCTTCTGCCGGCACGGTTCCATCGCGCGGCGTCGGTGCTCCTCCAGTCCATCTACCCCTGGGCCATGTCCTTCGGATGCACCGGGCTGTTCCGCGCGTTCTTGACCCGTGAAAGCCCCAGCTTGCGGTATCTTTCGGACGCGTCCTACTGGATGTACCTCGCGCATCTGCCGCTGTGCATCCTTGCGCAGGGCCTCATCCGGAATTGGCCGGGGCCGGCCTTGGTGAAGCTGCCGCTGCTGTCCGTCGTGCTGATCCTCATCCTCCTGCTGAGCTACCAACTGCTGGTGCGCCACACCTGGGTCGGCAGGCTGCTCAACGGCCCGCGGCGACAGACGGCACCGACGGCCGCCTGAACTTGGGCCCGGCATGGCGTCGTGCCCGGACGCGCCCTGCGCCCTGGTTTGCATCTGCGCGTCGCAAATGCGACGTGCGGATGCAAAAGTCGGGTTGGATCCTCCCTCGATTCCGAGGCCATCCCCGCGCTGCCTCCAGAATCGCAATGGCTTCGCGGTGGCGATGCCCTCATTGCCCTGAGTTTGGCTGAGGAACGGCGACGAGGACGGCACCACCCCTTTTGAGGCAGGGGCAGCATCCCGAGGCACCCGTCAGCGTGCGACGGCCAGCGTCTGGCGGAACTGCTCGGTCAGGGGGCCGTGCATCATGTTCAGCATGTCGACCACGAGCTTGTCGGCGGTGGCGGGATTCCCGCCCTTGGGGAACGGTGGCTGTGGATCGTATTCCCCTAGGAGCTGCATTCCCTGCGCGTAGAAGTCGCCGCGGAATCGGCGGATCAATTCGACGCCGAGATCGAGTCCGGCGCTGACACCGGCGGCGGTGACGCGGTCGGTTCCATCGAAGACGATCCGTTCGCGGACGGGGGTGGCGCCGACGTCCTTGAGGACCTCCAACGTTTGCCAGTGGCTGGTGGCCTTGCGTCCCTTGAGCAGGCCGGCTGCGCCGAGGAGAAGCGAGCCGGTGCAGACGCTGCCGGCGAGCTTGGCCTTGGAGCCGCGGTCGGCCACGAAGCGGCGTGTCTTCTCATCCGCAATGGCAGCCAGGGTTCCGGTCACGCCGCCGGGAATGAGCAGCAGGTCCAGATTCGCGGGGCACTCGGCGAAGGTCATGTGCGGTCGGATGCAGAATCCGCCGTTGGTCGCGCCCTCGCAGGGGACGAGGTCCTTGGTCTTGGCAACGAAGCGCACCGTGGCACCCATCATGCCGGCGAGGAAGTAGTGGGGACCAAGCGCATCCAACGCGGTGAACTCCGGATAGACCAGAATTGCGATCTGCTCGGTGCCCATGCGCAGTTGGGGTTGATGGGCGTGCAGGGCCGCGTTGTGGGCATTGGTGGCGGCGGCCTGGGCCGTGTTCGCCGTGGCACCGGCGGCGGCGGCAAGTGTCAGCCAGCGAATCAGGTCACGTCGGGACAGGGGATTGGTTTCCATGGCGTGTTCAGAAGTAGTAGTTGCCGAAGATGTGGACGATGCGGAGATCGGGACTGGGCGAATGGGTCAGTTGAAAGCGGTTCCCCGGGACCCATTCGACGGAGCCGTCGGACCACGCGCGGTGGATGCCGTCGAGTTCGTCGGCGTGAAAGCGGAAGTCCGGGTACTTGGTCGTGGTCCGGCGGTGGAAGAATTCGAACCGGCGGGGTTCCTGGATGAGGAACTCGTCGAGGATGTCGGTCCAGAGGACGCCGCGTTGTGTATTGGCGCTGTCGGCGGCGTGGCCGGCGTTGACGATGGTGGCGAACCCGCCGGAGACCATCGCCGATTGCTCCACGCCGCCCACGTAGAGGTAGCCGGTGTAGATGCCGCCGCCGAAGGCCGGCCCTTCGGCCAGGCCGGAATCCACCGCCATCGGGCAATTGATCCAGCGCGGCTGGTTCTTCCGCTTGGGCCAACCGGGAAACGGGCCGGGCGGCAGCGTGGTGCCGAGGTAGCGGGCGAGGGATTGCAGACGTTCAAGCCGGATGCCGCCGGGGACCGACGCATCCATCGGTGGGAGTTTCTGGAAGTCGGCCTGATAAGCCAGGTCGGCGATGGCGAACTGCCGGAGGTTGTTCAGGCAGGTGAGGCGGCGTGCGCGATGGCGCGCCCGGCCGAGCGCGGGCAGCAGCAACGAGGCGAGGATGGCGATGATCGCCACCACGATGAGGAGTTCGACCAGGGTGAACGCCGGTCTTCCTTCCGACGCCGTCCTTCCGATTGGCCTGCCGAAGTTCATCAGGGCGGGAGCAGGCGGAAGAACCCCGAGGGTGTCGTGCCGGAAACGGAGACCGGAATCGAGGCAGCACCGGTGCCATCCAGGGTCCCGGAGGCGATGGTTGTCCACGATGCCGTCGGGAGCGTGGGGTCCGGACTGAAGCGCACGGTGAAGGAGGCCCCTGGGCTTCCGCCGATGGCACGGATCCGCCATGCATCCACGGATGGTTCCGGCCCCACCAGCGACGCCGGTTGGGAAGCAGCGGCCAACCGCCCCGTGAAGGTGAAGTCGCCGACATCGCGCAACGCATCCGACGGTGTTGCGTACAGGAAGTTGGCGATCTCGAACGAGACGGCGAGATCACCGGTCAGCGTGAAACCCTCCGGCGTTTCCGCGACCTGCGGATTCAGCAGGTCGAAAGCGGCCACGCTTGGAGCGATGTTGCCCTTGAGGTGCCATCCGGAACCGCCGAACCGATGCCGCGTTGTGCTGTAGAACAGCGTGAAGTCGCCGTACAGGAGGTTGCCTCCGCTGCTCACGCGGAACCGGGTGATGCCGCCCAGTCCGATGCTGCCCGTATGGTTGGTGAGGTTTCCCGGGGTGTACTCGAACGTGGTGGGCTGTGTTGTGCGTCCGGTCTGGTTGGTCACCGTCGGACCGTTCATGACGAAGCGCTGCCCGACATAGGTCGGAGTCACCGGCGAAGCGTCCGCCAGGATCTGCCCGTAATCACGGGCATTGGCGGCTTCCTGATCAAAGAAGGCATCCAGGACCAGGACAGGCGGCGTTGCCCCGATGCCGGAGGCGAGGGTGTCCCACGCCGCCGGGTCGAGGTCCATCTGCGCGACGCCGGAAACCAGCGTCTCCGCCGTCAGCCGAGACGCCATGCAGGCAAGGACGCAGGGTCCCGCAAGGGCACGGAGCCGCGAGGGCCAGGCGGGAAACGGTCGCGGGTGGAAACGCGTGTTCAAGGCCGGTTCCGGGACGTGAACGCGCGGCGCGCCAGTGGCAGCAGGACCGCCATCGACATCAGGGCGACGGTCGAAGGCTCGGGAACCGTGACCACTCCGGTGAAGGTGAAATTCCCGACATTGCGGAGCGTGTCCGCGGGCGTTGTCAGGAGGAAGTTGGCCACCTCGAAGGTGACGCCGAGATCGCCCGACAGGGTAAAGCCTTCCGCGGATTCGGTGAGGCTGACGTTGGTCAGGTCGAACAGGGCAGCTGCCGGCGCAATGTTGCCCTTGAGATACCATCCACTGCCGCCGACCAAGGTGCGGTTGACGTCGTATTGCAGCGTCAGGTCGCCGATCAGGAGCGAGCCGCCCACGCCGCCGAAGACATCGAAACGGGCGACACCGCCAAGACCGATGCTGCCGGTGTGTCCGGTCAGGTTGCCAACCTCGTAGGAGAACGTCGTGGGCTGGGAGGTGCGGCCCTCGAGGTTCACCACCGAGGAACCATTCATGCCGTACACCTGTCCGGTATAGGAGGAGCCCGGCATGGCATCCGACCCGATCTGGGCGGCGGTGCGTGCGGCGGACTGCGCCTGGTCGAAATAGGCCGACAGCGTCAGGACCGGAGCCGGCCCAAGGGCGGCCCCGAGAGCCTGAACATCGGGGGCGCTGTAGTTGAGGGTGGCGGAGCCACTGGACAGGGTGGCGGCGTGGAGGGCCACCCCGGAAAGGGCGGTGACGGCAATGCAAACGACGGCTTTGTTCATGGTGATCCCGAGAAAGGGAGTGGGTAGGCTGACTCGAATCGGGGCGTTGACTGCAAGGCGTCGAAGTGCGGCAAATTGCCGCACCCGCGCTTTGGAACGTCGTGATGCCCGAAGAATGGACCAACCGTGGGTAGGCGGGCTCTGAAGGACGCTGAAACGAAGACCGGGTTCCGTGCGAGGCCCGGACGAGAAGCCGCTCTACCCGCCTCGCCATCGGAACCCGGGCTGCATGCGATCATGCCGGGCACCTGCCTCCGGTCAACGCCGCCAGGCGCGGCGAATTGACGCAGGCTGATCCGCTCGTGGGATGGGGCTGAGCCCTGATGTGCCCTGCCCCCGATTTGCATCCGCACGTCGCATATGCGACGTGCGGATGCAAAATTCTGGTTGGCTCCTCTCTCCATTCGGGGCAGTCGCGCCCGGCCGAAGAATTATTGGTGCGGCGTCCTTTTCCCGGCTGGCCGTTCGTCAGCAATCTGAACGACGATGCAGGACACCAATCGGAAGGACGCCATGACTGCCACCACCCCCGCCCCGCTCACCCTGAGCCTGACCCGCCACATCAAGGCTTCGCCAGAACGCGTGTTTGCCGCCTGGACGCAGCCCGAACTCATCAAGCAGTGGTTTTCGCCCAAGCCGGTCGAGACCGTGGAGGCGCACGTCGACCTGCGGGTCGGGGGCAGTGACCGCGTCGTCATGCGGATGCCGGACGGAACACTGCACCCTCATGAGGGGGTGTACCTGGAGGTGGAGCCGGGTCGACGGTTGGTGTCGACGTCCTCCTTCGGACCCGGCTGGCAACCCATGCCGCCCCCGGCACCCGGGACCTGCAACATGCCGATGACCGTTGAGCTGACATTCCTCCCGGAAGAGGGCGGGACGCGGTACAACGTGCTGGTGAAACACGCGACGGTGGCTGATCGCGAGGCGCATGAAACCATGGGATTCCACTCCGGCTGGAACCAAGCCACCGATCAGCTGGCGGCCTTGGTGGAAGGCCCCACGCCGATCACGCCGACTCAACCGCCGTTTCCGAGGACGCGCACCGTCAACGCCTACCTCAACTTCGACGGTCGCTGCGCCGAGGCGCTGGTGCGTGCGCTCCAGACCTGGCCCTATCGTGGCATTCCGGACCGCCCGGAAGCGTGGCTCGCCCAGACGGTCCGCAACCTCGCCTTCGACCAGCTGCGACGGCTCCAGAACTGGGAGCGCAAACGCGACGACATCACCACCGCGCGTCCCCTTTGGATGTCGGGTGAAGCCGAATCCGTCCCTGCCCCGGAACCAGGCACCGCCGGGCCATCGGACGAGACGATCCGCATGCTTTTCGTGTGTGCGGATCCGGGATCTTGGACTGCCGTTTGAACTGTCGCCGGAGAACGAGTTGGCGGCGCGGCTTGGATCGGTCCACCGCATGCTCTACCTGCTGTTCAACGAGGGGTATCGGGCCTCATCCGGGGATCACCTGATCCGAGCCGATCTCTGCCATGAAGCCCTGCGGTTGGGACTCGAACTCACCCGGCATCCGGCAACCGCCCGCCCGGACACCTTCGCCTTGGTCGCCCTGATGTTGTTGAACACCGCCCGCCTTCCCGCGCGTGCCGATGACGCCGGCAATCCCCTCCGTCTGGACGAACAGGATCGGTCCCGATGGAACCACGCCATGATCCAGCGCGGGGTGGAGTACCTGGCGTTGGCCGGGACCGGGACAACCCTCTCGACCTATCATCTCGAAGCCGGCTTCGCGGCGTGCCATTCGACCGCGTCTTCAGCGACGGCCACCGACTGGCCCCGGATCCTGTCGCTTCACGACCGTCTTCTCGAACTGGATCCGTCTCCACTCGTGGCCATGAACCGTGCCGTGGCCGTGGCCCGGACCCATGGGGCGGACCAAGGCCTGGCAGCCCTGGACGCCATCCGACCGGCGGGTGCGCTGGACGGCTACCTGTTCCACCATGCGGTTCGAGGTGTCCTCGCGGCGGAGGCCGGCCGCAACGAGGAGGCGCGTCGACATCTGGCGCGGGCGTTGGAACTGGCGTCACTCCCCGGCGAGCGCGCCTTCCTCAGGAAGCAGTTGGAAGCGCTCGGTGGATCGGAAGCCGGGTGAGGGGAGGCAGCGAGGTCCCGTCTCAATATTTCAATTCATCCCCAGCCTCGTGACCTCGTCTGCTACCCCTGAAACGTAGTCGCCGACGTCAGGAGGCGAGTGGAGCCAATGGGGTCGCGTCTAAATATTGTACATTTGGGTGGTCTGGGGTGGGTGGTGCGGGGGAAATGTAAAATGTACAAACGCGACCCCATTGCCCTCCGACCCCATTGCCCTCCCCGTTGCGACTTTGAGGTTTGGCGGCTTAGTCGGCCTTTTCCCTTCGCGGAGGGACGGGACCGGAGAAGCCGCAAAGCCGCGAAGCCTCAAAGGGGAAGAGGGCGGCAGGGAGCTTCAGGGAAGCTGCCGCCCCGCTGGGGCTCCGGCCCTTGGGCCGGGGAAACCCGGGCTGACGCCCGGGTCTATCGTCTGACGCGCCTCTGGCGCTGGGGAAAGGGTGGTGCTTGAGGTTCATGCTGAAAGCGGGCCGGTTCGAGGTTGGCGCGCATTCGCGGGGGGGGTCACAGCCGGCGGCCTTCCTCGACGTCCATGAGCTCGAAGAAGGTGATCAGGTCGTCGCGATGGGCGAGGCCGGCGTCGGCCTTGCTCCGGAGGAGGCTTGGGGTGCCGGAATCGCGCCAGCCACGTTTCATCATGAAGGTGTTCCACACTTCGATCTCCTCGGCGTCAGGGCGGCGTCCCTGGGCGAGGCAGCGCTCGAGGATTTCCTCGTCGGTTCCGCCGGCCAGAACGCTCTCGGTGAACCGTTCGTAGGTGATGTGGAGGAAGCGGCAGAAGCGGTCGTCGAAGGTCCGGTTACCGGGGATGAATCCCACGTGGTAACCCTCCGGGAGCTTGCCTGCCGCGTGGAGCCTGACCTTGTCGATCAGGCGGGCCACCAGGACGATGCCAGAGACCTTCTCGTACGGGCTGCGGATCGGGAAACTCATGGGCGCAGTGGTATCGGATCAGGGGCTTAGCCGCAATCGGTGAGGCGGAGGTTTGGGGAGGCAATGGGGTGGGAGGCAATGGGGTCGCGTCCATTGAGCCTCGCATAATAGAGTGTCATTCAGGCCATAATGTGGATTGCTTGTAGCATGCGGCGATGATGGATCGGCGGCGGCGCATGCGTCGCAGCGCGGCGGTGGCCTGCATGCTGAGGTCCCAGGCCTGAGTGGCGATCAGGTTGCCGATGTGATGGTTCTTGAGGTTCCCCCACATGTACTCGACGGGATTGAGTTCGGGAGCGTAGGCCGGCAGCCGTTCCAACACGACGCGTCCGGCGGTGCTGGCAACGTAGTCCTGGACCAGGCGGCTGCGGTGGATCGGGGCTCCGTCCCAGACGACGGTCAGCTTCCCCGGGACATGCCGCTGGAGGTGCCGGAGGAACTCGATGACCTGGGGGCCCTTGATGCTTCCCGGGTGGATCTGGAAGTAAAACCGGAAGAGGGCCAGCCCGCCGATCATGGAAAGGCTCTTCCAGCCGAAGGTTTCCTGGATCACAGGCGTCTGGCCGCGGGGCGCCCAGGTGCGTACCCGGGTGGGGCGGGTGCTCAGTCCGCTTTCGTCGATGAAGACAATGGTTCGGCCCTCCTCGCCGGCTTTTTTTTATCGCTGGCCACTCAACCCGCTTCCAGCGGCGGATCTTGGGTTCGTCACGCTCAATAGCGCGGCGTTCTGGGCGTTGGCAGCTGAATCCATTGTCGCCTAACACATCGCGGCAGCCCGGACCCGCCGCTTTTCCATCAAGGTGTGATCTCGCGTCATAGCCATG
>Ga0172373_10008986_pt1 | contig 12538 bp, 11 predicted proteins | sample Lak10m_2_FD_114546 | JGI IMG/M metagenome (GOLD analysis project Ga0172373, IMG submission 114546) | Freshwater microbial communities from Kabuno Bay, South-Kivu, Congo - kab_092012_10m | ecosystem: Environmental > Aquatic > Freshwater > Lake | place: Democratic Republic of the Congo... | reverse complement strand
CCTGTCGAAGCTGAAGATAGGTCGCCACAGCGGGCGCAGGGATTCGGAAAAGCGCGCCCCTCCCGGCAGCGGATTCGGGCGGCCCCACGAATAAAACAGCGGATGTTTGCTATATTTGGCGCGCACAACAATACCCAACCTATGCGCAAAAAACTATTGCGTGCCGCGAGTTTGCTCGCTCCCGGCCTGATGACCCGCATCGCCTATCACCAAATGACCCATCCGCGGCATCATGGAATGCGTGCGAAAGAGCAGGCGGTGTTGCAGCAAGCGACGCAAACGACCAGCCAATTTGGCTCATTTCGGATTCAACACTACCATTGGGAGGGGTCTGGAAAAAAAGTACTGCTGATTCATGGCTGGGAAGGGCAGGCTGGCAATTTCTCCGACCTCATTGGGCGTCTTCGGGAAAAGGGATACGATGTATATGCCTTTGATGCGCCCGCACATGGGCAGAGCAGCAGGGGGAAAACCAGTATGTTTGCATTTTCTGACCTCTGTACGGAAATAGTCGCCCGCATTCAGCCAGATATCGCTATCACGCATTCATTTGGAAGCGTGGCTATCGTGACGGCCATGACCCGCATACCCGACTGGACGTTGGGTACTTGTGTTATGCTCACTACGCCAGATCGGTTTCGGGAGCGCATTGAGTGGGTCGCAGCTACCAACGGCGTTTCGGATACCGTGACCCGTCGCTTAATCCGCCGCATTGAAAAAGAGAGCGGGGTGGTAGTGGACGAAATGAGTGTCGGAGCCGCCGTATCGGGTATTGCGGTAGGGAAGGCGCTCATACTCCACGATGTGCGCGATCGGGTAATCCCCATTTCCCAACCGCGTCGGGTACACCAGCATTGGCCGGGGTGTCAGTTGGATGAGCTGACCGATACCGGCCATTTCAAGATACTTCATGCCCGGCAGAGCCTGGACCGCGTACTGGCCTTTCTGCCAAATCCATCGCCTCAGTAGGGGAGGGAGTGTTGGAGTCGGTCGCGGGTTGTAAAAGCCCTGACACCCACATTACGAGCAGGCCAGCAGGCATACAGATACTGGCGGCAAATAAAGCAGGGTAGTACTGGGGAAGAAAACCGAGTTTCGCCCAAAACAGCGTGCCTTGCAGGAAAAGTAAGCCCTCCGAAAGCAATAAACCAAGGATAAATAAGGTCAGACCGATCCGGTGTGCGCCATTCCGTGCAAAAATGCGCGTTTCCTGTGTGAGCAATGCGAAGAAGAAAAGACTTAGCACCCCGAGCATGAGCAGGTGTACAAACCCAATCACGTAGTTTCGAATCGTATAAGCCATACGGGCGACAAACGGCAGTATGACCATACCCTGTATCCCTACCTTGGCAATAAAGGCAAGCAGGGACGTCTGCCAGAGCAAAAAGGCATCCCGGCGCACTCGCTGGCGGATAGAGGTAAGGAGGGGGCGCACCATGGCCCGCAGCATCCAGAGGGCGCAGAGCTGTAGTAGAATCCCCGTGCTGTTGAGCGCAAACACCAAGGGGTGCGGATTGGACCACGCTACCGCCAGCGCGTAGGTCAGCAGAGTCGCCCAGGAAAGAACAGGTAAAAAAGCCGCCGGATAGGGTCGGGATGGCAGCAGCGCCTGGTTTTCCAACCAACGAAAAAAGAGTGCCAGTACCCCAAAAACCAACCAGCCGTGAAATTGGAAATGCAGGAAAAATTGTATGGCGAGGTAGTACCAGGTGGAGCCACGAAGCGCGCTCGCCATGATAGGCCCTAAAGCCCAAACTCCCATGGTTGAGAACCCCATCCAGAAGATCGCCCGCCGAGCCAGGTGGGCAGCCAGGCTCGTCTGACCTTTAATATCCTTCCAGAAAACGAAGCCGAAGGCATAGGAAAGCAGGATGTGGACGCTGGAAAAGAAAATGGAAACCGGTCCGTATCCTTGTAGGGGGAAGCTTACGAACATTCCTACTACGCTGACCTGGGTAGCCCAAAACAGGTAGTGGTACACGGCCCGACTTCGTTGGGGTTTTTCCAAAAACAGACCAATAAAGAGGCTGAACAACATCAAATAGAGCCAGCCAAGCAGGGCACCGTGGGAATGGCCGTGGAGGAAGGCCTTGTAGGAAAGCCAGGGGATTTCTCGTACAAAAGCAAAGCGCATCACGGCCCCCATGAGTGCAGCTACCAGGAAATTCAGCAAAGCCGTTCGTATCCAGATCGCGCGCATGAGCCTCAGTTGCCTACGGCTTGCCCGTCGTTTTTAAACATGAATTCGAGCAGGTCCCGGGCGTCGCCTACGGAGACGTTTTGATTGGGCATGCGGGTCAGACATTCTTCCAGCAAGGCCTGGGCAGCCGGATCCTTGTCGAGCATAATGTCCACGTTGGTCACCATATTCATAATCCACTCCGGTTTGCGTCGGGAGGTGACTCCTTTCCAACCCGGTCCGACAACCCGCTGTTCGCTGAGCTGGTGGCAAGCAGCACATTTCATATCGTAAATAGCTTGTCCGCGATCAGCCATATCCGCTTTGAGCGGTGTATGGAGGGTGACCGAGGTAATTTCACCCAGGCCTTTGCCGTCGTCGATGGGCTCGTCAGCGACCATGCTTTGGGGGTTGCTGTTGGAGCTGGTTTCGGTGTTTCCGCCGCCGCAGGCCGTGAGTACCCAGGCCGCAGCGGTCAATAAGAGCAATTTTTTCATGTGGTGTATATTATGGTATTAAGATATTTTCTCCGGAAGGAACCTCCGCGGCGATTTCAGCAATGGTCTTAGGGTTGATTAGTTGGAGGATTCCCTGGCGGTACTTCAACGCTTGCTCGTGCAGAGGGCAGGGGTTGGCAGAGGAGCAAACCGGAAGCCCGAGGATACACCCGTTGAGCGCTTCCGGCCCGTCGATGCAGTCCACAATTTCCTTGAGACGGCGGTTTCGGTCTTTCTCGCTCAGGTAGAATCCGCCATGTGGCCCTTTAGCCGATGAGACCAGGTGATTGCGGGTGAGCTGTTGGAGCAGCTTCGCCAGAAAGGGGCCAGGTACGTCGAGCGCCTCCGCAATTTCCCGTACTCCTTTTTTTTCCTCAGGCGTGGTTTCCTTGGCAAGGAATAAAACGGCGCGGATGGCATTCTGACAGGCTTTGGAGAACATGCGATGTGTGGTGTTTGTGTACAATGAATGGAACCAATAGGGTTATTTGGTGTCGGTGACAGGGCAAAGATAAAAAGTAATTTTAAAAAAAGACAAAAAAGTCTTTTTATCTTAAATAAGATTTTATCTTTGTGCTATCAGAAAGAAATAAGAAATCAATAGAAGATAAAAAAATCCTTTTATCCTATTTTTTTGATATAGAAAATCAATTACTTATGAAAATCAATGATTTCCGAAGGAGCGCTATGTTGTCCGTACTGACCATACTGGGCTTAGTAGTTGCGACGAGCTGTGGGCCCAAGGAGGGCAAAGAGCACAGCGGTGCGCTGAGTGCAGATGCAGCGAAGGCTGCGTATGTTGCACCAGGGGAGTACGACGAATTTTACGCCTTCATATCGGGCGGCTTTTCTGGTCAGATGAGTGTATATGGGTTGCCTTCTGGTCGCCTACTGAAAGTGATTCCCGTTTTTTCGCTGGATCCGGAGAAGGGGTATGGGTTTAATGAGGAGACGAAGCCCATGTTACAGACTTCATTTGGCTTTGTGCCCTGGGATGATTCCCATCACCCGGAGCTATCGCAGACCAACGGGGAGACCGACGGGCGCTGGTGCTTTATCAATGGCAACAACACGCCACGTATTGCGCGCATCGACCTGACAACCTTTGAGACCGCGGAGATTATTGAGATCCCGAATTCAGGTGGCAACCACTCCTCGCCTTTTACGACTGAAAACACCGAGTATGTAGTAGCCGGAACCCGGTTTGGGGTTCCATTTCCTCAAAAAGACATCGAAATCGACCGCTACGCCAAAGAATTTAAAGGAGCCCTTACCTATATCAGCGTAGATAAAAACTCGGGCGATATGGACGTCGCCTTCCAGGTATTGCTGCCAGCCTTTAATTACGACCTGGCCCATTCGGGCAAAGGGAAATCCCATGGCTGGACTTTTTTCACCAGCTATAACACCGAGTTGAAAAATACCTTGTTGGAGGTAAATGCTTCTCAAAACGACAAGGACTTCATCGCTGCTGTCAACTGGAAAAAGGCAGAAGAATACCTGAAACAGGGCAAATACCAGGAGATTCCGGCTCGATATTTCAACAACGAGTACGATGAGCGCACCCATACGGCCAAATCGAAGGTGGGAGAAAAAGTAAAAGTGCTGATTCCTTCCGAATGTCCGGGTCTGGTCTATCTCCTGCCTACACCCAAATCGCCGCATGGGGTGGATGTAGATCCTTCCGGTGAATATATTGTAGGCAACGGCAAGCTCTCTGCGGATATGTCGGTACACTCTTTTGATAAGGTACTGAAAGCGATTGAAGACAACGCATTTGAAACCACCATTGACGGTGTTCCGGTACTGAAATACGATGCGATTGTAGCAGGCGTAGTAAAGAAACCTGGCCTTGGCCCTTTGCATACAGAGTTTGATGGTAAGGGATATGCCTACACCACGTTTTTCATCTCCTCTGAAGTCGTGAAATGGAAGCTCGGTACCTGGGAAGTCGTAGATCGCGCCCCCTGCTATTATTCGGTTGGACACCTGATGATTCCTGGCGGTGATTCCCGCAAGCCCGACGGCAAATACCTGGTGGCTATGAACAAGATTACGAAAGACCGCTACTTGCCTACTGGTCCCGAGCTGACGCAATCGGCACAGCTTTACGATATTTCAGGGGATAAAATGAAGCTCATCCTAGACTTCCCCACCATAGGGGAGCCGCACTATGCCCAGGGGATTGCTGCCTCCAAAATCATCGAACGCTCCAAGAAAATTTATCCGATTGAAGAAAACGCCCATGCCCACGCGGCCAAGGGTGAAAAAATGGCCAAAGTGGAGCGCAAAGGCAACGAGGTACACATCTATATGACTATGATTCGAAGCCACTTTGCCCCCGACAATATCGAGGGAATTCAGGTGGGCGATAAGGTGTACTTCCACGTAACAAACTTGGAGCAGGATTGGGATACTCCGCACGGTTTCGCCGTACAGGGTGCTCAAAACGCTGAGCTACTCATTATGCCAGGGCAGACCGAGACCCTGTTGTGGGAGCCTGATCGGGTGGGTGTCTTCCCATTTTACTGCACCGATTTCTGTTCGGCTCTACACCAGGAAATGCAGGGCTACCTCCGGGTTTCCTCCAAAGGATCCAAGGTGCCATTGACCTGGAAACTGGGTGAAAACGCCGCTTCCACTTCTAAATAACCACCGAATCGCCGCTTTTCAGGCACCGGGTTTGTCGGGGAGGATTCCTTTCCCGGATTCCTTCCCGACCATTCGGGACCCCCTTCGAACCTTGGTTTTATATACTCATTTAAGCTATTGAAATGAAACGCTTACCACAACTCATCATGGCGATAGGTGCGCTTTCTTTATTGGTGCTCTTCATTGCCCCTATGTGGAAGATTGTACTCTATGCACCACAGTATCCCGACGGGGTGGAGATGCATATCTGGATCAACAAAATCGGAGGCACCTCACCCGGCACCTTGCAGAACGTGAATATCCTCAACCACTATGTGGGTATGCAAATCATCGAACCGGAATCTATTCCGGAGCTTCAGTATTTTCAATACATCATCCTGGCCATGGTCGGATTGGGGCTGTGGGCAGCGGTATGGAATCGGCTATGGGGATTTTGGGGCTGGACATTACTGATGGCGCTGCTCGCTGTAGCCGGTATATACGATTTTTACCTCTGGGAATACGACTACGGCCATACACTCAGTCCGGAAGCACCGATTAAAATTCCCGGTGCCTCGTTTCAACCGCCTTTGCTGGGCTCTAAGGATATGCTGAATTTCATCGCCGTTTCTCTTCCTCATATCGGAGGGTATTTTGCGGGACTGGGGATTGCGTTGAGCGCTGTGGCGGGATACCTCAAAAAAAAGCAATCGATATGAAGCAGCTATTTTTCGGGCTTAGCGCACTCTCCTTGCTCCTGAGCGCCTGTACCCCCCAACCCGTAGCCATCGAATACGGCGCAGAGGCATGTATTTACTGCCAAATGACGATTGTGGATCCGAAGCATGGCGCAGAGGTAGTAAGCGACAAAGGACGCGTGTATAAGTTCGATGCGATAGAATGCCTGGTGAATTACCTCGAGCAACACAGCGAGCAACCCGTAGCCCTGACGCTGGTCAACGACTACTGGAACCCCGGGGCGTTCCTCTCTGCAGATACCGCCTTTTTTCTAATCAGTCGGAATGTGCCCAGCCCAATGGGTGCCTTTTTGAGTGCCTGTGGAAGCAAGGAAACAGCCGATGCCTGGCTGGCTGAAAAAGGGGGAACCCTATACACTTATGCCGAACTGCGCGCCCTGCATCAGCGCAGCGGAACTTGGGTCAATGAATAAAGAGAGCGACTATGCGACTTTTTCCGATACTGAGTTGGGCTTTCTTCTGGTTGGCGAATGTGCCAGCCATCAGCGCCCGCACCCTGGAAGTGGGACCTGCTGCCACATTTCAGGCTATTCAGCCCGCGCTCGATGCCGCTGAAAAGGGGGATACGGTGCGCGTACAGCCCGGCCGTTATATTCAAAACACCCTACTCATTCGTACATCCATCGTGTTGTTGGGCATCGGACATCCGGTACTGGAAGCTCCAAAAGGCCAGGAAATTTTGGTCGTAGATGCCGATGGGGTAACGGTAGAGGGGTGTACATTTCAACATGTACGAGGCAACGCACTCCGTGATTTGGCGGCGCTGCGGGTACATCGCCGCGGTTTTTTCGCCATTCGCAACAACCGCCTCTACGATACGTTTTTCGCCATTTACCTCGAGTACGCGCACGATGGCGAAGTATCCGGAAATACTATTGTGGGGACTGCGCGGGATGAACTCAGCTCCGGCAACGGCATACATGGATGGTACGGCCAGTACGTATGTATCGAAAATAACCACATTGAAGGACATCGCGACGGGATTTATCTGGAGTTTATGCACTTCTGTGGCATTGAAGGCAATGATAGCAAAGGGAACGTCCGATACGGGCTGCACTTTATGTTTTCCAACGACGACAACTACTACGGCAATACATTCTACGAAAACGGCGCTGGCGTAGCGGTGATGTTTGGGAAGCGCATTGGTATGGGGCACAACACCTTCCGGCAAAACTGGGGCCGTGCTTCCTATGGGTTGCTGCTCAAGGAAATCTACGATGCCCGGATTATCGAAAACCAGTTTGACATGAATACCATCGGCATTCATATCGAGGGAGCATCCCGTATCCGCTACGAGGGCAATCACTTTTTTCGCAACGGATGGGCGGTAAAGATAGCCGGCGGTTGCCTGGAAAATCATTTCACCCACAACAACTTTCAAGCCAACGCCCTGGACTTTGTACTCAACGGCAGGGTGAACTCTAATACCTTCAACGAAAACTACTGGAGCGAATATACGGGCTATGACCTGGACCGCGACCAGCGCGGGGACGTACCCCACCGGCCGGTGAAGCTGTTTTCCTTTATTGTTACCCGTACTCCGGAGTCTATTATTCTTCTGCGCAGCCTATTTATCGATTTGCTCAATTTTTCAGAAAAAGTGAGTCCGGCTTTTACCCCGGCAGAAATTTTTGACGAACATCCTTTAATGCAGCCAGTGCCATGATAGAGATAAAAAACCTGCACAAATCGTTTGGAAGCCTTCGGGTACTGAATGGTATCGACCTGCACTTTTCGGAGCGCGGAAAAATTTCGGCGGTACTGGGCCCAAATGGTTCGGGTAAGACAACGCTGATTAAATGCCTCCTGGGTATGGTATTGCCCGACCAAGGGGAGATATTGGTAGGCGGGCAGCGTATTGCCAATCGGTTTGACTACCGCGCCTCGGTAGGGTACTTGCCCCAGATTGCACGATTCCCGGAAAACCTCCGCGTCGGGGAAGTAATCGCGCTCATCAAGGACATTCGGGGGGTGGAAACATCGGAGGAGGCATTGATTCGCCTCTTTGGTTTAGCACCCTTTTTATCCAAACGCCTTGGTGCCCTGTCGGGTGGAACCCGGCAAAAGGTCAATCTCACCCTGGCATTTATGTACGACAGCCCTCTGCTCATTTTGGATGAACCGACCTCCGGACTGGATCCGGTTGCCTTAATCCGGTTGAAAGACTACATCCGCGCCGAGCGCGACCGCGGCAAAACCATCCTGATTACTACCCACATCATCGAGTTGGTCGAAGAGCTGGCAGATGAAATTATTTTCTTGCTGGAAGGAAACGTCTATTTCCGAGGCAGCGCCCAGGAGCTAAAAAACCGCTACGCGACCGACGACCTGGAACGCGCCATTGCTGCTATCCTCGATCCGGCCTCCGTGCCACCTGCCGCCTTGCCAGATTGGAATTGCCCGACATCGGAAGCCAGGATGGTTCCGCCTGGGCTCGCTGCCAAACCGATTTAACCCTTTAATGCTGCAATTATGTTCAAAATATTGAAATACAGCTTCTTCGATCTGATGCGCAGCCGCTGGACGTACTTTTACTTTGGGTTCTTCCTGCTGTTTACGTTCTCGCTGCTTTTTTTGCTGGGTGACCCCGGCAAAGTGGTGCTGAGCCTTATGCAGGCTGTTTTAATGGTAAGTCCTTTGATTGCCACCATTTTCGGGGTGATGTATGCCTATAATTCGAGGGAGTTTACGGAGTTGCTACTCGCGCAGCCTATCTCCCGCACCCAGTTGTTTTGGGGGCAGTACCTCGGGCTTGCTCTTTCGCTGTCGGCCAGCCTGGCACTTGGAATAGGAATTCCCTTTTTGTTTTATGGCATTTTCCGAAGTGCAGGGATCTGGAATTTCAGTATGCTGCTGGTGGATGGGGTGGTTTTATCTTTTTTATTCTCCGGATTGGCGTACGTCATTGCGCTTCACCACGAAAATCGGGTGCGGGGCTTCGGTCTGGCCATTTTGGTCTGGCTGTTTTTTGCAGTCATCTACGACGGGCTGTTGCTGTTGCTGCTCATCGGATTCAGTGCCTATCCACTGGAATACGTAGCCTTGGTAGGTTCGATATTCAATCCAATCGACCTGGCTCGCATACTTATTCTGCTCAAGCTGGATATCTCTGCGCTCATGGGCTATACCGGAGCGGTATTTCAGAAATTTCTCGGTACCGGCTGGGGAATGGGCATGTCTGGCCTGAGCCTGTTCGTTTGGCTATCGCTCCCCATCTGGTGGATTCAGCGCATGGCCGCCCGAAAAGATTTTTAACGATTCAACTAATAATCCAATGAAAGTAGATATTCTTCAAACGGTAGGTTCGGTAGTCGCTGAAGATTACCGCACGGCGGTAGTATTCAAGCAATACGGTATTGATTTTTGCTGTGGCGGTGGCCGGAGCCTGGAAGAAACTTGTCGATCCAAGGGCATTGCAGTAGAAGAAGTACAGGAGAAACTCGAGTCGGTGCAGCAGATGGAGAAGCAGCCCGACAGGCTGGACTTTGCTGACTGGAGCCTGGTGCTGCTGAGTACCTATATCGAGGAGAAACACCATCGGTATGTCCGGCAGGTACTTCCGGGAATCAGTGAATTTGCGCTGAAAGTGGCGCGGGTTCATGGGCAGCGCCACCCGGAGACGGTGGAAATATGGACCTGCTGGCAGGCGCTGGCAGAGGAGCTGAGTGCCCACCTCCGAAAAGAGGAGCAGGTGCTTTTTCCGTATGTGCGCCTGCTGGAATCGACGAATTCACCGGCTGCTCCGTTTGGCAGTGTCGCCAACCCAATTGCCATGATGACGCAGGAACACGAATCAGCCGGTGCGTTGATGGAAAACATCCGCGTTCTCAGCAGTCATTTCAGTCCGCCGGAAGACGCGTGTGTAACCTACCGGGTTCTCTATCAGTTGTTAGCGGAGTTTGAATCCGATTTACATCAGCATATCCATTTGGAAAATAACCTCCTGTTTCCCAAAGCCCTCGCCCAACAACAGCAGGTATTCGCTGCTGTACAGGGCTAGCCGGGCGTTTTTCATATAGAGATAAAAATCATTTTTCTGTATCGGGTACTTCTGTACCTTCGGCCGGTCGGTCAAAAGGAGTAGCCTCCTAGCTTTTGCCGGCTTTTGATACCTATTGGTATGATTGGCCTACCCCGCTTTGCCGGCAGCGAAGCAGGGTAGGTCACCTCCCTCTCGGAGGGGGTATGCACCATCGAGAATTATGCGGCTCAGAAATTTTACAGCGATTGTTTTTCTGGGGCTTTTGCTACTGCAAAGCCTGGGAACGGCTGTGTTTTTTTGGTGGTATGCCCTCGATCAGGCTTCCTTCGAACAGGAATTTTGTAAAAACCTGGAGCAGCCGGCGTTGGAATGTCATGGTAGCTGTATGATTCGGGATATGTGGCGGGTGCAGCCCGCTAAGCAGGAAATGCGTGCAGCCGATTCCTGGCCGTCGTTTCCGCAGTGTATAAAGATTTTCAATCAGATAGGACCGATGGTGGTCAGACCATCGGAAGGAGGGTTTGTGTCGCTCTTTTTTCACGTCGAGCGCTGGCATTCTTCAGATTATACGGCTGATTTGCTGAGGCCCCCGTCTCCACTGGTATAACTCTTTGCCTACTTTTCCAGGCAACTTCTTCCTGTTTTTTTGGGCGTTTGGGTACGCACCCAAAGTAGGGTATTGGTTTTGGATACCCCTTGGGGTTTGTGTGCATCCCGCCATAGCCCGTATTGCTCATTGATACCCGCAGGTGTCGTATCGGATTGACCGTGCGATAGTACCGGGGTATCTAGTTTAAAAGTTATGAAAAAAATACATATATCTATTGTTATACTGTGGCTGAGTTTGACGGCCAATGCGCAGCAGATGCTGGAAATATCTGGCGTAATTAGGGACAATGTCCGACGTGAGCCCGTGCCGTATGTACATTTGGTAGTAAATAAAAGCGCTGCGGATGCCGGCCCGGATGGCACGTTTGTCCTGCGGGTACCCGTATCCGACGTGTATGAGTTGGAGGCGATGCAGCTTGGTTTTGAGCCCCTTCGGATGACCCTGTCAGCCCTGCCTGCAGATGCGCTGGAGCTATGGCTTACGCCGCGCCCGGTGTGGATGTCGGAGTTGTTGATCACCGGAGCGAGGGCGCCGGAGCTAGCGCAGGCAACCACTTTGGCGGATAATACCGGGCAGGTGGTTCGGCCCAGAGACATTGGTGAGCTATTGAACACGCTCCCGGGTTTTTCCATTATCAAACGAGGGGGGTATGCGCTGGATCCGGTATTCCGTGGTTTTAAGTATGAGCAGCTCAACGTAGTGTACGACGGAGGAACCGTGCTCACCCACGCCTGTCCGAACCGAATGGATCCCACCACCACACATATCAATCCGCAGGACATACAGAAAATCGAACTGATTCGCGGGCCATTTAGCATGCGCTATGGTGCTTCTGCCGGTGCCACTATAAACATGGTCACGGAAAGCCCGTTCCAACAGGGAAAAACTGGTTTTGGTGGTTCGGTTGATGCCGGTTATACGTTCAACGGCGACGGCAAAACTGCCCGGATGTCGTTGTACCAGCAGGGTGATCACACGTATGTTGCAGCGTCCGGAGGGTTCAAGGACTACGGCGACTATCGCAGTGGGAGTGGGGTAGTGGTACCCAGTTCCTTTAGCTCCTGGGATTACGACATCAAAGCGGGTATGCGGGTAGGTGCGCAGCAACAATGGATGGCAACGTGGCGGCAAGGGTATGCCCGCGATGTCGTACACGTAGGGTTGATGATGGATACCGACTACGATAACAGCTCCATAGCCACGCTCGACTATAAGTGGAGTAACACAGGTTCTACCTTACATGAGCTGAATGTAAAAGGCTATTATTCCTTTGTCGATCATCAAATGAGCAACACGAACCGTCCTTCCTTCCAATCGTCGGGGGCGGTGGCCAACGTGACTGCGACCACCTTGGGAGGACGTGCGGAGGCTACGTTGCTGCAGGATGCGCGGCAACGCTGGTTTGTCGGTTCGGACCTCCGCTATACCGGTCGGAGCGGAAGCCGCGTGCGTACTCAAAAGCTCAACATGGCTACAGGGGAGCCCCTTCCCAAGCCACTCGTATTTAGAGATACCATTTGGCCCGATGCGGAAGTGGGTGACGTGGGCGTCTTTCTGGAAGGTCGCCGCCTGATAGGAGAAGCGTTTACCCTCTTGGCAGGTGTGCGCAGCGATATGGTGTGGGCGAATGCGTCGCTGGCAGAATCCGATTTTCGAAAAGTATATGGAGCAGACCTTAGCCCGAAGCCGACGCTTTTATGGAGTGGAACCATGGCGTTGGCCTGGCAGGTGAGTGCGCAGTCGAGCTGGCAGCTTGCACTGGGGCGCGGCGTGCGTCCGGCCAATATGATTGAGCGCTACATCAACCATTTCAATGTAGGAACAGACCCTTATGAGTATGTAGGTAATCCCTTTTTAAAAGCGGAGGCAAACCATCAGGTG
>Ga0172373_10008985_pt1 | contig 12538 bp, 9 predicted proteins | sample Lak10m_2_FD_114546 | JGI IMG/M metagenome (GOLD analysis project Ga0172373, IMG submission 114546) | Freshwater microbial communities from Kabuno Bay, South-Kivu, Congo - kab_092012_10m | ecosystem: Environmental > Aquatic > Freshwater > Lake | place: Democratic Republic of the Congo: South-Kivu... | reverse complement strand
GTTTCGTCATAGGCCGACCTGTGGCAGATGGCCACAGAGCACGATGACCCCCAGTCCGTAGTTTTGCCTTCCGGATGGGGCGCTCAAATGGGAAATATCGGTTAATACATAATTCAATCGCCATCGCCGATAATGGGCGCCTGCTGAATCCCCTGGCGGAAGGGCGCGTCCATGACCGTTGGCTCCTTGTCTCCGCTTCTCGTCGAATTCCTGGCCCGCCGTCCTGTGGACCGGGGGTTTTCGGTGCTGGAAGTCGGCATTCTGGATGACGGCCTGTCCGCCCTGCTGGACGGGGAGGCCGGGGCGCGCCTCGAGCGTTTTGTCGCCATCGGCTCGGTCGAATCGTCTCAGGCACTCGTGGAAGCACTGGACGATCGGGGGCACGACCTGATGCGCATCGATGCGGCCAGGTTCGCCAAGATCTCGACCGAAGCTTTCGACCTGATTCTCGTCCACGCGCCGTACGGGCCGTATCCCTGGCTGTTTCGTTTGTCTCCGGGGGGGATCATGGTTCTGGAGGGCAATGGCGCCGATCCGGACAGCCAATCTTTTCTGCGTGTTTCATCCAAGCTGATCGATCGTATCGAGACCATTCAGGTGGCCTGGCAGTTCGGGGCGACGCCAACCGCCGCCCTGGCCATTCACGTTCCCGGCGGTCCTTTGGCGGCGCAGACGGACCTGCTGGGCACGTGCCTGGGAATTCCCATTCCCGCAGACGATCCGCATCATGCCGCCAGGGCATTGGGCGTCAACGCCCATTCGGTGTTCGAATATCCTGCCGAGCGCGACCGCATCGCCTTCGTCCCCGCCGAAGCGACGCCCGAGTGGAAACTGACGGTACGCTCGACCCTGTGGCACGAGGACATCGATACCCGCAACCGTTTGATCCAGGAGTTGATCCGTCGCGATTTCGGCGGCGACCCCGACTACCAGCATCTTGTCGAAAACGGCTGGGTCTGCCTGTCCGCACCGCTGGGCGATATCGACGATATCGTCGTCAAGGCGGACCGGCTTTACCGGGAAAGCAGCATCAAGGACGAGCGCTACCGGGGGGCGTCCGGCGAGCGTTACCAGTACGTCCCCGATCCGGTGCTGAAGCTTCCGGAACTGTCACGGCTGCTTGAGAATCAGCGGATCAACCACCTCGTCCGCCGTTACATGGGGGATGACGCCATTTACAGCTTCGGGCTGCTTGAAAACATGCCTGCGGGGGTCGATGTCTACGATGCATCCGGTCTGTGGCATCACGACAAGGTGGGCAACCGCCTGAAGGCCTTCTTCCTGCTGTGCGACGTGACGCCCGAGGGACGCCCCACCTATTTCGTCTCGGGCTCGCACCTGCTCGACTGGCCGGATTATCACTACCACGGCAGCCGGTTCTCGGACCAATGGGTACGGCACCACTTCGACGTCGTCTCGCTGACCGGAAAGAAAGGCGACGTGGTGCTGATCGACACCAACGCCCTGCACCGCGGCAATTACGAACACAGGACCCTCGGCCGGCAGGCCTTCGTCGCCGAATATTCGAACCCGCTCAAAAGCTGGAAGCTCGATTGCATCGGCGCGTTTCCGGTCGGCGTCAAGCCGCAGCGCCTGCCGCTCGGTCTGGATGTGGACAAAACCCTGCTCGACCGGACGGAACTGGTGCGCGACGGGGATTCCTACGCGTACGGCCACGTCCGCCTGCCGGGCATCCTTCCGAATTTCAACTAGGCGGATTGTTGAGATAGTCGAAGTAACCGGCCTCGGTCTTGTGGCTCAGGGCCTGGTATTCGTCCCATTCCATCATCGCGGTCCGGACCACGTTGGTTACCACCAACGGCTTCGGAGCCAAGGCCTTTCGCAAGATGATCAGGGCGTGGCCGAAGATGATCGCCTCGATCTCGTTTTCCAGAGCCGAACGGTCGATATACTCGTCAAGGATGCAGCGCGAGTTCACGTAATGGACACGTTCCCGGAAATGCTCGACCACCGTGGTTCGTGACTGCAACGACGGATCGCCGCCGAAAGCCCGGTGGTAGGCGCTGTCCACGTCTTCGATCACATAATATCCGCCCGGTTTGACGTGGTGGAACAGGTGGCGGTAGCTTCCAAGCTGGTGTTCGTTGAAGTGGCTGCCGTCATCGATGACGATGTCCAGAGGGCCGGTGATGGCCACCACCTCGTCCAACGCCTGGGTGTCGACCTGCGAGCAGCAGAAGGTCGTGACCCGTTCCTCGTCCAGAAAGCCTTTGTCCTGGATGTCGAGGCCGTAGATTTGGCCGTTGGGGAAATAGTCGCGCCACAGTCTCAGGGATTCCCCGCCCTTGTTGGGCACGTTGTGACCGCCGATGCCGATTTCCAGGACCGCCACCGGCTGATCCTTCAGCGCCCGGAACAGCAGGTCGTAATACCAGACGTAACCCTGGGCGAGCTTGTCGGACCCGTGGATCCCCGACAATTGTTCAAGGGTCATGGAATGAACGTCGGTCATGGAGATGCCCTCATCGACGCAACTGGGCCGGTCCAGTGGGGATGTCCCGGCCTTTGCTGGAATTGCTCGGCAAGCATCGCCGTGTTGAACACTACGCGGCCTTGGCCGGCTGATCAAGGTCGCGATCACCAGCGTCTGGGCAGGGCCTTGGCCCAATAGGAGAGGATGGCGCCCAACGAATGCCGGCGCGTGGGGTGATGCTGTCCCACGGGGGGGAAGAGGATTGCAGCGGCGCTGGAAGGGCGGCTGAGCGAATGATCAAGCGGCCGGTCGGCGATCCTCGATCAGCCTGAAAACCAACCGGGTGCCTGTCCAGGTCTTCACCGGGCCTCGGCGGCGGCGGCGTTTCCGTGACGGACGATCCACTTCCTGGCTTCCTCGGCCAAGATCAGCAATACCGCGAACAGGGCGGCCCGCAGCCAGTCGGCTGCGTCCAGGCGGGTCGTGGCGAACAGGGCGTTGCCCAGCGGAGAATAGACCAGGGCAAGGATCAAGGCCGCTTCAAAGGCCAGCCCGGCGGGGATCAGGCGGTTGGTCCGGGGGGCAATCCGGAAAGCCGACCGATGGTGACTACGGCAGGCGAACAGGTTGGCCATCTGCATGACCACCACGGTGGCCAGACAGGCCGTGGTCGCATGCAGGTACAGCCGGGAATCCGTGGGAAGCTCCACCCCCCAGGACCAGCCCCCGGCGGAGAGAATGAAGAAGAACGCCGACATGGCGCCGGCGGCCTGCAGAAGGCCCAGGAAACCATAGGCGCGGACCAGCAGGGCGGTATCGATCAACCGTTCATTGCGGGCGCGCGGCGCCCGGTTCATCACGTCGGCCCGGGGGTGTTCGACGGCCAGCGCCAGGGCGGGGACCATATCGGTGCCCAGGTCTACGGCCAGGATCTGCGCCACGGTCAGGCCCAGCGGGACGTTGAACACGGCAAAAAGCAGATAGGGGACCATCTCGGGAATATTGGACGTCAGGATATAGGTCAGGAACTTGCGGATATTGTCGAAGACGGCGCGGCCTTCCTCGATCGCGGCGACGATGCTGGCGAAATTGTCGTCCAGCAGCACCATGTCGGCGGCCTGACGCGCCACGTCGGTGCCCGACGCTCCCATAGCGATGCCGATATCGGCCTGCTTCAGGGCGGGGGCGTCGTTGACGCCGTCGCCGGTGACGGCCACCACTTCGCCCTTGGCCTGCAATGCTTCGACGATCCGCCATTTCTGATCGGCCCGGGTCCGGGCGAAGATGATCTCGGGGGCGTCCAGGGCCAGTTGCAGTTGGGTCTTGCTCATGCGCTGCAGATGATCGCCGACGATGACCCGCGGATGGTGGCGTCGGACCAGCCCCACCTGCCGGGCCACGGCTTCTGCGGTGCGGGGGTGGTCGCCGGTGACCATCACCACCTTGATCCCGGCGACGCGGCAGCGGGCCACCGCGTCCGGAACCTCGGGACGGGGCGGGTCCTGCAGTCCGACCAGCCCCAGGAGCACCAGGCCGCGTTCCCATTCATCCTTGGGTGTACCGGCTTTCATTTCGCGGCGCGCCAGGGTCAACACCCGCATGCCGGCTTCGGCCATGCCGCCTTCCGCCTGCGAGAGAGCCTTGCGGTCGGATTCGGAGATCTTGCGCACGCCATCGATGACGGCGATCCGGTCACACAGCGGCAACAGCGATTCCAGTGCTCCCTTCGCATGGAGCACCGGCCCATCCTCGCCTGCATACAGCAGCGTCATGCGGCGGCGGGTGGAATCGAAGGCGATGCCGTCGACCGGCTCGCCGGCCGGCTTGCCGCCGGCCAGTTCGACCAGGGCGATTTCGGTCGGGTCGCCCACCAGTTGCCGGTCCACGATGTCCAGGGTCTGGCACAGGCCGGCGGTCTCCAGGGCCAGGCGGCCGGCGGTGCCGCTTCCGGCGATGGCCGCCGCCTCGATCAGCCGGCCGGCGACAAAGGCTTGTTTCGCCCGCATGCGGTTTTCGGTCAGGGTGCCGGTCTTGTCGGTGCAGATCACCGTGGTCGAGCCCAGCGTCTCGACTCCGGTCAGTTTGCGGACCAGCACGTTCTTGCGGGCCAGCCGCCGGCTGGCCATCGCCAGCGCCAGGGTGACGGTGGGCAGCAATCCCTCGGGCACGTTGGCGACCATCAGTCCGATGGCGAAGATCGAGGCGTGCCAGATCTCCATGCCGCCGCTCATGCCTATGGCGAAGAAGGCCACGCCGCTGCCCACGGCCAGAAAGGTGATGATGCGCGAGAGCCGGACGACTTCCTTTTGCAGCGGCGAACTTTGCTGGCCGGCGGTCTGGGTCAGGTGGGCGATGGCCCCCAGCATGGTGCGCATGCCGGTGGCGAAGATGACCGCCTCGGCTTCGCCGGCGGTGATGTCGGCCCCCGCCGGCAGGACATTGCGGGCGGTGCCCGGTTCCGCCGCCGGGTCGGCCTCGGCGTCGCGGACCACCGGCACCGATTCCCCGGTGATGGATGCCAGATTGACCTGCACCCCCATCGAACGGACCACCCGGCAATCGGCGGGAACCGCGTTGCCTTCCTCCAGCACCACCACGTCGCCCGGCACCAGATCCGTGGCCGGGACTTCCGCCAGTTCGCCGCCGCGCCGGACCTTGACCTTCAGCGGCAGCAACAAAATAAGCGATTCCAGTGCCTTCTCGCTGCGGTATTCCTGCCAGAAGGAAAAGCCGCCGTTGATGACGATCACCAGGACGATGGCGATGGCCAGGGTCCCCATGCCTTGCCCGGGCTGCCGGGTCTCGGCAAACAGGGCCATGCCCGCCGCCAGCCACAGCACTACGGCGAACAGGTGGGTGAACTGGCGGGCAAAGCGCAGGGGCAAGGAGTCCGGAGCGATCCGTTCGACCCGGTTGAGGCCGAACTCGACCAGGCGCCGGGCGGCCTCGGCGCTGGAAAGACCTTCGGGGACGGTGGCGAGTGCGTCATAGACGGCTTCGGCCGGCAGATCCTGGATACGCATGGCGTTTCCTCCCCACAGGGGGCAGTCCTGCGATCGGCCGTTCCGGCGGAAGAACGCGGGACGGGCCGCGCGCCCGGCCTGGGCGGACGCGGCGTTGAATTGCAGGCGACCATGATTGTACTCGTCTTCCCGGTGGGAAGACAGCTCCGCTCCGGCATTGCCGCCAATCGTCCGGCTTGCCGCAGGATGTCGATCAGGACCCGGATGTCGATCAGGACTCTGTCGCACCGCCCGTCCTGTGGCATAAGGGGCGGACCACGCCACGGGAACCCGGACGCACATGATACGTTTCGAAAACATCAGCAAGCAGAACGGCCACCGGATCGTCTTCTTCGAGGCATCCGCAGCCCTGAACCGGGGTGAAAAGGTCGGTCTGGTCGGTCCCAACGGTGCCGGCAAGACCACGCTGTTCCGGATGATCGTGGGCGAAGAGGTGCCGGACGAAGGCCAGGTGGCGATCGAGAAGCTGGTCTCGATCGGCTATTTCAACCAGGACGTCGGAGAAATGTGCGGCCGCAGCGCGGTCGCGGAAGTGATGGACGGCGCGGGGCCGGTCAGCACCGTGGCGGCCGAGCTGGCCGAGCTTGAGGCGGCCATGTGCGATCCCGACCGCGCCGGCGACATGGACGCGATCATCGAGCGGTACGGCGAAGTGCAGAGCCGCTTCGAGGAACTGGGCGGCTACGAGCTGGAGGGGCGGGCGCGGGAAGTCCTGGCCGGGCTCAGCTTCAGCCCCGAGATGATGGACACCGACGTGGGGGACCTGTCGGGCGGCTGGAAGATGCGCGTGGCGCTGGGGCGCATCCTGCTGATGCGGCCCGACGCCATGCTTCTGGACGAGCCGAGCAACCATCTGGACATCGAAAGCCTGATCTGGCTGGAAGATTTCCTGAAGGGCTATGACGGCGCTCTGCTGATGACCTCGCACGACCGCGAGTTCCTGAACCGGATCGTCACCAAGATCGTCGAGATCGACGGCGGATCGCTGACCAGCTATTCCGGCGACTACGCCTTCTACGAACGGCAGCGGGCGTTGAACGAAAAGCAGCAGCAGGCCCAGTTCGAACGCCAGCAGGCCATGCTGGCCAAGGAAATCAAGTTCATCGAGCGGTTCAAGGCCCGGGCCTCGCACGCCGCCCAGGTGCAAAGCCGGGTGAAGAAGCTGGACAAGATCGAACGGTTCGAGCCGCCGAAGCGCCGCCAGACGGTGTCGTTCGACTTCCCGCCGGCGCCGCGCTCGGGCGAGGATGTCGCCGTCCTCCGGAACGTGCACAAGGGCTATGGCGGCAGGACCATCTATCAGGGACTTGATTTCACCATCCGCCGCAAGGAACGCTGGTGCGTCATGGGGGTCAACGGCGCGGGCAAGTCGACGCTCCTGAAACTGGTGACGGGCTCGGCCGAACCCGATGCCGGGACCGTCGCCGTCGGCGGCAGCGTCAGGATGGGCTATTTCTCCCAGCACGCGATGGAATTGCTGGATGGCGACAACACGGTGTTCGAGTCCCTGGAAGGCTCGTTCCCGCAGGCCAGCCAGGGATCGCTCCGGGCGCTGGCCGGCTGTTTCGGCTTTTCCGGCGACGACGTGGAAAAGAAATGCCGCGTCCTGTCCGGCGGGGAAAAGGCCCGGCTGGTGATGGCCACCATGCTGTTCAATCCGCCCAATTTCCTGGTGCTGGACGAGCCGACCAACCATCTCGATCTCGACACCAAGCAAATGTTGATCACCGCGCTGGCCGCCTACGAGGGCACCATGCTGTTCGTGTCGCACGACCGGCACTTTCTGGCCGCGCTTTCCAACCGGGTGCTGGAACTGACGCCCGAAGGCATCCACCAATACAGCGGCGGCTATACGGAATACGTGGCGCGCACCGGGCACGAGGCGCCCGGGCTGCGCGGCTGATCCGTCGTTCAGGCGTATCGCGTCCCATCCAAAGGTTATATAACCCGTGTCGGGCAAGGCGCGCCGCTCCCCCGCCGGTCGGGGCGGCGGCGCCGGAACCGCTGCGGGAGGACGACATGGCCCCGATGGCCTTTGATCCCATTCAGATGATTCTGCTGGAGGCGGCGGTTCTTGCCGCCGGCGCGGTGGTGTTCGCCGTCGCGGTCTGGGTGGTCTGGCGGCGAACCCGCGGCAAGAAGACCTGAGCCTCCCGCGCCATCATTTCATGGGCCGGTATCCCGCCCCGCCCCGGAGGCAAGGGGGCTCAGTCGGATCCGGGCTCGCTCGGGTCGGACGGCCGGTCCTGACCGATCAGGGCGCGGGCGGCCGGGGTATGCCAGCCGAAATGCACCGAAGCCAGCCGCACCAGGACGGTGACGGCGATCCCGGCCAGGGCGGAAAGCTGGGCCGGCAGGCTGACGCCCAGGGCCAGCACCAGGAAAACCGCTCCCCCGGCCAATGAGGCGGCGGCGTAGAACTCGCCCGGGCGAAAGATGAGCGGGGCCTCCCGGGTCATCAGGTCGCGCAGGACCCCGCCGCCGACGGCGTTGATGACGCCGACCAGCAGGGCGGGAACCCAGTCCAGGCCGGCATGCAGCGCCTTCTGGGTGCCGAACGCGGTGTAAAGTCCCAGGCCGATGGCGTCGACCAGCAGGAAAATCAGGGCCAGCCGGTTCAGCGACGCGCCGAACAGCAGGCCGATCAGCGTGGCGACCACGACGGCCAGCAGGTAGTGGGAACCCAGCACCGCCGGGACCTGCTGCAGGAACACGCCATCCCGCAACAGGCCGCCGCCGATGCCGGTCACCAGGGCCAGAAAGAAGACCCCGACGAAGTCGTATCCCTTGCGCATGGCGGTCAAGGCCCCCGTCACCGCGAACAGGAACGTCGCGGCCAGATCGAACGCAAGGGGCAGGGTGAATTGGCCGATCAGCATGGCGTCCTGGCTGGGTTCCGCCCCGTGGGGGCGGCAATGACGGAATTCATGGCGGGGAGCAGGATAACCGAGAACAGGCCCGGCAGGAACCGGATCGCATCGCCCTGCTTTTGGTCACGCCCTCATGCGCCGGGCGCCTCCTCCGGTGCGCTCCGCCATGCCTCTCTTGCCCCCATCCGCCCATCCCGCTAGTCTGTCCGACTTCGGGTTTCGACGCGTGAGGCGCTTTGAAGTACGTCAGCACCAGGGGCCAGGCCCCCGTTTTGGGTTTCGACGACGTTCTGCTGGCCGGATTGGCCCGTGATGGCGGGCTGTACGTGCCGGAGCACTGGCCGGCTTTCTCGGCGGCCGAGATCAGGGCCTTGCGCGGCCTGCCCTATGACCGGCTGGCGGCCCGGGTGATGGCGCCGTTCGTCGCCGGGTCGGTCTGCGCCGGCCGGCTGGACGAACTGGTGACGCAATCCTATGCCGGCTTCACCCATCCGGCCGTGGCGCCGCTGAAGCAGATCGGCCACAACCAGTGGGTCTGCGAGCTGTTCCACGGGCCGACCCTGGCCTTCAAGGATTATGCCCTGCAACTGGTCGGGCGGCTGTTCGACCACGTGCTGACGGCACGCGGCCAGCGGGTGACCATCGTCGGGGCCACGTCGGGCGACACCGGATCGGCCGCCATCGAGGCCTGCCGCGACCGTGCCGCCGTCGATATCGTGATCCTGCATCCTGAGGGCCGCACGTCCGAGGTGCAGCGCCGGCAGATGACCACCATCCTGTCCGGCAACGTCCGCAATCTGGCGGTGGCCGGGACCTTCGACGACTGCCAGGACATCGTCAAGGCGCTGTTCAACGATCTGGCCTTCCGCGACGAACTGAGCCTGTCGGCGGTCAATTCCATCAACTGGGCCAGGGTCATGGCCCAGGTGGCCTATTACTTCGCCGCCGCCGTGGCCCTGGGGGCGCCGGACGTGCCGGTGTCGTTCTCGGTGCCCACCGGCAATTTCGGCAATGTCTTCGCCGGCTATGTCGCCCGGCAGATGGGGCTGCCCATCGAGCGGCTGGTGGTCGGCTCGAACAGCAACGACATCCTGACCCGCTTCTTCGAGGGCGGCGTCATGAAGGCCGACGGCGTGGTTCCGACCCTGTCTCCCAGCATGGATATTCAGGTTTCCTCCAATTTCGAGCGGCTGATGTTCGAGACCCTGGGCCGCGACGGTCCGGCGGTGGAGCGGCTGATGGGCGAGTTCCGCGCACACGGCGCCGTCGCCATGCCGCAAGGCGCCTGGACGGCGATGCGGACCCTGTTCGAGGGGCACCGTTTCGATGACGAGGCGACGCTGGCCCTGATGAAAAGCTTCGCCCAGAGCACCGGCGAAGTGCTGGACCCCCATTCGGCCATCGGTGCCGGCGCCGGCCTGAAGGCCAGGCTGAAGCCCGAAACGCCCCTGGTGGCGCTGGCCACCGCCCATCCGGCCAAGTTCCCCGATGCCGTGGAACGGGCTACCGGCCATCGACCGGCCTTGCCGCCCCATCTGGCCGATCTGTTCCAGCGGCCCGAACGCTTCGACACCATCGCCGCCGACATCGGGGCCGTGCGCGACTATGTCCGCGCCTTCGCCGGGCGGACGCGGGCATGACCATCCGCGAGACCCGGCTGGCATCCGGACTGAGAGTGGTGACCGACCCGATGGCGACGGTGGAAAGCGCGTCGCTGGGGGTCTGGGTCGACGCCGGCACCCGGCACGAGCCGGCCTGCATCAACGGCATATCCCATTTGCTGGAACACATGGCCTTCAAGGGCACCGAGCGGCGCTCGGCCCGGGCCATCGCCGAGGAAATGGACGCCGTCGGCGGCCATCTGAACGCCTATACCGCCCGCGACCATACCGCCTATTACGCCAAGGTGCTGAAGGAAGATACCGGGCTGGCCCTGGATATCGTCGCCGACATCTTGCAGCATTCGGTGATGGACGCCGAAGAACTGGCCCGCGAGCAGGCGGTGGTGGTCCAGGAAATCAACCAGGCCTTCGACACCCCCGACGACATCATCTTCGACCATTTCCAGGCCGTCGCCTTTCCCGATCAGCCGCTGGGCCGGCCGGTGCTGGGGACCGAGGATCTGGTCCGGTCCATGAGCCGCGAGACCGTGCAGGATTATCTGCGCCGCCATTACGCCGGGTCGCGCATGGTTCTGGCCGCCGCCGGGCGCATCGACCACGACCAACTGGTCGAAGCCGCCGACAAGGCCTTCCAGGCGCTGCCCCCGACCGTCGACGGCACGGTCGAGGCGGCCCGCTATCGCGGCGGCGACTACCGCGAGGAACGCGATATCGAACAGGTCAATCTGGTGGTCGGCTTCGATGGCGTGTCGCACACCGATCCCGATTACTATCCGCTGTCGGTGCTGTCGATCCTGCTGGGCGGCGGCATGTCCAGCCGGCTGTTCCAGGAAATCCGGGAAAAGCGGGGGTTGGTCTATTCCATCTATTCCTTCGCGTCGTCCTATGCCGATGGCGGCCTGTTCGGCATCTATGCCGGAACCGGCGAGGACGAAGCCCCGGAACTGGTGCCGGTCCTGTGCGACGAGGTGGTGAAAATCACCCAAGGCGTCAGTTCCGACGAGTTGCAGCGGGCTCGGGCTCAGTTGAAGGCGTCGATCCTGATGAGCCTGGAAAGCACGTCGGCGCGTTGCGAGCAGGTGGCCCGGCAGATTCTGGTCTATGGCCGTCCGATTCCGACCGATGAAGTGGTGGAAAAGGTCGAGGCCGTGGACAATGCGGACATCATCCGCGTCGCCCGGCGGCTGTTTTCCACAGTGCCGACCATCGCCGCCATCGGTCCGCTGGCCAAGCTGGAAGGCTATGACAGGATGGCCGAACGGCTGCGGCTTTAGAGGGCGGCCAGCCGGGCCAGGGCCTCGATGCCGGCCCGGCTGCGGGCGCCGCAGACGAAGCGGGCCGGATGGCAGAAGGTGGCGTCGGCAATTCCGGTCAGTGCGGCCAGGGCGTCGTCGCGCAGTCCGCCCCAGGATTCGGGCAAGGGGCGGCGCTGGCCGAACGAGCCGCGGACCGGGGGGACGGCGCTGCAGGTCCAGGCTTCGCCGGCCGGGCGGATGACATACAAGGCATCGTCCAGGCCCAGGTCGAACACCGCATCTTCCCACGGGACCCGCTGATCCAGGACGATGACGCGAGGATCGGCGGCTGCGGCGGCCGCGGCGGCGACGATTTCTTCCGCCCGGACGGCAGCGCCGGCCCGGGCGCAAACCCGGGCCAGCATCGCCGCGGCGATTTCCACCGCTTCCAGGAAGGCGGCGTTCTCGTCGCGCCCGTCCTCGCCGAAGGTGGCGTTGAACGTTTCGATCAGGGTGGAAAAATGCCCGGGGGTCGGCGTCATGGCGCCGTTGTCCATCAGGTCGACGTCACGGATCAGGCCGGCATCGACCATCGCGGCAATACGGGGCCGGGTCGATGCGGCGGCGGCGGGCAGCAGGTTGCCGACGGCGGCTTCGCCGAAATCGCGCCAGATCAGTCCGGCCGAACTGAAGGGCTCGCCGCTGGGGCGCAACGGCTTGTCGCGCATATGGTGGTCGTAGCGGCGGGTTTGGGGATCGAAGATGCCGCCGACGTCGAACAGCACGTCGGCAGTTTCCCACCGGCTGGAATCGCGGGTGCGGACCAGTTGAACCCGCCCCGCCGTCGCCGCCCGCAGGATGGCGAAGGCGAAGATGTCGTCGGCGTGGAAGGTGCCGTTATGGGTGGCGACGGTCAGCATGTCGGATCTTTCCCGTGTGGCAGCGCATTGCGGCGACGGTGCCGCCGCCCCGGCCCGTTGCGGCCGGTCGCAGGTGGCACCGTGCGACGAGGAAGGGTGGCGGAGGGAGAGGGATTCGAACCCTCGGTAGAGGTTTACCCTCTACGACGGTTTAGCAAACCGTTGGTTTCAGCCACTCACCCATCCCTCCGCGAGATGACGGGGCGAATTGCCCCGTGGCCGGAGGTGCTTTTTAGCCGAGGGGCGGCTGCAGGTCAACCCGGAACCGCATCGTCCGCAGGGCAATCGGGTGAAGCCGATTGCCCTGCCTTTGATCATGCCCTCATGCGCCGGGCGCTGCCTCCGGCAGCTTGGCTGCGCTCCGCCATGCGCCTTCAGCTACGCTTCAGGCCCGCTTCGCGGGGCCTCAACGGCCCAGTCGCCCGCTGACGCGG
>Ga0172373_10008982_pt1 | contig 12540 bp, 9 predicted proteins | sample Lak10m_2_FD_114546 | JGI IMG/M metagenome (GOLD analysis project Ga0172373, IMG submission 114546) | Freshwater microbial communities from Kabuno Bay, South-Kivu, Congo - kab_092012_10m | ecosystem: Environmental > Aquatic > Freshwater > Lake | place: Democratic Republic of the Congo: South-Kivu... | reverse complement strand
TCAGCAAGGGCTTGCCCATCGTCGCCGCCCCTCCAAAGGAGGTCTGGATTAACCCTCCACCCATCTCAAATCTTCCCTAATGTTTTTCTCGGAGTTGTTTCAAACCCTTGACACATACCGTGAACCCTGGAAACACTACCGGGATCGCTGGCTTGAACTGTAGGCTGAACCGTAGCCCAAAGTATCAGTATTGCGAAAAGTAGGAATTTCGGTCTGGTTTGCATACAAACATCTCCATTCATGCATCTCGTTGTTTTGTTATAGGATCGAATATTCATGATCTCGAAGGTAAACTTCGATCTCGCGAATCTTTACCATATTGCCCGATAGTCGCATGATCGCTAGTGCTTCGTTGAATCGGTCATAGGATTCTGTCGTCCTCCCTTCCATCTCATGCCTCGTCATCGCCAGTGAAAACAAGATATGCGCTTTGATTCCAAGTTCATTGGCAAGAAATTCGTTGTGGATCGCTAGGGCTTCGAGGAATGTCTGAACGGCTTGTTGATATGAGTGAAGGTCGTGCTGTACCGCGCCAAGATTAATGAGAGCGCGTAGGAGTTCGTCAACTTCGTTGGATTGTCGGGCAAGCACCACATTATCTGAGAAGCTGACAAGCGCATCTTGTAGTTGAGCCTGTGCTGCATACAAATTGCCCTGATTTTCGAGAATCCGTATGTGAAGTGATTTGTCGTCCAGTTCATCGGCGATTGTGGATGCTGTGGTTAATTCCCGTTGCGCATCTGCAAATTGGCCCATGTCACCGTATACATGACTCAATACAGCGCGGGCATGTGCTTCGCGGATTTTGTTACCCTGTGCGCAGGCGATGGCGATGTACTCTTGATAGCAGGTCGCCGCCTGCTCAAATTCGCCTCGTTCCGCGTATATGTTTCCCAACTTGCCGACGAGAGCTTGTAGCGTGTCGGTCTTGCTGTCATCGCGTGCCGCACTAACAGCCGCATCAAGCTGTTCCAGCAACAGGCGATCGTGACCCCGTTCTCGCAGGTAGCTGCCATCTACTGTAAAGGAGCGCAGGATTTCGATCAGGCTTTCGTTATCCCCCCGACGTTGAGCCATACTTGCTGCGTGCAACAAATTGTTTCGCTCGGCGGCAATCGCGGCGCTGTCGTCTTCAAACTGTTTTGCATAACGTTGGCAAGCGGCGATGCCCTGAGCCGCGCTGAGAGAGGCATTGGCGCGGGCGTAGGCGAAGGCCAGCGTGTGTAAGCGGTAAATGCTTCGCCCTTCAAGTGATGATACGTTCAGTAGGCCACGCCGCACGATGTCTTGGAGATGGTTATCGGTTTCTTCCGGTTGTTGACCCAACGCCAGCGCGAGCAAATCCGGTGTGATGGACGGCATGAAGAAGGTGCCGCAAGCCAGAAAGACGGTGCGGGGGACGGATGGCAACTGCCCCACACTCGTATCCAGCAGGTCTTTGACGCTTTGACGGCCTTCTTCGGCATAACCGGATGGCATGATTAAGGTATGTGCGTCGTTTGCCATGCGCCAGAGCAAAGCCTCTGGGGCGATTTCTTCGGCAGCCAGTGTTTTTCCTGCGATTTCCAGCGCGAAGGGGTGGTAGTCTAGCTGATGGCACAAACGAGTCGCGTCCTCGTTCTCCAGCGACAACGGGAGTCCGCTGTAGAAACTCAGCAGAGCAAGTGCATCGTTTAGCGGCAGCATCTCGATATGCTCGGTACGCCCCATCGGGTATTTTTGCTGCGAGGTGACTAATACGGCAATGTCGGTCGGGATACCATCCACTAATTGCTTGAGGGCTTTCCCTTCGCACCACGCATTGTCAAAGACTACTAACCGCACCTTTTTTTCGCTCAGGAGTTCGCGCAGAAACTGCTGACGCTCCTTGTCAGCGGTCAGCTTTCGTAAGGATTCATGGGAACCAAAGGGGCGGGCAATCGCTTCCTGCACAATGTTGACTGCGGCATCCGCAATTTCCACCCATAACACGGGCGATTGACCTTCGTTCAGAAAACGGACAGCACATTCTGCGGCGAGTACCGTTTTGCCAGTCCCACTGAAACCTTGCAAGAGGACGCGATCCTGTTCATGTAAACGCTTCAGCAAACTGGCGACCAGATCAGAGCGCCCGATGAGTTTTTGTGGACGCCATGTGATGTGGCTGGCTTGACGAAGGAGCAAGGCGCTTACGGGGATTCCATGTGATTGCCCGGCAGGTGTTGGGTTGGCATGACCTGACGTTCCCGGTTGCGTCTGGCTGGAACGCGGCGTTACTGCCCGGTAGTCAATCTGCGTAGCGGCGTCCATTGGCGGTTGAATGGGTGGCGCAACAGGGAGCGTGGCGGCTGATGCGCGTGTTAAATCATCGGCAAAGGCAAGCACGCTAGGTTGGCGTGCCAGCGGGTTCGGCTGTGTGGCTTGTAAGAACACGCTGTAAAGCAAAGGATGCAGAGGCGTAGGCGGCATGGGCATGGGCATTGTAAAGCGCATCATGGGGGTGTCCGGGAAGGGATATTTCCCGGTCAAACACTCGTACATCGTCAATGCCAGACTGTAGAGATCGGATTGCGGGACAACTGCTCCGCCGAATTGTTCTGGTGCTGCGTAACGGGGCGATAAAGGCGGCGCACCCTGCGTGGTGATGTTGGTGTTGGTCATCAAGTCTTTGGCAATACCAAAGTCCGTCAGATAGGCGTTTTGATGTTCGTCGAGGAGGATATTATCCGGTTTCAGATCACGATGGATGATGCCGTGCAGATGGGCGAGGGATAGGGCATCTGCGATCTGCGCGGCGATACGGATAACGGATTCAATCGTCATCGGTTTTTGCTGATTCAGGACATCACGCAAGCTGCCTGCGGAGAAATAGCGCATGGCTAAGAATGCACCCGCGTCAGGCATTACCCAAGAATCGATTAAGGGAACGATGTAGGGATGTTCAAGACGAGCGATTAAATTGGCTTCCTGTTTGAATCGCTCAAGAAAACCGTGTAAGGCGATATATTCAGGCGAGATGACTTTGATCGCAACGAGTCGCCCTGTAGATTCCTGTACGGCACGATAAACAATGCCGAATCCACCAGTTCCGATTCGTGTATCTATGCGATACCCACGAATGACTTGCCCCAACAGTGTGTCGGCTGCCATGTCTCCCCGTGCTGCCTGACTCTCTATCGAGTGTGTCCTTAGTTATATGTATTATAGCATATTTATTCTTTTTGTAATTAACTTGTTGCGCACAAGGAAAATGTTGCGGCTCCGCAGGCGATTGGCTATAGTGATGCCTACTATGGCTCCCACTATTCCCCTGATGGGTATCGTTTTTCTAGGGATTTTCACCCAGAGCCTTACCGGATTCGGTTTTGCTCTGGTTGCAATGCCTTTTCTGATTCAACTGCTCGGATCTGCGACAGCTGCTCCGTTAGGCGCATTGATCGCCATCACCAGTCAAGTGCTGCTGACTTACCGCTACCGCCGAATGGTTAACTGGCGGGCTATTGCGCCGATGTCAGTGGCGGCGGTGGTTGGAATTCCGCTGGGGGTCAAGGCGCTACAGGTGATTTCGAGCGATTTGCTGCTGACTGTTTTGGGTGTAGTCCTCGTTTTATATGCAGCCTACGCTCTAATGGAACTGCATTTGCCCCGTCTAGCGCATCCCGCTTGGGCCGTTGGCGCCGGTTTTATTTCCGGGTTGTTGAGTGGTGCCTACAATGTGGGCGGCCCGCCGCTTGTTATGTATGCTGGTTGCCAACAATGGTCACCTCAAGAATTTAAGGGGAATTTGCAGGGCATTTTCCTTGTGAATAGCTTGAGCGTGATTGTTGTTCATCTGGTGGCAGGGCATTACCAGCCTGTTGTTATTGCAAATTATGTGATAGCGCTGCCTGCGCTCGCCATCGGGATTGTTGCGGGTCTTACCAGCGATCGTTGGCTAAACCCGGTTCTGTTTCGTCGGGCGGTGCTGGTGCTGTTGATCGGAATTGGCATTAATCTTATTTTGTCGTGAAGTCCGTCTGAGCAAATAATTCTGGTGAAAGGGGAATCATGTTACGAGTTGGAATTGTGGGAAGTGGCGTGATGGGGACAACTCATGCGTTTGCATGGGCGAAGACTCCGGCTCAGGTGGTCGGGATTTATTCCAAAGATGTTGATCGTGCAAAAGAGAATGCTTCCAAACTGGGCGCACGTTTTTTTGACTCGCTCGATCCGTTGCTGGATGCTTGTGATGTGATTGATGTCTGTGTGCCGACTCATTTACACCACGAAATTGTGGTGCAGGCGGCACGGGCGGGGAAGCATGTGATCTGCGAGAAACCGCTGGCGCGAACCTATGCGCAGGGTTTGGAGATGGTCGAGGCGTGCCACAAAGCGGGCGTCAAACTGCTGGTGGCGCATGTTGTCAGGTTTTTCCCTGAATATGCGGCGGCGAAAAATGCAGTTCAACGCGGTGATGTGGGGCAGGTGGCGGTTGTCCGGCTTACGCGGTGCAGCTTTCAGCCAAGAGTGATTAATGATAACTGGTTTGTGGATTTCGCAAAATCAGGCGGTATGGTGCTTGATTTGATGATTCACGACTTTGATTATGCGAGATGGGTGGCTGGCGATGTGGAAACTGTTTTTGCGCGAAGTGTGCGCGGTGTTGACCCATCCGCGTCTGAAGACTACGGCGTGGCAATCCTGCGTCACACGAATGGCGCCTTGTCGAATGTGGAGGGCGGATGGGCTTACCCGCCGCCAATGTTCCGAACAGGGTTTGAAATTGCCGGGGATGCGGGTTTGATTGAGAATCCGCCCGACAGCGCGGTGCCGCTCGGTGTGTACTTGAAACAAGTAGGCCAGTCAGATATTCCAGATGTGGGCATACCGGGAAGCCCGCTGGCTGAAGACCCCTATACCACAGAAATTAAGCATTTTTATTCGGTGCTTACGGAAGGTGTTGAACCCCGTGTGACTGCTGAGGATGGGCTGGCGGCTTTGCGGATCGCTTTAGCTGCATTGCAGTCTGCCCAGACGGGGCGTGTCGTGCGCGTGCAGGAGGTGAACTGATGGTTCGCTTAGGAATAATGAGTTTTGCCCATCTACATGCGGAATCCTATCTTGCACTCCTCAAAAGTATGCAAGATGTCGAAGTGGTGGGAATTGCCGATGACAATCAGCAGCGCGGTGAACATTTTGCGGCGCAGTTTGATGTGCGCTATTTTACGAGCTACGAAGCCCTTTTAGACGAAGGGGTTGACGGGGTTCTTGTTTGCTCTGAAAACACAAAACACACCCCGCTGGTCTGTATGGCGGCTGAACGGGGTGTGCATGTCCTGTGTGAGAAACCACTGGCAACCACGCTGGATGATGCCGAGCGTATGGTTAGGGTGTGTAGAGAGAATCAATCTCGCCTGATGGTGGCTTTCCCGATGCGCTTTAGTACGCCTGCGCTTGAAGTCAAGAAGCTGGTGGATTCGGGGCGGTTAGGGCGGATATACGGTGTGAACAGCACCAATCAAGGGGCGCTGCCGGAGTTTCATCAAGCTGAAAATCTCACATTCTTAAATCGCAATTGGTTTGTAGATGCCGCGCTGTCCGGCGGTGGTGCAATGACGGATCATATCGTGCATCTGGCTGATTTGCTGCGCTGGTATTTTGGCGCGGAAGTTCAGGAAGTATATGCTGCATCAAACACCATTTTGCACCACAACCGAGTAAACGTTGAAACTGGTGGACTGGTGATGTTGACGTTTTCAAATGGCGCGTTTGCCAGTATTGATTGTAGCTGGAGCAAACCGGCATATTATCCGACGTGGGGGGGGCTAAAGTTGGAGTTAGTGACGGAAGGCGGGCTAACGACAATGGATGCGTTCAAACAGTATTTCACCACCTACAGCCATTCAGTTGCACGTCCTTTGTGGAACGTATGGGGGTCTGATGCCAATCAAGGGATGCTGACCGAGTTTGTTAGCTCTATAGAAGAAAATAGGGCGCCGATCGTCACCGGAGAAGATGGGCTGCGGGCTGTGGAAATTGTCCTCGCGGCTTATCGTTCTGCATCGCGGAGGGAACCGGAGCGTGTTGGGGGAGGCTAGTCCGGCAATATTTTAGTGTGGCGGGTACATTTTTCGCCTCGACAGGGTGACTCTCACATTTGGGTGTGAGGGTTTGCACTATCATGCGTCCCCTATCGTCTGTTACAATGCAAGTACGCATCAATAAGCAATCGGGGAATGTCTGTGGTACAAGTACGGAATGATATTCGTAACATCGCTATCATCGCGCACGTCGATCATGGCAAAACGACGCTCGTAGATGGAATGCTCAAGCAGTCGAAGGTATTCCGCGATTCTGCAAATGTAGGGGAACGCATTCTCGACTCGAACGATTTGGAACGTGAACGCGGGATCACCATTCTCGCTAAGAATACAGCCGTGACATGGGGCGGGATAAAAATCAACATTGTTGATACCCCCGGACATGCTGATTTTGGTGGGGAAGTCGAACGTGTCCTCAACATGGTTGATGGCGCGCTGCTACTCGTTGATGCGGTCGAAGGCCCGATGCCACAGACACGCTTTGTTCTGCGTAAGGCGCTGGCGCTTGGTTTGCGGATCATCGTGGTCATCAATAAAGTGGATCGTCCGTTTGCGCGTCCTGATGAAGCGTTGAACGAAACCTTTGACCTCTTTATTGAACTGGGTGCAAGCGACGAGCAAGCTGAATTCCCGGTGGTTTATGCGATCGGGTTGGTGGGTAGGGCAGGTTATGTGCCTGCCGGTTTGCATAGCGATCTGGCGCCCTTGTTTGAAACGATCATCAAGGAAGTTCCCTCGCCTCATGTGGAAATGGATGATCCGGCTCGCCTGCTGGTCACAACATTGGAATACGATAACTATAAAGGGCAAATCGGGATTGGCCGCATTATGTCCGGCAAATTCCGGCACGGGATGCCTGTCGTACAGATAAAGGCAGATGGACGCCGAATGAACGGACGGATTGAATATCTGTTTACGTTCCATAATCTTTCCAAGCAAGAAGTTGAAGAAGCTTCTGCTGGCGATATTATCGCTTTCGGCGGGTTCAGCGAACTGCACATCAGCGACACAATTGCAGACATTTCCGTTACCGAAGCGTTACCGCCGATCAGCGTTGAAGAACCGACGGTACGGATGACCTTTGGCGTGAATACTTCACCACTAGCGGGGCGTGAAGGGAAAACCGGTTGGGGAACGTCACGCCGCCTTCGCCAACGCTTGTATGATGAGACCCGTTCTAATGTGGCGCTGCGCGTGGCAGAGAGCGATTCGCCTGACAAATTCGTTGTTAGCGGACGCGGTGAATTGCATCTGGGCATTTTGATCGAAACCATGCGCCGCGAAGGGTATGAGTTTGAGGTCAGCAAGCCGGAAGTAATTTACCGGGAAGACCCGGAAACGGGCGAAGTGCTGGAACCGATTGAAGAAGTGCATATCGAAGTGGCGGAGAATCTGGTCGGTACGGTGGTTGAGTTGCTGGGCGGACGGCGCGGCATCATGACCGACATGAGTACCGAAAACACCACCACTTACCTGAAGTACCTTGTCCCCACACGCGGTATGCTGGGCTTTCGCTCGCAGTTTATGCGGTCAACGAGTGGTATGGGGCAGATTCACAGCCTGCATCATGGCTATGATCCGGTTTCGGGTGAAATTCCCGGTCGCCAGTTTGGTAGCTTAGTGGCGATGGAAACCGGAACCGCAACCGCCTATGCGCTGGTGAACCTCGAACAGCGCGGGAGCTTTTTCATCGGCCCCAGCGTGGATGTGTATGAGGGCATGGTGGTTGGGGAACACATTCGCCCCGGTGATCTGGATTTGAATGTGATTAAGGCCAAGCATCTGACCAATCACCGTGCTAAACCGTCGGAAACGACTTCATCGCTGACGCCGCCGCGTGATTTTAGTCTGGATGACTGGATTGAGTTCATGGCGGAAGATGAGCTGTTGGAAGTTACCCCTGCGAACCTGCGTCTGCGTAAGCGCATCCTGAACAGCGAGGAACGCCTGAAGGAACGCAAGCGCCGCGAGAAGATCATCGCGGGTTAATCACGCGATCACCATTGGAATCAAAAAACCGGGCGCATACATGCACCCGGTTTTTGTTTGCTTGTGGTCTAGTAGGTTTTTTCCCAGCCTTTGGGAGCAGGCATAGGTGCGAAGAATTCCGTCCAGGGGCGGGCGTTCTTGTTGGCGATTTCGCTCAGTTCTTGCAGGCGGGTGCTGGCGGTGCCGGACAGGAATTCGGCACGTTGTACGGGGGGCATGGTGACGGCTTCTTTCCAGATGGCGCGACCTGCGAGGAAACCGCTGGCTCCGGCAGCACAGGCGATACGGGTCTGGTCAGCGAAGGTGTTGAAGTCAACGCCTGCACTGAGCAGTACCCAGGGAATCACGCTGGCTTGGCTGATGGCTTCGCAGGCACGCTGCCATTCGGCATGATCGGTGTTGTAGTTCGCGTCGTAGGGGAACTCAAGTTTGAGGACATCCGCACCCAAGGGGCTGAGGCGTTGAGCCGTCTTCAGGATGACTTCGGGGCGCGTTTGGGCGAAGGTTTCGCTTTCTTTGGTGACATCCGATTGCAAGCTGTACGACATCGGTTCGAGGTAGAGGGGAATGTCATGAGCATGGCAATCATCCGCCACTTGCTTGATGACCCCTTCGATTTCTTCCGCTAGTGCGCCCGTATCGGGATGGTAGTAGGCCATCAACTTGACGGCGGTTGCGCCCATGCGCTTGATTTTGGCGACAGTCCAATCCGGCTCAAATTCGATATGCCGATAGGTGGAATCGCCGCTATAGCCACTTTTTTCGTAGGACATTAGGAGACCGCTGCGGCGATCCATATTCAGAGCCGATTCGAGGCCGTAATCGGTATCCAGCAGCACGGCGCTGGCAGTTTTGGATAGGGCGACTACGACTTCGCGCTTAATGGCGACGGCTTCTTCGTAAGTGGTGGAAGCGGGCAGCATCTTGCGATATGTCCCGCGCTGATCGAAGGCGAGGATGGTGAACACGTCGCTCGCGGTGCTGGTTCGTTTCAGTCCCAGCCAGCGTCCGGCAGAGATGGCTTCAGTCATTCTTGTTGCTCCTCTATTGTAGTGTTTCTTTCTGAGCGTCTGGATTGTATCAGCACTGTGCTACGAGGAATGCTTCCACTTCAACGTGGACTCTCGCGCCCGCCATCGGCCCCATCGCGGTGACGGCTAATGCGCCGCAAGCATTCGCAAATCGAGCGGCGGTTTCAGGGGAATCTCCTGCAAGCCAGCGCGTTAAGAAGCCGGCATCGAAACAATCCCCCGCGCCGGTTGGATCAACTTCTTCGACGGGGAATCCTGGCACTTTGAAGGGGGCTGTTCCGTTCTGATATACGGTACAGCCGTCCGCGCCTTCCGTGAGGATGACACAGCGCCCCTCTTTGCTTGCGAGGAGCGCCGCTATCGCCTGATCTGCCGTATGTGTCCCCGTGAGCAGCATGGCTTCGTGCGCGGTAGGCAGCAGCACATCGGCAGCCGCCACGAAGGGCTGGAAAGCTATACAAGCCTGTTCCGGGGGGAGCAGTTGCGGTCGCAGGTTGGGGTCGAAACTGATTTTTGCCCCGACTTGCTGCGCCATTGTTAAGGCTTGCAAGCCCATTTGAAGCGCCTGCTCGTGCATGGAGAGGGTAGACCCCATGATGTGCAAGCACTTCAGTCCTTCAAACATATTGGCTGTCAACATGTTCGAATTTAACTGACCGGCGGCGGCATGGCGGGCGTGAAAGACAAAATCACGCGAACCATCCGGGTTGTAGGCGACGAAGGCCACGCCAGTTGTATAACCTTCCAGCGTGTACAGCCCACGCACATCCACTTGATCGGCGATCAGTTGATCGCGCAGGCATTTGCCAAACGCATCTGCGCCCACAGCGCCAATCGCGCCCACTTTCGCCCCTAAGCGTGCTGCTTGCGCTGCGAAAATGAAGGGTGCGCCGCTTGGGTAAGGGCCGGTGAATAGTTCGGGACGATCAAGGGGATGCCCCGCTTTCGTCCGCATCACTTCGACCAGCGCCTCACCGAATGTCAGTAAATCCAAAGCCATTGTTGTTCCTCTGGATGTCCGGCGGCCTACGCCATCTCCGAAGCGCCGACAATGTGTTTTACGATCGAATCCACAGTGGATTCGGCACGCATGACATTGGCTACGACACGTCCGCGCCGCATCACCACAATGCGATCGGCGACTTCCATGACATCCTGCATAGTGTGACTAATGAGGATGACCGGCACGCCCTGATCGCGCAGCGTGCGTACCAATGTCAACACTTTACGCTGTTCTGGCACGCCGAGCGCCGCTGTGGGTTCGTCCATAATCACCAACTGGGCATTCCAGTAAAGCGCACGGGCGATGGCGACGGCCTGCCGCTGACCGCCGGACAGGTTCACCAGTTTTTGCTTGAGCGACGGGATATGAATATCCAGCCGATCTAGAACTTTGGTGGCTTCTTTACGCATGGTTTCGTCATCCGTGACCGAGAAAATCCCCATGAATTTGCGCGTGCGCTCTTTACCGAGAAACACATTTGCACCCACATCGAGGTTTTCCGCCAGAGCAAGGTCTTGATAGATCGTTTCGATGCCACGATCGCGAATCTCGGAGGGCGAGTGATTTGTAATCTCGGTCTGATTAAATGTGATGTGACCACGATCAGGTTTGTAGACTCCGGAAATGCACTTGATGAGGGTGCTTTTACCCGCACCATTGTCTCCGAGTAAGGCAACGACTTCCCCGCGTGAGACTTCAAAATCCACATGGTCGAGCGCCGTCAGACCGCCAAAGAACTTACATACACCAGCACATTGTAGAAGTATGTCAGACATTTGTCCGAAGCCTTTCCAGTGCAGCCTGCGCTTGATTGACAAGTACCGCAACGATGATGACAACGCCGACTACCACAAATTGCCACAATGGGTTGATGTTGAGAATGACGAGGCCATTGGACAGCACATTGATGATGAGCGCACCAATGACGGCACCGCTAATCTTGCCTTCACCACCAAACAGATTGGTGCCACCGATGACGACGGCTGCTACGGATTGAAGAAGTGCAGCCTCGGCTGCGTTGGGTGCGCCTGCCGTGAAACGGAATGTATGCAATACACCGGCTATACCGGCTGTGAAGGCTGCCAGCACATAGATCAACGTGAGATGCTTCTTGATGTTGATACCCGAACGCACCGCTGCGTCCTGATTGCCGCCGATGGCGTAGGTGTGGCGACCAAAGCGGGTGCGACCAAGAACGAATGCGAAAATCAATACAACAATGGCGGTGATGATGACGGGGTAAGGCAGTAGTGCTGCTACACCACGACTAATTTCAGGCGGTAACTCTGTGGGCCGGCTCAAGACGAATAAGCCTTGTGTGGGGACATACCACAACAAGCTGCCACTCCCGATAGATCGGAGCGATTCTTGAAGGTTTGCAGGTAGGTTGCCGATGATCTGCTGCCCATCGGTCAACAAAAATGCGGCACCGCGCACAATGCCGAACATACCCAGCGTGGCAATGAAGGGAGGGACTTTGATGCGGGCAATCAGGATGCCGTTGATGATGCCGGGGATGATGGATACTAGCAGGGCTAAGCCCACGCCCATGAGCATCGCTAGGCCAACGTCGGTACCCCCATTCACGGCATCACGCATGACGCGGGCGCAGATGACCGAAGCGAGGCCAACGGTCCAGCCGATACTCAAGTCAATGCCAGCGGTGATGACCACATAAGTCTGACCGATAGCCATGAGCGCAACCATCGTACTCGTCACAAGCACGTTGGCAAAATTCGCAAGGGAAAAAAATCCTCGGCCTGTGATCGAAAAGAAGATCACCATGAGAGCCAAGAAAATATATGCCCAACTTCTCGCAACAAAATCGAGCACGCGATCTTTGGATAAAGACGATTTTGAACTCGAGGAAACTACTGCCATGAAGGTCTATCCTAACGTTGTGGGATGCAGCGACCGGGGTGACTGCCACATGGAGGCAGATCACATTGCATAATGAAATTGAAAACAGAAGGGGAGGCCAGCCGGAGCCGGCCTCCCCGTTGGTGCATAAAACTAGCTGGTGTAGACGAACTTCGCACTGGCGGGATCGTCCACGTTGTCCTTCGTGAAGACGAAGTAACCGGTGGGGACGCGCTTCGGGATCGAAGTGTAACCACGAACGTTGGCAATCGCCATAATCACGCCCATGTAACCCATGTCGGCAGGCTTCTGAGCGATCACCAGCGACACCGTGCCTTCGCGCAGGTAGCCAATGTTCTCTTCCGAAGCATCAAACAGGGCGACCTTCACCGCATCCTGCAAACCAGCGTTCTGGATGGCAGCGCCAGCGCCCAGCGCACCAAAGGTGTTGGTGGCGAACATGCCGGTGATGTCGGGGTTCGTCTGGAGGACGGCGGTCGTCTGCGCCTGTGCGTTGTTGGCATCGTTCTCGTTGTAGTCCACGCGGACAACTTCGAGGCCACGATCAGCGGCGGCGTTCTTGCAGCCTTCTTCGCGC
>Ga0172373_10008981_pt1 | contig 12541 bp, 12 predicted proteins | sample Lak10m_2_FD_114546 | JGI IMG/M metagenome (GOLD analysis project Ga0172373, IMG submission 114546) | Freshwater microbial communities from Kabuno Bay, South-Kivu, Congo - kab_092012_10m | ecosystem: Environmental > Aquatic > Freshwater > Lake | place: Democratic Republic of the Congo... | reverse complement strand
CTCAATTTTGGTAGACGGGCAATATCCTGTGTGCTCGTATCAATGGCATCAAAAAATTGGGTATGTGCCACAAAGCATATACCTTATTGATGACACGATCGAAAAAAATATCGCCTTTGGTGCAAATGAAGTTGATGCGGAAAGATTGAATGCAGCCGTTGATGCCGCGCAACTCCATCAATTTATGAAGAGCCTTCCAGAGGGCGCAAAAACAGTTGTAGGCGAACGTGGTATTCGTCTTTCTGGAGGGGAGCGTCAACGTATCGCCATAGCCCGCGCTCTTTATCGTAGTGCTGAAGTGCTTATTTTTGATGAAGCAACCTCAGCACTGGACAGCGATACTGAGACGCGTTTGATGGAAACCATTAATGCTGTAAGTAAAGATCACACCGTTATCATGATCGCTCACCGTCTGACAACATTGAAAGATTGCGATCGGATTGTGGTAATGGATAAAGGAAAACTCAAAGAAGTGACGGATTATAATTCTCTTCAAAATAAAGTGGAAAAACATGCTTAAAAATTTTCTTATAAAACAACCGAATTTAAACAATCAAACCATTTTTATCACAGGTGGAACAGGTTCTTTCGGAAATCAATTTGTAGAAAATATGATAAAAAACTACAAACCCAAAAAACTTATTATTTTTTCCAGAGATGAGCTCAAACAATATGAGATGAGTCAAAAATTTTCTCCTGATCAATATGATTTTATGCGCTATTTTATTGGGGATGTCCGTGACTATAGTAGATTAGAGATGGCTCTTCGTGGTGTTGACATAGTCATTCATGCCGCTGCCTTAAAACATGTCCCTATTGCTGAATATAACCCTTATGAATGCATCCATACGAACGTTATTGGTGCAGAAAATATTGTGAGAGCGAGTTTAAAAAATGGGGTCAAAAAAGTCCTTGCTCTTTCAACGGATAAAGCAGTTAGTCCCATTAATCTTTATGGCGCAAGTAAGCTAGCTGCTGAAAAGATTTTTATAGCCGCAAATAATATCCGAGGTGAAGACCCAACTATTTTTTCTGTTGTTAGGTATGGAAACGTTGTAGGGTCTAGAGGAAGTGTCGTTCCTTTTTTCAAAAAACTAATTAATGAAGGAGTAGATTCTCTGCCCATTACTGACGAAGAAATGACGCGTTTTTGGATTACGCTTGATCAGGGGGTCGATTTCGTTTTATCCAACCTTGCATTAATGGAGGGAGGAGAAATCTTTGTTCCTAAAATTCCAAGTATGAAAATAGTTGATCTCGCTGAAGCAATTAAGCCTAATATCAAAACTCACATTATTGGAATCAGGCCTGGGGAAAAGCTTCATGAATGGATGTTAACATCCGATGAATCTTTAAATACAGTTGAGACCGAAGATCGCTATGTTTTGCTTCCTTCTTTGCTCAAAGAATGGCATGCAAGCCTTTCCCACAAAAAACTCAATGAAAGAATGGTTTACTCTAGCGAAACAAATAAAGAATGGCTTACACAAGAACAACTCAAAAAGATGATTGACTAAGATGAATCCTTACGGAAGACATTCTATAGATCAGGTTGATATAGAAGTCGTTATTGATGTTTTGAAAAGTGATTGGCTGACATGTGGGCCTGTTATTGACCGTTTTGAAAAAACACTTTCAGAAACGGTTGGTGCAAAACATGCTGTTGTATGTTCTAATGGGACAGCAGCATTGCATTTAGCTCTCTTGGCATTAGGTGTTGAGAAAGATGACATTGTATTTGTTCCTGCTATAACTTTTTTGGCTTCTGCAAATGCAGTCCGCTATGTGGGTGCAGAGGTTGTATTTGTGGATGTTGATCCGACAACAGGTTTAATGACCGGGCAAACACTTGAAGATGCTATTATTAAAAACAAAGACAAAAACCTGAAGGCAGTTATTAATGTGCACCTTGCAGGGCAATGTGAGGATTTGCAAAAAATCCATACGGTTGCACGTGATTATGGTCTTTTGATTATTGAAGATGCTGCCCATGCTATTGGAACCCACTATATTTCTAAAGAAGGTAGCTCATATCCAATAGGGTCAAATACTTATTCTGATCTTACGACGTTTTCTTTTCATCCTGTTAAAACGATTGCAATGGGTGAAGGTGGTGCTGTTACAACTAATAATGAAAAAATTGCAGAAAGATTAAAGATCTTAAGAAGTCATGGCATGCTTAGAGAAGCGAGTCAGTGGATTAATAAACATGAAGAAACAGGTCCATGGTATTATGAAATGCATGAACTAGGGTATAACTATCGGGTAAGTGATATTAATTGTGCGCTCGGTTTAAGTCAGCTACAAAAATTAGAAAAATTTAAGGAAAGTCGAGCGCAATTAGTTCAGAAGTATGATGAATTGTTTGAAGAAACAAAAAATCTTATCCCTTTGCGCAAATTATATTCTTCTGACACAGCCTGGCATTTGTATATACTTTTAATAGATTTTCAAGCTTTTAGGGTTGCCCGCAGACATTTGATGGAACATTTAAAAGAGTTGAAGATTGGCTCTCAGGTGCACTATATACCGCTTTATAAACAACCCTATTATCAAAGAATTTGTGGCGAAATGAGTTTGCCAGGGGCAGAGGAATATTACTCCAAATGCTTAAGTTTGCCTTTATATATAGGGATCGATAATCATCAAATCGAACAAATAGCTCACGATCTAAAGTTATGCTTCGCAAAATAATCCTAGGAACAGCAAACTTTACACAATCTTATGGAATATTGTCGGGGAAAACCTGCCTTAGAGCAGAAGAGAGCTGCAGTATTCTAAATAAAGCATTTGATAAAGGCGTGGATACGATAGATACCGCTATTGGTTACGGTGATATCACCAAGGTTATTTCATCTGATACACTAAGAAAATTCAAAATTGTTACAAAAATTAGTGCTCTTGATAGCAAAGATGAATTGATAAAAAAAATGAATGTGTATAGGGGGTTGTCTATATACGGCCTTCTTGTTCATGATCCCGCTAATCTGACGTGTATTGACGAAAGGTGCCTATTAGAAAAATTAAGTTTTCTAAAAAATGCTTATGGAATAGAAAAAATGGGTGTTTCAGCTTATGACATCAGAGAGGTTAGCAATTTTTCTCGCGTATATACACCCGAAATTGTGCAAATTCCTTTAAATCCATTAAATCAATCATTCGAGACACCTTCTTTTATTGAATGGATCAAAGACAACAAGGTTGAAGTTCATGCACGAAGCCTTTTTTTACAGGGAATTTTACTGGCAAGTGAATTGCCAAATGAATTAGAGCCAATGCGAAAAGAGTGGAATTTAGTAAAGAAAAGTTTAGATCATTATCAATCTCCTTTGCATGGCTTATTGTTTTGGGCAGCAAGCAAAAGCTGGATTAATAATTGGGTTATTGGTGTTTCATCATTAAGAGATTTAGATGAAATATTTGAAGTAAGTTCTTTACAAAAAGATATAACAGCAATGCCCATATTCGAATCATCAACCCATCTGTTAGCAGATCCTAGAAATTGGAAGTAGATTAAATGAAGAAAGTGGCGCTTATTCAGGCTCGTATGGGGTCGACTAGATTCCCTGGTAAAGTTCTTGAACTTCTAGGAACAAAACCAGTTTTGCAATGGGTTGTGGAAGCTGCTTCTCGTATTTCGATAATAGATCAAGTGATTGTCGTAACATCAGATGAGCAAGATGATCAAAAAATCGTTGACTGGTGTCAACAACACCTGGTGGACGTTTTTCGAGGCAGTGAAGGAGATGTTCTTGATCGATTTTATCAAGCAGCTTTGACGCATCAGGCGGATGTAATAATGAGGATTACAGCAGACTGTCCTTTTCTAGATCACCATATTGCGTCTCAAGTTTTAGCATTGGTATCCACTAAGCAAGCAGATTATGCATCCAATGTATTGCCAGCTACTTGGCCAGATGGTCTAGATTGCGAAGCATTTACATTTGAGGCTTTAAAAAAAGCTTCAATAAACGCAAAAAAACCAAGTGATCGTGAGCATGTAACTTCTTATATTTGTAATAACAGAAGTATATTTAATTCTATGAATGTTTCGTGCCCTATGAAAGGATTAGAAAAACACCGCTGGACTATCGATACACCTGAAGATTTAGAATATCTCAATAAAATTGTTTCAAGCATTAGTCAGCCAATTACCACATGGTCGATTTTAGAAATTTTTCAACGCTATCCAGAATTAGAGCAACCGACTTCTAAGCGTAATGAGGGGTTTGAAAGATCTCTACAAGAAGAAGTAAATATATGCACGAATTTTGAACGGTCTAATAGGCTTTTGAAAAGGGCTTTAGAGGTCATTCCCATAGGAACACAAACTTTTAGTAAATCACATATCCAATATCCAGAAAATTCCCCAATGTATATCACGCATGGCATGGGGTCAAGAGTTTGGGACGTTGATGGAAATGAGTATATTGATTGCGTAAGCGGTTTGTTGCCTATTATCTTAGGCTACAATGATCATGATATAAATTGGGCAATTCAAGATCAATTGAATCGTGGCATTACTTTTAGTTTAGCCACAGAATTAGAAATTGAACTGGCTGAGACTTTGTGTGATTTGATTCCTTCAGCTGAAAAGGTTCGTTTTGCTAAAAATGGTACAGATGTGACATCGGCTGCAGTTCGTTTGGCGAGGGCTTACACAAAACGAGATAAGGTTATTGTTTGTGGATATCACGGATGGCAAGATTGGTCTATTGGGACAACTACACGGAATAAAGGTGTTCCTAAAGCCGTTGCGGATCTTAGTATTTCCATCCCTTACAATGATTTAAATATTGTTGAAGAATTGCTAAAATCTTACGACTATGCCTGTCTTATCTTAGAGTCTTGTAATATTGTTGCGCCACATGATGATTATTTAGCGCGCTTAAAAAGCTTATGCGAACAATATGGATCCCTACTTATCTTTGATGAAGTCATAACTGGGTTTCGTTTTGCTTTAGGCGGCGCTCAGGAATACTTTGGGGTGACGCCTCACTTGTCTTGTTTTGGAAAAGCAATGGGCAACGGCATGCCCATTTCAGCGGTAGTTGGACAAAATGAATTTATGAAGAAAATGGAAGAAATTTTCTTTTCCGGAACATTTGGAGGTGAAGCCCTTTCCTTAGCTGCTTCTCTTGAAACTATTAGAAAAATCAAGGTAAAAAGTGTTATTCCTTATTTGTGGGAATATGGGACGGACTTAGCTTCTATCCTTGAAACAACCATTAAAGAATTTTCTTTACAAGATATCATTACGCTTAATGGGTTTGCACCTTGGAAAATTTTTGGCTTTCATGATGTAAGTTTTGCAAGTTCTTTAGAAATCAAAACTCTTTTCATCCAAGAGATGCTTAAGAGAGGAATTCTTATTAATAGTTCTTTTAATATTACTTATTCACATAACACTTTTGACAAAATGAAAATACAACATGCTTTTGAGGAGGTCTGTTCGATAATTTCCAAAGGAATAAAAAATCAAAATATACTAGGTCTTTTAAGCAATCTACCTATTAAGCCTTTATTTAAAGTAAGGCAGTAGAGTCTTGATAAAAAAAGCATTTTTTCGTTTTGAAGCTTCTCCTTCGATTGGAGCAGGACATGCGATACGGTCATGTGTGATCGGCGATGCCTTGGTTGAGGAGGGCTGGACATGTAATCTTGTAACATCTGAAGATTCTTATGATTTTATTCCGGGCCTGCAAAGATTTGACAGGGTTGATCCTGAAGATTTTTATGAAAACCCCGTATCCCATGATCTGTTAGTCATTGATCATTACGATTTGGACTATCAATACGAAAAATATTTTCGGCCCTACGCTAAAAAAATAATGATCATTGATGATTTGGCAAACAGAAAGCATGATTGTGATATTCTGTTGGATCAAACGTATGGTCGTGCCCCAGAAGATTACAGACATCTTGTTCTTGAAAACTGCAAAATCTTAACGGGTAGCGATTACGTTTTACTGCGTAAAGAGTTTATAGAAATGCGTCCGAAGTCTCTAGAGAAAAGACGTCAAACAAAAGAGATTAAAAAGATTTTAATTTCTATGGGGGGTGGTGATTCAGTTGGTTTCACTCTTCAAGCTTTAGAGATGATTAAGGAATCAGGGTTTGGAGGTGAAATTGATATTGTTTTAGGATTTCATCATACAGGCCGCGCAGAGGTTGATGCGTTCATGCAAACAATGCCTAATATTTACACCATTCATGTAAACCCCACTATGGGGAAGTTAATGTATGAAGCAGATCTATGTATAGGTGCAGCAGGTAGCAGTATATGGGAAAGATGTTGTTTGGGGTTAGTAACATGTATGGTTATTCTTTCTCAAGATCAAGCGTTGATTGCATCAAATTTACATAATATTAATGCTGCTATCAATTTAGGAAAAATTGATGAAGTTAATGCTGCTGACGCGGGAACTCAAATAAAAGATATAATGAATCATCCTAAAAAAATCCAAAAAATGAGAGAAAATAGCTCTGTTATATGTGATGGTTTAGGAATTAAAAGGATTAAAGGAGAACTATATGTCTATTAATATTGGCTCAAGAAAAATAGGTAATGGTTGTCCAGCATATATCGTTGCCGAAATAGGTATAAACCATAATGGTGATATGGAACTTGCTAAAAAAACTATCCTAGCTGCAAAAAATGCAGGTGCAGATGCAGTAAAATTTCAAAGTTATAAAACAGAAGATTTTGTTCCCTTAAAAACAGTTGAGTATGAATATATATCTCAAGGACAGCTCGTTCGGGAGTATCAATATGATATGTTCAAACGTTATGAACTTAGTGAACAAGATCTAATTGATCTTAAAAAATTCTGTGATGATCATTCTATAGATTTTCATTCTACACCTACAAATTGTGAAGGTGTTGATTTGCTGAAAAAGATCGGTGTAGATGTATTAAAAAATGGATCGGATTATCTTACAAATCTAGAGCTCATCGAATACATGGGTAAATCTGGATTGCCTACAGTGTTATCTACTGGAATGGCACTTGCTAGTGAGATTGACGATGCTGTTAGAAGTTTTCGTGGCACAGGAAATGATCAACTAATTCTCCTCCACTGTACTTCTCGATACCCCACACCAGCAGAAGAAGTAAATTTAAAAAAAATCAACACGCTGCGTGACGCATTTGGCTGTGTTGTTGGTTTTAGCGATCATTCAGAAGGATCATGGGCTGCTGTTGGATCCATTATATATAGCGCATGCTGGATTGAAAAACACTTTACATTAGATAAAAATCTTCCGGGTCCAGATCACCATTTTTCAAGTGATCCAAAAGATTTTATGCAATATGTTGAGGGTATTAGATATGTTGAAAAAGCAATGGGTGTGTCTTACCTTGGTCCTACTGCTGAAGAAGAAAAATCTCGGGAAAGCTTTCGATTATCATGTGCCGCAGGAAGAGATTTAAAAGAAGGCGATATAATTAACGAAAATGATATCATTTTTATTCGACCGGGGACAGGAATCTCGCCAAAAAATAAGCACTATATTGTTGGAAAACCGCTTCACAAAAAAATCAGCAAAGGAACGCTTATAGATATGTCAAATATTATTTGATGAGAAGATCATATTTTATATTCAACCATGAGCGTTAAATTAAGAAAAGCCTCGCTATTAGACGAAGATCTTATTTTCTATTGGAGGAATTTACCCGAGATTTATAACCTTGGTAAAGAAAAACGCCCTGTAGAAAAAAATGAACACCACCTATGGTATCAAAGTATCCTACAAAGTGCGAATCATCTACTTCTCATTATTACATTTTTTGATATTGATTGTGGAGTTATACGGTACAATCGCATCAAGAGTCAGGAATGGGAGATTTCTATTTATATTGTAGAAAAGCGTAGCAAAGGTATTGGTAAAGAAGCCTTGAATCTTTCTTATTCCTTTCTTCCTAAGGGCGCTACAATCATAGCAAATGTACTAAGAAACAATGCTGAGAGTATAAAATTTTTTCATAAAAATGAATTTAGTGAAATAAAAACCGATGATTCAGAACTCATAAAAATGATAAGGAAAACTTAATGTTTCAAAATATATGGGAAGAAAACTACGCAAAGAAAGTCGCTTTAAACAAGTATCCTTGGGACTTTGTGGTTACTTTTGTTTTTAATTATTTCAATAGAAATCTCCCGAAACAAAGCCAAAAAATTTTAGAGCTAGGCTTTGGGGCTGGTTGTAATATTTCTTTTTTTGCGCGTGAGGGATTTGATGCTTATGGGGTTGAAGCATCATCTTCAGCCTACACACATGCACTCCACTTTCTAAATCAAGAAGGTTTGAAAGCAAACTTAAAGAATGAAAGTTTTACTACCTTATCATATACCAATGCGTGTTTTGAGATGGTTATTGACCGTGCTTCTTTAACCTGTATCACTTACGATGAATGCCAAAAAGTATTTTATGAGGTTAAAAGGGTTTTAAAAAAAGACGGGATTTTTTTATTTTCTCCCTACTCTAAAGCCCATACATCCTATATTACAGGACATACTCATGAAAATTTTTTGACAACCATCACGCAGGGGTCATTAGTAGGGGTAGGTGATCTTTGTTTTTATGATTATGAGATGATTGTTGAAATCGCAAATGAATCGTCTCTAGAAATTATCAAATGTGAGCATCTTGAAAAGAAAGACATGGCGTCATCAAGTGTTCACGCAGAATGGCATGTTGTTCTAAAAAATAAAGAAAAATCAATATGACAAACGATTATATTAAAAAAATAACTAAATATTACTCAGAGAGCTTAAATGCGTCTGAGTCATATAAAAAGGTGAAATGGGGAAGCAAGGAGTCTCAACAACTAAGATTTAAAATTCTTACTGAAATTTCTCTTTCTATTTTCAATTCTAGGGTTCTAGATTATGGGTGTGGCACAGGAGAGCTATGTGCATTTCTAGAATTGTTTTCCTTTTCTGGTGTATATAGCGGATATGACCTGTTGTTACCAATGATTGAAGAGGCGAAGAAAAAATATCCTCTTTATCACTTCTCAGACAATTTTCCGCAATCAGATATTGACTTTGTTGTGGCAAGTGGGATTTTTACATTATCATCCCCTCAAGAAATGTATACGGAAATTAAAAAAATGTTTGAGCTATCTTCCGAAGGGATTGCATTTAACTCACTAAGCTCTTGGGCTCCCAATAAAGAAGAAGGTGAATTTTATGCAGATCCCATTAAAACCATTGATTTTTGTCGAACATTAAGTCCTAAAGTTGTCCTAAGGCACGACTATATGGTTCATGATTTTACAGTGTATCTGTACAAATGATTATTTCAATTAATCAGCCAGCTTATTTGCCATGGTGTGGCTATTTTAATCGCATCATTAAAAGCGATCTACATGTCGTGCTGGATACGGTGCAGTTTGAAAAAAATAGTTTTATTAATCGTAATAAAATAATTGTGAACGGAAATCATATTTGGTTAACAGTTCCTGTGCTAACAAAAAATTTATTTGGCCAATTGGAGATTGATACTATTCAAGTTGATAACAAAAAAAACTGGCAAAAAAAACACTGGTTATCGATTAAACAGTCATATTCTAAAAATCCATTTTTTTTTGATATGCAGGATTTTTTGGAAAATGCTTATACAAAAAAATACGATACACTGATGGGTATTTTAAAAGAAATGCTTGTTTTTTTTATTGAATATATGTCAATTAAGACGCCCATCGTCTATGCTTCTGATTATGATTTTTGTGAAAAAAAAGGTGATCTCGTTTTAGAAATATGCGAAAAATTTGGAGCAAAAAAATATATCTCAGGCCCTCTGGGCAGAGATTACTTAGACGCTTCAAAATTTATAGAACGCAACATAAGTGTAAATTTTGATGATTATATTCATCCAATTTATGAGCAAAAACATAATGGGAATGCATTTATTTCGCATTTATCATCTTTGGATGTTCTTATGTGTTTTGGCAGAGAATCAAGGAAAATTATAGAAAATGTCTAAAAATATTTTAGTAGTAGCTGCTCATCCTGATGATGATGTTCTTGGGTGTGGAGGAACAATCGCTCGTCATCGGCATAATGGCGATCAAGTTAGAGTTGTTTTTCTAGCGGATGGTGTGGGTGCAAGAGGGGATGATTTTAATACTAATTTAAAAGAAAGAAAAAAAAATGCTTATGATGCATTAAATGTTTTAGGGGTAAATTCTGTTGATTTTTTTGATTTACCAGATAATCAATTAGATACGGTTTCTTTGCTTTCTATTATTCAAAAAATAGAAGAAGTTATTAGTGAGTTTCAACCAGAAATCCTTTATACACATCATTATGGTGATCTTAATATTGATCATGCTTTAACAGCAAAAGCATGTATTACGGCCTGCAGACCTCTTCCGCAATCATCCGTAAAGACGATCTTATTTTTTGAGGTATTGTCCGCAACCCATTGGGGGGTGTCAACAGAGTGTTTTAGGCCAAATTATTATGTCGACATCACAAATTTTTTTGATCAAAAAATATCCGCTCTTGATTGCTATGCATTTGAAATGAGAGACTATCCCCATTGTCGATCAATTGAAGCTGTTGAAGCTCTTTCACGGTATCGAGGATCACAAATGAGTCTAAGCCATGCAGAAGCATTTGAGGTTTTTAGGGTTCTAGTTAAATGACCCAAAAATTTGATGTGGTTATTATAGGCAGTAGCCCGCTTTGTCTCGCTGAAGCTATTTATCAGGTTGGTCTAGGTAATTCCGTATGTGTTTTAGAAAAAGGACAAATAGGTGGTAGTTGGAAGTATATAGATGCTCTCGGTTTTAAAGGGGTAGAACTTGGTCCACACGTATTAAATGGGGATTATTTGGGCAAAAAAGCGATGGAGCTTTTTGGTATTTCCTTACAAAAAGAAAATTTACACTATTTTGATGTTAACCAGAAAAAACTTTATAAAAAAAATATGGATGCAGAAAGGCATATTGATAAAGCTTTATTTTGGTTGAAGCGAATACATAAACACCCAATAAACACTGCAAAAATTGTATACAATCTGAGTAAATATCTTTACATTATTTTTTTCAAAAATAAAGAAAAAGTTTTCTACCTTAAGGGTGGGACATACGAATTACTAAAGTATTTTCTTTTACATCCATTATGGTTAAAAGTAAGGCTAAAAAACCAAAAATGTTCAGATATCATTTTAAATTCAGGCGCTTTTCATGAGCTGAGCATAATCCTAGAATCAGGAGAGAAGCTTTGTACAAAAAAGTTATTTTTAACACTAGGATGTGATCTTGAGATTCAGAGGGTATTAAAAAATTTACTCGAAAGAAATGAGGGTTTTAATATCACCCAAAATGCCTTTGAATCACTCCAAGTTTTGCTTCTTTTAAGTAACAATAAAAAATCCAACCCTTTTACGAGTTTTATTTACGATAATAGTTCTTATATAGGAAATCAAAACTTCTTAAAGAATAAAGAGATTAAATATTGTAGTGATATTACAAAATATGTTGATTGCAATAATGCTACAAACCTTTCAAAAAAAAATCTTTCTATGCTGGCATTGGCGGTGGCTCCCTCATCGTATCTTTGTGAAAATCATCAGCTAAATAAAGAAAAATTGTTGAAAGATTTAAAAAGTTACAATTTCTTGGATCAGAGCGCTAAAATTGAATGCTGCCACATAGAAAAGTTCTCTGGAAAAATTATAGATTATAATTGTGTAGAAGAAAATAAAGCGGTTTTAGAAAAATTAGGAATTACTATATTGCAATCAGATAGCCTTTTAAATTCCTTCGCTAAAAATTATCAAAGATGGAAAACCTTAAAAAAGATTCTTAAAACTAAATGAAGAAAAAAGTAAGCCAACAAAAGCCAATCATTTTCCTCCCCATTGAATCAACTCCACGGGAGCTTGATTATAAGATCAATATTGCACGTCTGATGTGTCATCAAGGGTTCGATGCGATTATTGGTAACCCTCCTTTTCTACGAGATGAGCTTAGATATAAAAATTATCAAGGTGTGTTTTTGGAAAAAGGATGTAATCCAGATCCTGATTATTACAAATCTTTATCCGCCAAAGGAATTTACCTCTATGATTTGGGTGATGAGGGGGCGGCATCTCCAGTGTATGATCTCAATTGCAAACCTGAGGTGGATGCTCTTAAATTGATGAGAAGAATTTTTTTATGGGGAGAAACGCAAAAAAAAGACTTAATAGAGCAAAATCCTGACAAAACTTTGGAAGAAAAGTATTTTTGTCTAGGAAATCCAGGCTTTGACTTATGTGATGTTAGATACAAAAAATTTAATACAACCTTTTCAATTATCAACAACTCAAAAGGCTATATATTAGTTAATACTAATTTTGGAGCTATTCATTCATTTTCAATGGATGAGCATTTAAAGGCTTGTACATTAATTTCTCCTCAATCCATCATAATGATGGAAGCTTCTTATGAGAAAGAGGCAAAAGAATGGGAAAATTTTCAAAAATGGCTCGATGACATAATTAAAAGTTTTCCCCATGAAACCTTCGTAATAAGACCTCATCCTTG
>Ga0172373_10008979_pt1 | contig 12542 bp, 7 predicted proteins | sample Lak10m_2_FD_114546 | JGI IMG/M metagenome (GOLD analysis project Ga0172373, IMG submission 114546) | Freshwater microbial communities from Kabuno Bay, South-Kivu, Congo - kab_092012_10m | ecosystem: Environmental > Aquatic > Freshwater > Lake | place: Democratic Republic of the Congo: South-Kivu... | reverse complement strand
GGGGGGCACGGATTCAGCCGCGGCGTGGCACGGCGCAACGAGCGGGGCCGGGCGCCGGCGCCATTCATTAGAATGGAGCCCATGCCCACCGCCCCCGAGCCGGACCCGCCCTCCCCCTGCGTCGGCATCTGCGCCCTGGGCGCCGATGGCCTGTGCATCGGCTGCTTCCGCAGCCGCGAGGACCTGCAGGCCTGGGGCGGCGCGACGCCGGAGCGCAAGCGGGCGATCCTCGCGCGCTGCCGCGAGCGCGAGCAGGCCGCGCAACGTCGCTGAGCCGCGGCGCACGACCCCCAACCCGTTCCACCGCACCCGGAGCCGCCATGAAGATCTCGATGCACGCCATGTCCGTCGGCCAGTTCACCCCGATGCTGGCCAACCTCTCCGCGCTGCTGAACAAGGCCGCCGCCTCGGCCGCCGCGCGCAAGTTCGAGACCGCCGTGCTGGCCGATGCGCGGCTCGCGCCCGACATGCTGCCGCTCACGCGCCAGGTGCAGCTCGCCAGCGATTTCGCCAAGAACTCCACGGCCCGCCTCGCGGGCCTCGAGCCGCCCCGCTTCGAGGACAACGAGGCCACCTTCGAGGAGCTGCAGGCGCGCATCCGCCGCACGCTGGACTTCCTGGCCACGGTACCCGCCACGGCGCTCGAGGGCGCCGAGGACCGCGACATCGCGATCCCCCTGCGCGACCGCAAGCTCGAGATGAAGGGCCTGGCGTTCCTGCAGAAGTGGGCGCTGCCCAATTTCTACTTCCACGTGGTGACGGCCTACGCGATCCTCCGGCACAACGGCGTGGACGTGGGCAAACGGGACTTCCTCGGGCGGGAGTGAACGTCGCGGCCGGCTTGGCGGCTCTCCGTCGCGATTATGTCCAATTCGGCCTACCACAATTGGGTCAGCTCGTAACACCGGCCGTACGACTACAGTAAGGACAACAACAACACGGCGGCGTCGGCTCCTGCAGGCCGTCCGCCCAGCCCCCGGGGAGATCGCAACGTACGTCCACGCCGCCATGCTGCGCCGGTTCGCGCTCGCTGCCCTGCTTGCCCTCGTCGCGACCGGCGCCCACGCCGCCTCGGTGACGTTCAACAATGTCGCCAACTCGGTGAACCGGGGCGGCGTCCACTCGGGTTTCTACTCGCTCACCATCGACTCGGCGATGCTCTTGGCGATGTGCGACTCCCGCTACAGCCAGGTGAGCCCGCCCATCAACTGGACGGCCGACGTTCTCACCTACACCGACATCCAGTCGGGCGCGGTGGGCAAGTTCAACTCCCCGTCCACGGCCGCGACGCTGGCGAAGTACAGCCAGGCCGGCTGGCTGTTCAGCCAGGTGGCGACGCTGGCGCCCAACGACTACTCCGGCCAGGCCGACATCCAGGAAGCCATCTGGAAGATCATGACGCCCGCCTACGCGCTCATCGGCGCAAGCGCGACGCCTGGTACGTCGCCGCCACCGGCGGCGCCCACGACGGCTTCAACTGGTCCGCCGTGATGCGCGTCGTCACCCCGGACCCGCTGGTCCAGGGCTCCATCGACATCCAGGAATTCCTCATCGGCCCCGGCGACGCCGTGGTGCCCGTGCCGGCGGCCGCGTGGCTGCTCGGCTCGGCCGTGGCGGGCCTGGGCGTCCTGCGGCGGCGCCAGGCGCGCGACTGAGGCCGACCGGCCGCCGCTACCAGATCTTGCCGCCGATCCAGCGGCCGGCCGCGGGCCAGAACGGCCGCAGCTCGACCTCGCCGTAGATCCCGGCCGCGAAGTACGGGTCCCCCTCCAGCAGCCGGCGGGCCTCGGCCTCGTCCGCCACGTCGTAGATGAAGAGGCTCGCGCCGTGCGTGCCTGTGCCGGGCGTCGCCAGCGGCCCCGCCACCAGCACCTTGGCCAGGATGGACTCGATGTAGGCGAAGTGGGCATCGCGCTCGCGCGCGCGCAGCGGCGCCGTGTCCACGTCGCCCCGGTCCACGCAGGTCGCCACCCACGCCATCAGCGCGGCTCCCCCTGCTGGCCGCGCAGGTGCTCGTCGAAGAACCGCACCACCTGCCGGTAGCCGTGCAGGCGCGTCTCCGGCGACCGCAGCAGGCCGTGCTTGCTTCCCGGGTAGACCATCACGTCGAAGGGCTTGCCCAGGTCCTGCAGCCGCTTGAACAGCGCCGTGCTGTGCGTGAACAGCACGTTGTCGTCCGCCATGCCGTGCATGACCAGCAGCGGGCCGGCGAGGCCTTCCGCGTGGTTCATCACGTTCGCCGCCGCGTAGCCCGCCGCGTTGTCGGCAGGCGTGCCCATGTAGCGCTCCGTGTAGTGGGTGTCGTAGAGGCGCCAGTCGGTGACGGGCGCCCCGGACACCGCGGCGGCGAAGGCATCCGGCGCCTGCATCGCGCACAGGAGCGCCATGTAGCCGCCGTAGCTCCAGCCGAAGATGCCGATGCGCTCCCCGTCCACGAACGGCAGCGACCGCAGGTACTCCACGCCGCGCACCTGGTCCGCCACCTCCACGGTGCCCATGCGCCGGTGCAGGGCCGTCTCGAAGGCGACGCCGCGGGCGCCGGTGCCGCGGTTGTCCAGCGCGAACACCACGTAACCCTGCCGGGCCAGGTACTGGTGGAAGAACCCGTCGATGCCGCGCGCGGAGTTGTTCCACGCGCGGCGCACGTCCTGCGCGCCCGGCCCGCCGTAGACGTCGACGATCACGGGGTAGCGGCGGCCCGGCACCAGGTCGCGCGGCTTCACCATCATCCAGTGCAGTTCCTGCCCATCCGCCGCCCGCAGCGTGCCGAACTCCGTCGGCGAGTGGCTGTCCAGGTACGGGGCGTAGGGATGTGCGGCGTCGAGCGCGTTGGCCACCAGCACGGCGCGCTCGCGGCCGTCCGCCCCGCGCAGCGTCACGGAGGCCGGCCGCTCCGGCGTGGAGAAGGTGTCGAGGAACACCGAGCCGTTCTCCGCCATGGCCACTGAGTGCCAGCCCGCGTCCGTGGTCACGCGGCGCGGTGGCGCGGAGCCGTCCAGGGGCACGACGTAGAGGTGGCGCTCCAGCGGCGTCTCGGCATTGGCGGTGAACCACAGCAGGCCGCGGCGCTCGTCCACCGCCTGCACCGCGCGGCGCCAGCCGTCCCCCACCACCATCCACTCGCCCGCCGTGAGCGGGCGCACCAGCGTGCCGTCGCCGTCGTACAGGTAGAGGTGGCGGAAGCCCGTGCGGTCGGAGGCCCAGATGAAGCGGCCGGAGCGCGGCAGGAAGGTGAGCTCGTCGTTGAGGTCCACCCACGCCGGGGCCCGCTCCGTGAGCAGCGCGCGCGTCGCGCCGCTCGTCGCGTCCGCGGCCAGCAGGTCCAGCGCGCGCTGGTCGCGGGACTGGCGCTGCACCGCGAGCCGGCGGCCGTCCGGGAACCAGTCCACGCGGGCCAGGTAGATGTCGGGATCGGCGCCGAGGTCAACCTCCACCGGCGGCGCAGCACCCTCGAGCGCGGCCACGAAGAGCTGCACGCGCGCGTTCGCCGCGCCGGCGGCCGGGTAGCGCTGGCGCACCACCTGCACGGAGTCGGCGTAGATCTCGAAGCGCTCGGCCTCGGCGACACCCGACTCGTCCACGCGCGTGTAGGCGACGCGCCCGTCGTCCGGCGCCCACCAGTAGCCAGTGTCGCGGCCCATCTCCTCCTGGGCGATGAACTCCGCGGTGCCGAAGGTGACCAGCCCCTCGCCGCCGCTGGTGATCGCGCGCTCGGTGCCCGTGCGCAGGTCGTGGACGTAGAGGTCCTGGCCGCGCACGTAGCTCACGTAGCGGCCTCCGGGCGAGAACTTCGCGTCGGTCTCGCCCTCCGGCGTGGCCGTGATCCGGCGCACGGCGCGCGCGGGCGGCGCGCCGAGGTCGTAGACGTAGATGTCCCCGGCCAGCGGGACGAGCAGCCGCCGGGCATCGGGCGAGAACTGGTACTCGACGATGCCCGAGAGGGCCGCGGTGCGCTGGCGCTCCCGGCGCTAGGCTTCCTCGGCCGACAGCGCGCCCTCCTCCGGCACCAGCGCCGCGGAGTCCACCAGGAGCCGGTGGCGACCCCGCGCGACGTCGAACGCCCAGAGGTCGAGCCGGCCCGGGTCCGTGGCCTTGCCCTTGAGGTAGGCGACCAGCTTCCCGTCCGGCGAGAGCTGCGCGCCGCGCAGGCTGGCACCGGAGAGGTCCGGCGGCTGGAACAGGCGCTCGAGGGTGAGCGGCTCCGCGTGCGCGGCGACGCCCGCGAGGGCCAGCAGACAGGACAGGACGACACGGTGTGGCATGGACGCGCCCCGGGTATGCGGATGCGACCAGTCTACGTCGCACGCCGCGCGGCTGCTGGCCCCCCCCGTGGCCCGGCCACGCCTGCCCCCAAAAAAGCGGGGCCGCCTTGCGGCGGCCCCCGAGTCACGCGTAGGGACTCGAACTCGTCGTCAGCCGGTACGCACTTCCCGGCGCCGCCGGCGCAGGCCGGCCAGGGCCAGCAGGCCCGGGAGCAGCAGGCCGATGCTGCTGCCGCCGTCCGTCTCGACCACCACCTCGTCGCCGCTGGTCGCGTTGTCCGCCTGGGGGGCCAGGACCACCGGGCCGCTCGGGTCCACGATGACGCCGTTCACGACGCCGTCGAAGTCACCCGGTCCGCCGTCGACCAGCTCGAAGTTGGCGGTGTTGCCGTCGAAGGTGACGGTGCCGGGGAGCCGGAAGACGGCGCCCGTGGCCGGGTCGAGCTTGTACCAGCCGATCTCCCCCGCGGGCCGCTGGGGCAGGTGCACGCGCACCGTCACCCGTGCCGGCTCGATGGGGTCGACCCGCAGCCCCGCGACGCGGAAGCTGAACAGGCCGTAGGGGAAGTCCGCGTCGGCCGCGGCGGCCTCGGCGGCGGGCACGGCGGTGAAGCACGACAGCTCGCCGTCCTCCGCCTCCAGGCCCACGACCTCGCCACCCTCGGCGGCCAGCAGGTTGCAGATGCCTTCCTGCGCGTCGGCCGTCCCGTTGCCGTTGGTGTCGGCGCCGGCGTTCCCCTGCCAGGCGTCCACCGTGCCGTCGCCGTCACCGTCGCCCGGCAGCGCCACGTCGGCCGTCAGCGTGACGTCCTCCGACCAGTCGGAGACCCCGCCGTCCACGTCGCGGTGGCGCGTGCGCACCCAGTAGGAAGCGCCGGGCTCCAGCACGCCGGGGGCCAGCACCAGCGCCGTGGCGCCGGGGATCTCGCGCACCAGCGCCAGCTCCTCGAAGCCCTCGTCGCGGGAGACTTCCCACTCGGCGACGGCGAGCGCATCGCCGTCCGCATCCGCGTAGGCGGCATCCAGGACCGCGCCCGACAGGGCGAGGACGGCGGGCGCCTCCACCACCGGCGTGTCCGGGGACTCGCCGGCCGGCGCATCGGTCGCCGGGTCGCCGTCACCGGACGCCGCGAGCGTGCTCGCGAAGGCCGAGGTGCCGACAGTGAAGCTGGCCTCCACGGTCTGCTGCGATCCCGCCGTGGTCGTCACGACGGCCCGCACGGTGTGGCTGCCGGCGCTCAGGTTGCCGAAGTTGTAGATGCTGCTGCCCGAGAGGTCGTAGTGGGCCTTCACCTCCGTGCGACGCAGGCGGCCGTCCAGGTAGAAGGCCACGCTGCTCACGCCGGTCTCCGGCCAGAGGTAGACCCAGCCGCGACCGCTCACGGTGGACCCCACCAGCGGCACGCCGCCCGAGTGGTCGTCGGGATCCACCAGCAGCGTGTAGCCGGTGGTGCCGTCGGTGCTGCCACCCGAGGACGAGCCGCTGCCCACCTCGAACCGGGACTCCACCGTGGCCGTGCCGCCGTCGGTCATCGTGACCACGGCCCGCACGGTGTGGGTGCCCGGCGTGAGCGTCGCGAAATCGTAGCTGCCCGACCCGGAGAGGTCGTAGTGGGCCGCGGTCTCGGTGCGCACGAAGCGGTTGTCCACGTAGTAGGCCACCGAGCCCACGGACGTCTCGGGCCACAGGTAGACCCAGCCGCGACCGCTCACGGTGGCGCCGGCGAGCGGCGTGCCGTTGGCGTGGTCATCGGGATCCACCAGCAGCGTGTAGGCCGGCGGCGGGCTGGTCGTGCCGCCACCCGTGCTGCCGTCACCCGACGGCTGCGTGACCGTCACGGTGGCGGTGCGTGCGACGCCGTCGCAGGTCAGTGTGTAGCCGGCCGTGGCGTTGAGCGGGCCCACCACCAGGCTGCCGGCCGTGGCGCGGCCGCCGCTCCACGCGCCCGAGGCGGTGCAACTGGTGGCGTTGGTGCTGCTCCAGCTGAGCGTGCTGGTCGCGCCCGCCACGATGGTCGCCGGATTGACCGTGAGGGTCACCGTCGGCGTGGGGGTCGGCTCAGGCGTCGGCGTGGGCGTCGGCGTACCGCCGGTGCCGGCGACGCCGGGTGCCGGGATGGCCTGGCTGGAGATGATCAGCTCGTCGTACCAGGTGGAGGCCAGCTCGTGGACCTCGGTGCTGTCCTTGTCGGTGTGGTAGGGCAGCAGCCAGATCTTGCCGTGCTCGGCCTGGGGGTGGCCGTCACGCGCGTCCCAGCCGCCGGAGTAACCCGGGTCGTAGATGTCGTCCGGGTTGCGCCCCGTGGCCGCATCCCAGTGCGAGCCGCGCGCGATCACCAGGTCCTCCTGGCGGTGCGCCAGCTGCAGCGCGCCGCCGTCGCGGCCCACGTACAGCTCGTAGCTGGAGTCGGTGAACCCCAGCGTCTCGCGACCGCTCGCGCTGCTCACCGCCCGGCCCTGGGGGCCCAGGCGCATGCGCACCATGAACGTCATCCACTCGTTGGGCTGGTACCACAGGCAGCCCGTGTCCACCGGGTTGCTGCCGTGGTGCGTGCAGGTGTAGGTCCCGCTGGCGTCCCGGCGCTGGTTCTGGTGGCTGATCGAGCCGTTGGGCAGGTTCTGGTCGAAGCCGTCGTAGGTGCCGCAGCCGCTGTAGCTCACCGGGTAGCGCCGGCCGTAGGAGTTGGTCACCACCAGGTGGCCTTCCGAGCAGGAGTTGGCCACCAGGATCGAGCCATCCGCCCGGCGCCGGTCGCCCTGGCTGATGATGATCTGCTTCCACTCACCGCCGTTGCCGCTGGCCTCGCGGTAGTTGTGCTCGATCATGTAGGGGTCGAAGCGCTGGCGCCACTGCACCCAGTACTCCTCGCCCTCGCCGAACTGCGTGGAGAGGTCTTCGGAGAAGTTGATGGCCAGCTGCCCGGCGCCGTTGGCCCCGGTGTTGGAGCGGATGTCGAAGCGCACGGAGCCGGCACCGGAGGCCTTCACCGCCTGGTCCCAGGCGTTGGCCCGGCAGCCCGGCGCATAGGCGGCCGTGCAGCCGCTGCGGTCATAGACGTTGTCCAGCCACTCGGCCTGGGTGTCGAAGCCCAGCGCGCGCACCACGCCCGCGCCGCTGGCGCGGCGGGCGAAGTCGGCGGCCGCCGCCGTGGCGGTGCTGCCACCGGTGGAGCCACCGGTGCTGCCGCCGGTGGATCCGCCCGTGCCGCCGCCCGTGCTGGCCGGCGTGACGGTCACGCTGACGCTGTTGCTGGCGTTGCCCGCGCTGCCCGTGCAGGCCAGGCCGAAGGTGGTGGAGGTGGTGAGGTTGGCCACCGCCTGGCTGCCGCTGGTGGCCCGGCTGCCGCTCCAGCCGCCCGAGGCCGTGCAGCTGGTGACGTTCCGGGTGCTCCAGGTGAGCGTCGTGGAGCCGCCGGCCGTGAGGCTGGTGGGGCTCGCGCTCAGGCTCACCGAGGGGGCCACCGGCGCGCTGCCGCCGCCACCGGCGGTCAGGCGGAAGGCGTAGACGTTGCGCGCCGTGGCCGTGACCACCACGTAGGCGTTGTAGGCGGGCATGTACTGGAAGCGCCCGAAGGTGCCCCAGTAGCTGTCGGCGTAGGGATCACCCGGGTTCACGGCGTTGGTGGCCGCGTGCTGGGTCCAGGTCAGCGTGTCCAGGTTCAGGCTGTACACCGACTGCCCGCCGCACCAGCCCACCAGCCGGTCGGCCACCGGGTCGTAGACGAAGCCCGGGCCGTCGCAGGACACGATGGCCTGCGGGCCGCTGGTGGTCAGCGCCTGGCGGCTGCCCGGCGAGCCGTTGGCCGCCACGTCGTAGGCGAAGGCCCGGCCGCGGCCGACCTCCACGAAGCGCCGGCGCTTCGTGTCCAGCGCGCCGGACAGGCCCAGCGCCCCGTGGCCCTGGCCCGCCAGCGTCCAGCTGCGCGTGCCCCCGTCGAAGCTGCCGCCCACCGACTGCCCGATCACCACGACGCGGCCGGAGGCCGGATCGTAGTCGGTGGTCATGTTGAAATACGTGAAGGTGGACGAGGAGGACGGCGGGCGGCCGAGGTTCGTCCAGGTGTTGTTCGCGAGGTCGAAGAGGTAGGTATTGCCGTCGGCGAAGCCATCCGGGGACCGGGAGCCACCGGGCGCCACGAACATCACGTCCTGGTCCGGCAGGTACTCCAGGTGGTCGTAGGTGTGCTGGGCGGGCGGGCTGGCGCTGGGTGACGTCAGCCGCACCCAGCGGCCGGTGGGCACGTCGAAGGCGTAGAGCTCGTTACCGGAGTAGTCGGAGTGGCCGCCGCCCCAGACGAGGAGGCGGTTGCGGCGGGTGTCGAAGGTGCCGCCGCTCCAGGCGCTCATGATGGCCCGCGGCCGGCCCTCGGGGACCGGATCGGGCAGGACGCCCTCGAGCTGGGAGGCGGGGAACTCGTACCACTGGCCCGGCTGGAGGTCGTCCACCGGCCCGGCACCGACGAGCCCGGGATAGGACAGCAGCGCCGCGGACAGCACCGCGGGACCCGACTTCAGTACGGACTGGAAACCCATGCGCACTCCTGACGCGACAACGCCTTGGGCGCGCCGGACACGGGGTCCTGGCTGCCGGCCAGGAGGCTCCAGCGGTGGACAGGCGGCGCAATCGACCCGCGCCCGGGTCATTCGCATCGCTCCTGCCCGATCTGGCGGCCCCGCTGTCTTGGAGCGGGGCTCCGAAGACCGGTAGCTTTGCGCCCCCGCCTCTCGACGGGTTTGCCTTTTCAGATGACGGACAAAATATGCCCGTTGGTCATCCCGAAAAGTGTGAACCGCCTCACGGGTGCCGGATTTCGTCCAAACGCGTTGCCCCGTGGGAGGAGCGCGGCCCTACCCGGAGCCACCGCGAGTCCATCGATCCGGCGCCTGCGACAGGGCGGTCCGCACACGGCCCCGACGCGGAAGCGACGCGGCACCCTAGCAGATGAAGCGGCCGATGAAGCGGCCTCCGCCGCCCGGCGGAAGGCACACGGCGCCTGGCTGGGCCGGGCATTCCTTACAGGTGAATACCTTATGTCGCTATCCTGAAAAAAGACCCATGTTCGTCAAGGCCCTAGCGGACCCTGGCGGGCGGGATGCTGCGCATTGCACTGCAGCATGACGGCCCGGCGACCGGCAGGGAGCAGGTTCCCGCGCGCGACGGCGGGGACCATGCCCGGCCGGCCATCCGACCGCGTCCTGTGACGACGGTCGGGGCACTGTGGGGCGCGACTGCATAACATCTGGCGCCCAACACCAACGCCCGGCGCCCGGCGCCGGTCATAATGTCGCCCCAGCGATCGCGCGGACCCCGAGGCCCCTCGATGACAACCCACCCGACCGGCCGCCGCCGGTCCGCCGTGCCCGCCACCTGCGTCGCGGTACTCGCGCTGCTCGCCGGCGCCTGCCAGCCTGCTCCCGAGGAACTCTGGGCGCGGGCCCAGGCTGAGGCGGCCGCGGGCGATTACGCCGCCGCCGCCATCGACCTGAAGAACCTGATCCAGCGCGAGCCGGGCAATGCCGCCGCCCGCGCCGCGCTCGGCGAGGCCGCCCTCGCGCTGGGCGACGCGCCCGCCGCGGAAAAGGAGCTGCGCCGGGCCCGCGAGCTGGGCAGCGCCCGCGACGACCTCGACATGCTGCTCGCCCAGTCACTGCTGGCCCAGCGCCGCCACGAGGAGGTGCTCGCCGTCCTCGGCGACCGCGCGGAGGCCGTGCCCGCGGACCTGCGAATCCTCATGCTGGCCGGTCGCGCCCGCGAGGGGCTGGGCAGGCGGGACGAGGCCGAGGCGGCGTATCGGGCCGCCATGGCGGCCGCGCCCGCCAACCCCGAGCCCGTCGTCGCCCTGGTGGCGCTGCTCCTGCAGTCGGGACGCCAGGCGGAAGCCGATGCACTCGTGGACGCGGCCCTGGCCGCCAGCCCCGACGACATCGCCACCCTCGTGCTCAAGGGCCGGCGCATCCTGGAGACCCGGGGCTCCGCCCCCGCGGAGGAGCACTTCCGCCGCGCGCTGGCGCTGGCGAAGGGTCCCGACGCGGAGGGGCAGGTGCTCGTCGGCCTTGCCGAGGTCCAGCTGGTGCGCGAGGACGTGAAGGGCGCCGACGCGTCCATCAGGCGCCTGGAGGAAATCGCCCCCGGCGGCATGCTCACCGTGTACCTGCGGGCCCGCCACCAGGCCCAGTCGGGCGATTACGCCGGGGCCATCGTGCGGCTCCAGCAGATCCTCAAGGTCGACCCCGACTTCCTCCCGGCCGAGCGCCTGCTCGGCACCGTGCACTACCTCAATGGCAACTTCGAGCAGGCGGCCATGCACCTCTCGCGGGTGGTGGCCCGGAGCGATGACCCGTTCGTGAGCCGCATGCTCGCCGAGCTGCGGCTGCGCCAGGATCGGCCCGAGCAGGCCCTGCAGACGCTCCTGCCCATGCTGCGCCAGGGCCCCGGCGTCGTGTTCGACCATGGCCTGCTGGTGCTCGCGGGCCAGGCGAGCCTCAGCAGCGGCGACACCGCCGCGGCGACCGCGTTCTTCCGGCGGGGCCAGGAGCAGTTCCCCGACGACGAGCGTTTCCGCCTCGGCGAGATCAGCGCCCGGCTCGCCAGCGGCGACGCCGCGACGGCGCGCACGATGCTGGAGGGCATGCGCGCATCCTCGGCCAACCGGCTCGCCGTGGAGTACCTCTCCGTCGTGACCTTCCTGGTGGAGGGCCGCAACGACGAGGCCACCGCGCTCGCGAAGCGCCTCGCCGGCGAGAACGCCGACGCCGCGTGGTCGCACCTGCTGCTCGCCACGGTGAACATGATCCAGGGCCGCGCCCCGGCCGCGCGCGCCGAGTTCGAGCGCGTGCTGCAGATCGAGCCCGCCAACAAGGAAGCGCTCATCAACCTCGCCCGGCTGGATTTCCAGGCGGGGGACGCGCAGGCGGGGGAGGCGCGCCTGCAGCGCGTGATCGAGGGCGACCCGGCCGACTTCCGCCCGCGCATCCTCATCGGCGAGTCGCACCTCGAGGGCCGCCGCTTCAACCTCGCGCTCGACCAGGCCCGCGAGGCGGTGCGCCTCGCGCCGGAAGCCCCCGCGGCGCTGAACCTGCTGGGTCGCGCGGCCGCCGCCGCAGGCCGCTGGGACGAGGCACGGGATGCGTTCAACCGCATCACGGTGCTCGACCCGGGCAACGCGCGCGCGTGGCTCAACCTCGCGCGGGCGACCGTCGCCGCCGGGCAGTCGCGCAGCCTGCCGGCCAGCATGGATACCGCGCGGGAGCTCGCGCCGAAGGACCCGGCCGTGCTGGTCACCGCGGGCGACCTCTACATGGAGATGAACGACGCGGCCCGGGCTATCGAGCAGTACCAGGCGGCCATCGCGCTGGCGCCGAGCGGCGAGCTGGCGGTGCGCGCCTGTCGCGCCCGCCTCGTCGCGGACCGTGCCGCCGCCTGCCCGGAGCTCGGCCGCTGGCTGGAGTCGAACCCGCAGGACCTGGCGGCGCTGCTGTTCCGGGCCTCCGTGCACCAGGCGCGCGGGGATGCCGAGCGGGCCATCGCCGACTACGAGCGCGCCATCGCCGTGGACGGGCGCCAGGTCGCGGCGCTGAACAACCTCGCGTGGCTGTACTTCGGCAAGGGCGACCCGCGCGCCGTGAAGCTCGCCGAGCGGGCCCTGGCTATCCAGCCGTCGTCCGGCGCCGTGATGGACACCCTGGGCTGGATACTCGTCCGCCAGGGCGAGCGCCGCCGCGGCCTCGACCTCATCAGCCAGGCGGCGAAGAAGAGCCCGGAGGACCCCGAGGTCCGGTTCCACCTGGCCTTCGCGCTGGCGGAGAACGGCGAGGCCGAGCGCGCCCGCCGCATGGTGACCGACACGCTGGCCGACGGTGGCGAGTTCCCGAGCCGGGCGGAGGCCGAGGGCCTGCTGCGGCGGCTCGAGGCGGGCGCAGGGGCGGGCGGCTGATGGCCACCGTCCGCGGTTTCGATCCGGCGGCCGACGCGCGGCGCTGGGACGAGTTCGTCACGGCGCAGCCGGCCGGCACGTTCTTCCACCTCGCGGGCTGGCACGAGGTCATCGATGCGGCCTTCGGCCATCCCGTGCACTTCCTGCTCGCCGAGGACGCGGGGCGCATCACGGGCGTACTGCCGCTCGCCCAGGTGAAGAGCCTGCTCTTCGGGCACAAGCTCGTGTCCCTGCCGTTCTGCGTGTACGGCGGCGTGGTCGCCGCGGACGACGCGAGCCGCGACGCGCTGGTCGCCGCGGCCGGCGCACTCGCGCGCCGACTCGGCGTGGACTACCTGGAGCTTCG
>Ga0172373_10008977_pt1 | contig 12543 bp, 14 predicted proteins | sample Lak10m_2_FD_114546 | JGI IMG/M metagenome (GOLD analysis project Ga0172373, IMG submission 114546) | Freshwater microbial communities from Kabuno Bay, South-Kivu, Congo - kab_092012_10m | ecosystem: Environmental > Aquatic > Freshwater > Lake | place: Democratic Republic of the Congo... | reverse complement strand
TTTGATTCATTATCTGAGGCTGAAAAGAAATTAGCTAAAGCACAATTAGAACATCAAATTAGGGATATTGTTGAGTCTCAAAGAGATAGAGGATTTGTACCTGCTGAATTAAAAGACTATATTGATAGTTTATTTGAAAAAACACCTCCATCATATGACTGGAAAAGTTATTTTAGAAGATTTTTTAGTTCTTCACCTAAAGTATATACTAAAAAAACAAGACGTAAATTAAATAAACGTTTTCAACCTAATCCTGCTCTAAAAATTAAACCTAAAAAACATGTGTTAGTAGGTGTAGATACATCAGGTTCTGTTTCACAACACGATCTAACAGAATTCTTTAATGAAATATACCATATGTGGAAATCAGGTGTGAGTATAACAATAGCTGAAGGAGACGCAGCTATTCATAATGTTTACCCATATGAAGGAAAAACACCAGAATATGTCTCAGGTAGAGGTGGTACTGATATGAATCCATTTATTGAATATATTAATAAACATAGACAGTACAATAGTTTAATTATATTAACTGATGGTCATATTGGTGAACGTACTGAAAACTCATTCAAACCAACATTAACTGTTTTATGTTCTAAAGGAGCAGAAATTGATGAAGTTAAAGAGAATGGGTGGGGTAATGTTATCAAAATTCAATCTTTAGGCTAACAAGAAGTTCTAACATATATTAATACAAAACAAAAATAAAAGTTATGGCTAAAACAAAAACTGCAACCAAACAACAACAGATTTCTCTTAACATTGATGAGGCTAAACTATTTTTAACTCACATTGTTAACAACAACCGCTTTCTACAAGCCAACAATAAACCACCAGTATCAGTAGAAGTTATAGGTGATTCAGGTATTGGTAAAACATCAATGATTGTTCAATTAGCAAAAGAAATGGATTTGAATTTTGTTAAATTGAATCTTGCTCAAATTGAAGAATTAGGTGACTTAGTAGGATTTCCAATCAGACAATTTGAAATGACTGATGGAAAAGAAACTGAATGGATTGATGAACATGCTGTAGAAGACTATCATAAGAAAAATTGGTCCACTACTGGTAAAAATCGAATGGGTTACTGCCCACCTGAATGGATTGCTAATAAAACAACAGGTGGCATTTTATTGTTAGATGATTGGAATAGAGCTGATATTAGATTCATTCAAGCTGTAATGGAGCTAATTGATAGACAGCAATATATCAGTTGGTCACTACCTAAAGATTGGCATATCCTATTAACAAGTAATCCTGATAATGGTGACTACTTAGTTAACAGTATTGATAACGCTCAAAAAACACGATTCATCTCAGTCAATCTAAAATTTGATATTAATTGTTGGGGTGTTTGGGCTGAAAATAATCAGATTGATGGTCGATGTATTAACTTTCTTCTAAAACATCCTGAATTTGTTAGTACAAAAACTAACTCAAGAAGTATTACAACATTCTTTAACTCGATTTCATCACTTGATTCATTTGAAAAAGATCTTAGTTTGATTCAAATGATTGGTGAAGGATGTGTTGGGCCTGAATTTACAACAGCATTTACTATGTTCATCCATAACAAATTGGATAAACTGATTTCACCACAAGATATCTTAACTCATGAAAGTGAAGAATATGTTGTTAAAACTCTTAAAGGTATTATTGGTAAAGAGAAAAATTACAGAGCAGATTTAGCTTCATTGTTAGCGATTCGTATTGTGAACTACAGTTTATACTACAGCAAAGAAAATAAGGTTGATAAATCAATTATTGATCGTTTAGCTTTATTGATGAATGAAGAAATATTTGCAATGGATTTGAAATATAGAATTGTTAAAGAAATCTATAATGGTAATACAGGTGCCTTCAAATCACTGATGCTTAATAAAACACTTCTTAAATTCTTAACAAAATAAAGGTTATGAGATACAGCGTAATAAATTTTGATGGTAGGCAATTCAATAGATACTGGAATAAAGCTGATGGTGTTTTACCTGAGACATCAATGGAAGAATATCTGGGTTTATATGAGAGATTCAAAGACAATAAACTAACAGATAATACAACAGTTTATTTAACTCCATTATCATCTGTTCCTGGTTATAAGTTTAAAAACTTCATTGAAGAAAATAAACTAAATATATCTACAGCTCGAAAACTTGATAAATTAGATACTCTAATTATAAGTGATGAACTGATTAAAGAGTATTATATAAAAAAAGAAAAAGATATTGATACATATTATATTATACCTTATGATATTATTGTAAATGAATTTAACAAATATGTTTCAAAAGATAGTAAATGGAGTGATATTAGATATGATAATACTTATCGTAATGAGAAAATCAAGGTTGATGGGTATATAATGAGTGAAGAACAAATAACAGGATCTATCATTTTTGATCCTAAATTTAAATCTCTCTTAAATTATCCTTCTATAACTGGTTATCTAATAACACATAGTCATGGTAATAAAAAAGCTGTTGATAACTATGAGTTTTTCATGAACTTAACTAACATAGTTAATAAACATAAGTTAGATATAGTATTTGATACTCACATTAATAATGAGGCTAATAAAGACACTGTTATTGATCTAGATACTTTTAAAACATTATTTAATATGTTATCTAGTAAAGATAGGGATAATTGGTCAATTGCTAGAGAAATCATTGCTAATAGTAACTTTGAGGAATCTAAACCGTATATATTGTTTTTATTTAATCGATTTGCTTTATTACGGAATAAGTCTGATAACAAAAACTATCGTTTAGTACACCAATCAATCATATCTGATTACAAATTTAGTACTACATATGAGTATGATAAGTTTATAACTGATATAACAACTAATTACCCTCAATATAAACAAACTATATGTGATTGTTTAACAGTTCAACTTAACAGTTTATTTAAAACAGATCTTATTAAAGAAATACAGTCTTATTAATATTTATAATAAAATATATAAATGGCTAAGATTGTACTATTAAGTTGTACTAAATCTAAATTAGACAAACCATCACCAGCTCAGGAATTGTACTCAGCCTCACCAATGTTTAAGAAAACATTAGAGTATGGTAAGTCACTAGAGCCAGACAAGATGTATATTCTCTCAGCTAAGCACCATTTAGTTCCAATGACTAAAGTACTTGCTCCTTATGATAAAACACTTAAGGAAATGCCTAAAAAAGAAAAAGAAGCATGGGCTGAAGAAACAGTTAAACAAATGAAATCAGCAGGTCTAAACCTTGATAAAGATACATTTGTGTTTTTAACTGGAAGTGAATATATGAAACCACTTAAACCATTTGTTAAAAATACTGAAGCACCTATGGAAGGAAAACGTTTAGGTGAGCGTTTAGGTTGGTTAAATAGTCAAATAAATAAGCTTAAAGAAGCATTAAACCGTTTAAAAAATATGATCTATGAATGTCTCTCAAGATAAATTAAACGAATATATCAGTTTATATTTAAATGATTTAGCTGATTATGGTGATGAAGATCAAAACTACACATTAACTGAATCAGTTTTAGGTTCTTTAAAACAGTTAATTGTTGAGTCTAAACAAGACACATCTACTATTTTAAAAGAAGCTCTAATCAAATCTACTCCTGAGAAACGAGTGATATTAGAGGATTTTATGCTCTACATACAAGAAGTATAAGCAATTTTGCTTACAGAGAATTTAATAGTATATTTAATATAAAATAAGTTATATGAGCCAAGATCCAAAATCTCAAATTAAACGTCTTAAGTCAACTGATGGGACTGTTCGTTACATTAAAGAAGGTAAACTTCACAACCCAGATGGTCCAGCTGTGATTCATCCTGATGGTAAAGAAGAATATCATTTAAATGGTTTCCAATATTCTAAAGATGAATATAAAAAATTAAAAAAAGAGGGTAATGGTTTACCTTGGTATAAAAGTGGTTCTGCTAAAATGAGACATTAAGATATTTATAATAAAATGACTTATATCTATCTTGTTGAAAACTGTTACGGTGATCCTAATAAAGTTTATATAGGGAAGACTAAAAATCCTAAAACTAGAGAAATGAACCATAAAATAAAATTTGGGTGTCAAATAATATATACTACTATAGATCAAATACATTCATTAGATAGAAAAGACTGGGAACCAATAGAATCATATTGGATAGAACAATTTAGACAGTGGGGATTTGAAATTGTAAATAAACGTAAGAGAGGAGGTAGTGGAGTTGAATTTCATACTTTTGAAACTAAACAAAAACTCAAAAAACCTAAATCTGAAGAACATAGATTTAAACTAAAAAATCGTAAATTTTCAGAAGAAACTTGTAAAAAAATTTCTAAAGCTAAGAAAGGAGTAATATATTCCAGTGATAGAAATAAAAAGATATCTAATAAATTAAAAGGAAGACAGGTGAATTGGGCTAAAAAGAAACCAGTTTTACAATATGATTTAGAAGATAATTTTATTAAAGAATGGGAAAGTGTAACTGAAACAAGTAGAGCAGGATTTAGTTATGTTATTGGAGTTTTATGTGGAAAACAAAAAACTGCTAGTGGTTATAAATGGAAGTATAAAAATTAAAATATAAAATAAATATGCGTATAGGACTAACGGGGACAATGAGTGTTGGTAAAACAACATTAGTAAATACATTAAAAGAATTGCCTGAATTTAAGAACTATAGTTTTGCTACTGAACGTAGTAAATATTTACGTGATCTAGGTATTCCATTAAATACAGATAGTACATTAAAAGGTCAAACAATATTCTTAGCTGAACGTTGTTCTGAACTTATTTATGAAAACATTATTACTGATAGAACAGTTATAGATGTAATGGCATTTACAATGTGTGCTGAATCTATAGACATTTATCATAAGGATATGTTTGAGGATTATGCTTCTAGATTTATTGAAGAATATGATTGGATATTCTATGTTAGTCCTGCTGGGGTACTTATTGAAGATAATAATGTACGTACTACTAACTCTGATTATAGGAATCAGATAGATAATATGATTAAATACTTATGTTCTTCTAATTTAAGTAAAATTAAGAATTTTGGTATTATTGCTGGTTCTAACGAGGATAGATTAAATCAAATCAAGTTTTATTTAAATCTGTAATATTTATAATAAAATCTTATCATGAAACGGAAAGAACTCTACGACTATATTCGTGAAGAAATTATAAATGAATTAAGCTTAAATGAAGCTACCCCTGAAGAACTAAAACTAAAACAAACAACTATAGCTAATCGTACAGCTGATATAGCCGAATTAAATAAACAAATATCTTTAGAAAAAGATCCTAAAAAACAAACTGAATTAAAAGCAAGATTAACTGTATTAAAAACTGAATTAGCTCAAGCTCAAGCTATTAAAGAATCTGAACTTGAGGAAATGGCCTCATATAAATTCTATCGAATAGCCAATAGAGAAAAATTCGATGCATTAAAAGATATTTATGCTGGTACAATAGATGCTAGAGTATTAGATGCTATAGAAGCAGCTGGAGAACAAGGCCTCACTCAAGATGGTGTTGCTAAACAATTAGGTATCGAAGCTGCTTTAGTTAACCCAATCCTTAAAAAGTTTAGTGCTGCAAACGCACTCACACTCCCTGTTTCAGAAAAACCAGGCAAAGTAAAAGCTGCTGAACCTGAAGTAGAAGAACCAGAAACTGAAGAACCAGAAACAGAAAAACCAGAATCTGAATTTTTTATGGCAGGTGATGAAGATGAAGAAGAAAAAGGAATGGAACCAATTGATGAACCCGCTGAACCATCAGCTTCTGACATTGCTGCTGCTGAAAAAGAATTAGGTGCAGTTGATACTTCTAAAATTGAAGCAGCTAATAAAGCAGCTAATATTGTTAAAAGTTTAACAGCCAAAATTGAAGGTATGAAAAAAGGACCTGAACGTGAAAAGAAAATGGTCGCTTTAAAACAATATATTAAAAATAACAGAAGTACTGTTCTTAAAGGATATAAAATTAGTGACCTTACTAACGGTCTCATTTCATAATGGATTGGTCAAAGATAAAAAACAAAGTATATTTCATTCTTATTCTTATTTTAGTAGTGATAATTTTACTACAAAAATGTGGAGATGGGGGTAAAAAAGTACTCACAGATACAATTCGAACTGTTGATACATCTTATGTAACTGTTGATAGAGAAGTTCCAACTTATATTCCCCAATGGAGAACTAGAATTGAACACGATACAGTTCATGATATAGATACAGCTTATGTTTTAGGTGACTATTATGCCACTTATGTTTACAATGATTCATTAATTAATGATACCTTAAAATTTTACATTAATGATTCAATTACTCAAAATAAAATAAAAAATAGGAACCTTAAATACAGTCTTACATTACCTATTATTACTATTACAAACACTGTAACAGAAAATAAAAGAGAATATTATGTAGGAGCTGGTTTAGCAGGAGGTAAGTCAGGACTAGCTAGTTTAGGTCCTGAATTTTTATTTAGAAATACAAATAGACAAGCTTATGGCTTAGGTGTAGGGTTAAATGGTCAACTTAAACCTGTTGTGAGTTTAAAGTTCTATTGGAAATTAGAAAAGAAAAAGTAATGTCGCAAGACTTAAAACAAATAATAAGAGAAGAATACATCAAGTGCGCTCAAGATCCAGCACACTTCATGAAAAAATACTGTTATATCCAAAACCCAGTACGTGGACGAGTTGTATTTAATCTATATCCTTTCCAAGGTAAAGTATTAAATTTATGGAAAGAAAACCCTTATAGTATTGTACTTAAATCAAGACAATTAGGTATATCAACTTTAGCAGCAGGTTATTCTCTTTGGTTAATGTTATTTCATAAAGACAAAAATGTATTATGTTTAGCAACTAAACAAGAAACAGCTAAAAACATGGTAACTAAAGTTAAATTTATGTTTGACAATTTACCATCATGGTTAAAAATTCCAGCTGACGAAAATAATAAATTAGCATTACGATTAAGTAATGGTTCACAAATTAAAGCAGTATCAGCAGCTAGTGACTCAGGTCGATCAGAAGCTGTATCTTTGTTAATAGTGGATGAGGCCGCATTTATTGAAAATATAGATCATATTTGGGCTTCTGCTCAACAAACCTTAGCTACTGGTAGTGGTGCCATTGTATTGTCTACTCCATTTGGTACTGGTAACTGGTTCCATCAAACCTGGGTTAAAGCTGAGGCTCAAGAAAATCAATTCTTACCTATCAAATTACCTTGGTTTGTTCATCCTGATCGTGATGAATTATGGAGAAAAAAACAGGATGAATTATTAGGTGACCCTAGACTAGCAGCACAAGAATGTGACTGCGACTTTAGTACTTCAGGCGATGTAGTTTATTTTCCAGAACATATTGAATATATGTTAACATCAACTGTAGCTGAGCCTATGGAAAGACGAGGCATAGATAAGAATTTGTGGGTTTGGGAAGCACCTGACTATACTAGAAATTATATGGTAGTAGCGGACGTTGCTAGAGGTGATAGTAAAGACTATTCTGCATGCCATGTATTTGATTTAGAAACTAATACACAAGTAGCAGAATATAAGGGACAATTACCACCTAAAGAATTTGGATATTTTCTAGTTGGTTTAGCCACTGAATACAATGAGGCCATGCTTGTAGTTGAAAACGCCAACATTGGTTGGGCTGCTTTAGATGCTATACAAGAAAGAGGATATAGAAATTTATATTACTCACCTAAGAGTGATTCCTCAATGTCTGATTCATATTTTAGTCAATATGAAGATCACTCAAAAATGGTACCTGGTTTCACTATGTCATTAAGAACTCGCCCATTAGTAATTAATAAAGGAAGAGAATACATTGGTGATCATAGTGTTAACATTCGCTCAAAACGCTTGATTGAAGAAATGAAAGTATTTGTATGGAAAAATGGTAGAGCAGAAGCACAATCAGGATACAATGATGACTTAGTTATGTCTTTTAGTACAGCAATGTATTTAAGAGATACAGCATTAAAAAACAAACAACAAGGAATAGAATTAACAAAAGCAACTTTAAGTAATATATCAAGACCTTCACAATATCAGGGAGCTTACTTTGCCTCCGGTAAAGATAATCCGTATTTTATGCCTACAGATCATGGTAGAGAAGATATTAGTTGGTTACTTTAAATAAACAAACATGGCAGATACTAGTGTATTTACAAGATTAAGAAGACTTTTTTCAACTGATGTAATCATTCGTAATGAAGGTGTTAATCAGCTTAAAGTAATGGACACTGATTCTATTCAAAGAAGTGGTCAATATGCTACTAATTCTTTAATTGATAGGTATAGTAGAATTTACTCACCAAATGCCACATCACTCTATGGTCAACAATTAAATGTCAATTACCAATATTTAAGAGCCCAATTATATTCAGATTATGATGTGATGGATACTGATGCTATTATAGCTTCAGCACTTGACATTATATCTGATGAATGTACTTTAAAAAACGAAATGGGTGAAGTACTCCAAATACGTAGCTCAGATGAAGACATTCAGAAAATACTTTATAATTTGTTTTATGACGTATTAAATATTGAGTTTAATATGTGGTCTTGGATTCGTCAAATGTGTAAATATGGTGATTTCTTCTTAAAACTAGAAATTGCTGAAAAATTTGGTGTATATAATGTTATACCATATACAGCTTACCATATTGAACGTCAAGAAGGATATGACAGAGAAAATCCAACTGCCATTAGATTTAAATTCAGCCCAGACGGATATGTAGGAGGTGGTTATGGACAGTTTAGTGTTCCAAACCAATTCCAACCTGATTCAACTGGTATATATTTTGATAATTATGAGATGGCTCATTTTAGATTATTGACTGACAACAACTATCTTCCTTATGGTCGTTCATATATTGAACCAGCTCGTAAGTTATATAAGCAATATGCATTGATGGAAGATGCTATGTTGATTCATAGAATCTCTCGCGCCCCAGAAAAACGCGTTTTCTATATTAATGTTGGTGCTATTCCTCCTAATGAAGTAGAAAACTTCATGAAGAAGACTATTACTACAATGAAAAAGACCCCATATGTTGATGAAAAGACAGGCGAATATAACTTAAAATATAACATGCAAAACATGTTAGAGGATTTTTATATTCCTGTTCGAGGAAATGATCAATCAACTAAAATCGAAACTACTAAAGGTTTAGAGTATAATGGTATTGAAGATGTTAACTATTTAAGAGATAAATTGTTTGCCGCTCTTAAAGTGCCTAAAGCATTTATGGGTTATGAAAAAGATTTAACAGGTAAAGCAACATTAGCAGCAGAAGATATTCGTTTTGCTCGTACAATTGATAGATTACAACGTATTGTTTTATCTGAACTTTATAAAATTGCTTTAGTACATTTATATGTTCAAGGATATAAAGGTGAAACATTAACTAATTTTGAACTCTCATTAACTACACCTTCAATCATTTATGATCAGGAACGTATTGCGTTAATGAAGGAAAAAGTTGATTTAGCTAAAAATATTATGGATGCCCAATTGTTACCTACAGATTGGATTTATCATCATATATTCCACTTTAGTGAAGATCAATTTGATGAATATCGTGATCTTATTTTACAAGATGCTAAACGTAAATTCCGCTTAGCTCAGGTAACTGAGGAAGGTAATGACCCACTTGAAACAGGTAAATCATATGGTACACCTCATGATTTAGCTACATTATATGGTAAAGGCAGAATGATGTCTAACCCAGAAAATGTACCTGTAGGATATGGTGATGATGTTAAATTAGGTAGACCTAAAGAAAAAGTATCAAATATTAATACACAAGATAATGTATTTGGTAGAGATAGATTAGGTAGACAAGATAATAAAGTAGATGATCAACCTGACTATAATAGTAAAACTAATTTAACAGAAAATACTTATCTTAAAAATAAGCAATTTGTTAATGAGATGGAAAAAAAGATAGTATTTACTATAGATAAAACAAAAGAATCACTACTTGACGAAAATCAATTGCGATGATATTTATAATAAATGGAAATTACAAAAATATATTTAGTTGAAAATTGTTATGGAGATCCAAATAAAGTTTATATAGGTAAAACTAAATATTCTAGAAAAAGTATTCATAAAAAAACATTTGGTAAAGATATAATTTATACTTATATTGATGAAATAGAAGGATGGAAAAAAGAAAAATGGAAATATTTAGAAACATATTGGATACATCAATTCAAACAGTGGGGGTTTGAAGTTATGAATGAAAATGAAGGTGGAGGAGGTCCTATTTTCCATACTGAAGAAACTAAACAAAAAATGAGACATCCTAAATCTTCTACTTCAAATATGTATGGTACTAAACCTAGCAGTTGTAAACCAAGATCTTATTTTCCTAAGGGTCCTGATAATAAAAATTACGGCAAATCTAGAACATATTTTCCTAAAGGATCAAAACATGGAAATTATAAAAAAACAAAACCCTCAAGAACTCAAGAACATAAAGAAAATATAAGTAAAGCTAAAAAAGGTAAATCTTTAATTCATAATGAAACATGGAATGAAAATATAAGTAAAGGAAAAATTGGTATCTTTACTTCAAAATCAAAATCTATTAAAATAACTAATAATATCACTAATGAAATTATTATAGTAAGAAATGCTAAAGAAGCAAGTAAAATAACAGGTATAAGTATTAGTAAAATACGAAATCTTATCAATAATATACTTAATTCTTATAGAAATTTCACATTTGAATTAAATTATATATATTTATAACAAAAATATCACTTAGATGTTAATTAAACATTCAAAATTTAAGAATACAGGCATACTCTTTGAACTTTTAGTTCGCCAAATAACAGCAGATACATTATCTGGAAAAGAGTCAAAAGCTGTAGGTATTCTAAAAAATTACTTTAATAAGACAGAACTAGGACGTGAATATAAGCTATATGAAAGTTTACTTAAACGTACTAATTTAACCGAAGGTAAAGCTGAAGTAGTTGTTAACACTATTTTAGAGAGTTCAAAACAATTAAACCGCTCTACACTTAAGAGACAAAAGTATAACTTAATTAATGAAATTAAAAAATACTATAGTTTAGAAGAGTTTTTCAAAACAAAACTTCCTAACTACAAAGCTCAAGCAGCTGTTTACACATTAATTGAAGCGTATTCTAGTGATAAAAAAGTTTCTCACGAACAAATAATTACAAATAAGTTATCATTACTTGAACATTTAACTTCTTCAACTTCTAAGAAAGAAAATAAAAAAGAAGAAGTATTTGAAGAACTTTCTAAACAAGATAAAGATACGCGTATATTAGCATATAAAATTCTGTTAGAAAAATTCAATGACAAATACTCAGACTTTAGTGATGATAAGAAAAACATTTTAAAAGAGTATATTAACATTGTTGATAACCCAGTTAAGTTAAAGGAATTTTATAATGTTAAAGTAAATGAGATTAAAACTAAATTATCTAAACTCAATAAGAATACCAAAAATAAAGTCACCAAAATCAAAATTGATGAGACTTTAAACTTATTAACTGAGTTAGATAAAAATGCTAAGGTTAACAATGACCATGTTGTGAATTTATTACAGTATAGTGATTTATTTGAAGAACTAAAGTTAGCTAATGGCTGAGGAAACTAATGATGATGTTAAAGGGTTTGAGTCTAAACCCACTGGTGAATTTGATCCTGAGACAAAATCAATGGAATGGGATATTACTTATAAAGCCAATTATGGTTTAATTTATAAATTATTTAAAAGTCTCCATAAAGAATTTAAGGCATTTGTTGTTGAAGATGAAATTAAAAATGATCCTAAATTTAAAGAACTTTTTAATGGATTTAATTATTTATATAATCAACTTAAATCTCATCTTCGTATTAACTATCCTAAAAAATATAAACAATTACAAACACTAAACGAAGAAGATATTAAAGAACTTATTCGTAAGAAATTAAAAGAAATGAGTGCTACTGGAGCAGGTGCTGGGGCAGGACATTTCTCACCGGGTGCTGGAGCTCAATATGCTACTCCATTTGCTTTTAATCCAAATAAGAAAGCTAAAGGTGCTAAAAATATTTATTATTATAAATTAGGTTGGAAACCAGTACCTGCTGAAGAACTCCACAAACAATCAAAAGCAATTGATCATAAAGATTTATGGAAGAAAAAATTAACAGAAGATGAAGGAACTCAATCATATGTTGATTCACTTAATTTACAAGACTCATCTTTGAAAAATTTTATTGGTAATAAAGTAGGTGAATTTGATCAAATTGAAGATAAATTAAATACCTTATTACCATTACTAAAACAAGCTAAACTAAAAACTATGGAACATTATAAGGAATCTCCAGATTTTGATGTTCAATACGGTACTGATTTAGCAGTTGACTATTTAGACAAAATGATTACTTTATTTAGAGATAAAAAAGACTAATGAAAACACTTCAAGAACACTACACTGCCATTAAAAATGGCCAAGGAAATAAAGCGCAATTCT
>Ga0172373_10008976_pt1 | contig 12543 bp, 11 predicted proteins | sample Lak10m_2_FD_114546 | JGI IMG/M metagenome (GOLD analysis project Ga0172373, IMG submission 114546) | Freshwater microbial communities from Kabuno Bay, South-Kivu, Congo - kab_092012_10m | ecosystem: Environmental > Aquatic > Freshwater > Lake | place: Democratic Republic of the Congo... | reverse complement strand
CCCCAAAGGCTTCAAAGGCCAGATCACCTGGGGTGAGGTGGACAACCGGCCCTTCCTGCGCCTGGCGCACGGCACTCTGCTGGGCTTGATGCGACGGCGGGACCAAACGAAAGGGGGCGAAGCCGCCATGGCGCTGGCCAAGCAGATGCTGGCCTGGTGCCCCATGGACAACATAGGCGTGCGCTTTTTGCTGGGTGATATCGCATTGCTCCAAGGCGACCACAAAGCCGCCATGGAGGAATACCTGAAAGGCGCACCCAACTCACCAGCGCACTGGTACCAGGCCGCGCTGATTGCGTTTCGGGAGGGGGACTATGTTGCGGCCTGCACCTACCTGCGGCGGGGTATTGCCGCCAACCCCTACATTGCGGAGGGGTTGACCGGGCGCACGGTGCTGTCAGAACACCTGTACTGGCACGCCAGCAATGTGCATGGCCCGGAGTGGGCGGTTGACTATCTCGACTCCGCCGCCTGTGACTGGATGCCAGAGGAAGTCGACTTTGTCGACTGGGTGTTCAATGCATCACCCGTGCTGAAGGAGCGCGCCGAGATGATGGCGCTGCATGAGGGGATGACTTACGAGCGAGACGCTGCAAAGCGAGCACCCTACGCACAGCGGTCATTGGATTTCATTGACTGCATCACAGACACGCTGTCCAAGAAGATGGTGCGTGAGGTCAAAAATCGGTGGGACGTGGAAATTTGGCCCTGGGACAGAGCCAACCTTCGTGTCTAACTCATTCAGTGTAGAACACTCCATCGCGCTCATGCGATTCAACGAACTCATACCGAACCGTCTGAGCGAGAGCTTGCTCGAGGGGCACAGGAGGAACGAAGCCGGTTTGGTCAATGGCCGTGTTGTAAACAGAGTTCGCACAGAACTTCTTGACGCGGATCGAGCTGATGGCAAACCTTCTTCCAGTCAGCGAGGCAACCAGATCGAATCCTTTACCAATCATGTACCCAACAGCGAAGGGAAGTCTGAAGCCAATTTTCTCTGGTCGACCAAGAATGCGATTGACACTTGCAACCAAGCTGTTCATCGTGAAGTCAGGCTTGTCGATGAAGTTGTAGATGTGCACACCGGGTTTGAAGCTCATGCTGTATTCGATAAATGCAGCGACGTTCTCAACATAGGCCATAGATTTGCGGTTTTCACCGTTGCCTACCATCACAAACTTGCCTGAAGCAATCTGTCGCAGTAGGTTATAGACGTTGCCTCTGTTCTGCTCTCCAAAGACTACCGTGGGCCGAATGATCACCAAGGTACGCTCAGTTGGCGCTTCAGCTTGCCAAGCTTTAAAAACCAGCTCAGCTTCATACTTAGTGCGTCCGTAATCATTGAAGGGGGCGATTTTTCCTGACTCATCTGTACCGATTGGCGCAAAACCATAAACCGCAACGGTGCTGGTAAAGATGATTGTCTGCACGCTTTTTTCGCGTGCAACGGTGCAAATGTTACTTGCGCCACCAACATTAACATCATCATAAAGACTCAACGGACGAACATCATCCCGGTGCTCTGCAGCCAAATTTATGATCACAGATTTTTCAGTTATATTGTTTCTTAGCTCATCAACAGATCTAACATCGCCCAGTGATACTAAATTAGGAAATGCGTTACTCGGAGATTTATCAAATATGGACAAATTAACCGATTTGAGATCTACCAATCTACGGACCAGTCTAGTACCAATGAATCCACTTCCACCGATGATCTCTACTCGGCTTAACTTGGCACAATCGTGGGATCCATCGAAAATGTTCACGTTTTCCATATAATTCCCTGCAAGCAAATGATTTTAAAATCTCAATCCCGAAATTTTAGAAAATACCTTTTGAGCCGTGAAAAAAAATCCGCCACTTCCAAAAACCTCATTGTAGGCACGAACTGACTCAGACCATCCTTTTAAATATGCAAAAGGATTTTTTGTACTAGCCCCGCCTATAGACATATTGATAAGTGTTCTTGCAACATAATATCCAGTTCTTCGCAACTTGTTTATAACAATTAACTGTTGCTTGAGGTCTGCGGAAATCTTATAAGTCGAATCAAAAGGGCCGTTAATTCCCCTTAAAACCGAAGTACGAACAAAAAAAGCTGGATGTGGAATTTGGCGGCCATGCAATCTGAATGCGCATTGAGGATCTGTTTGCCAACGGCGCACCAACTTTCCATTTTGGCCAAACATTTCGATATCACCAAAAACAAAATCAATATCATGATTTTTAAATAAAACCGAAACATCCTTCAGCACATTATCATCAGCAAACCAATCATCAGAATTCAAAAAACCCACAAAATCTCCGGACGCCAAGCAAAATCCTTTGTTCATTGCATCATAAATGCCATTATCGGATTCCGAAACAAGCGTATATTTATTGGTGCATGATGAGTTAATTATATCAACCGTCTTATCAGTCGAACCGCCGTCAATGAATACATGCTCCACACAATCAATAGATTGACGATTAACAGACTCGATAGTTCTCAAAATAGTATCTTGACTGTTGTAGCAAACTGTAACTATAGATGGCTTCATTTTACCTAGTGTTCAAAAATGCTTATCGGAAGTTCGCTTTTGTACGGAGAAAAGTGAGATTTTCTTTCGATCTTTTGCTTCCCACCTAATTGCGATTAACAAAGAAGCGAAAACCAAAATCGGCGCCAATGTAATGCCAGCCCATCGAAAACAAAATGTCAAAATATAGCCTAGAACAATAATCGACAAGATAACGTCAAGGTTGGAGTCTTTATCAAAATTAGACAAGAAATGAAGAACCATAAGAAAAATTATTGGAAAAAAAAGTCCAAGAGAAGCAAAGCCGAAAGGGATGAGTGACGCAAGATCTCTCTGATTCATAAGCTCGATAGCTAAAGAAGATGCGTCCTCTTCCCCTCCTTGAGGAATCCAACCGAACGGACCGACACCGAATGGAGAGATGTTGTGAAATGTCTCACTAGCTCGAACAAATCCATATAACCAAATTTGTAATGATGCCTGCTTCACTTCTAATAGATTTTCTAAGTAAAAACTCGCAATCAAGAGTAGGCCTATTGACAGCAAAACCAGCAAGATGGATAAGGAAAGCAGTTTAATAGGTTTAATAAATCTAAAAAACCAGATTGTGGCGGTTACTATAGCTGAAAATAAAAGCGTAGCCGACGGTGAAGCAAAACCTGCTATCAAAAAATTGGTAGCACCAGATAAACGCGTCTTTTTATTTGCAATCAGTATAATAAGCAAAGGGCCTATTGTGTATCCTAGGTGTGATGGCTCAGGATAAAAACCAGAAATGAACCCCCCATCACCAGCAATGTATTGAGATACCAAATATGCGGAATTCAATGATATTGCCAGATTTATTGGCAATAATACATCCATCTGCGCAGTCATTTCTCTTGCATGAGCTTTAAAAGACGAAGAAAGAAAATATAAAAATAAAATGATGATGAGGGTGTAAAGAAAGGGCGAATAATCAGCGCTGATTAGTAGGGTGTATATGCCAACAATAAATGAAATAAATAAAAAATAAAATTTATTAACCATTCTGAAGTTCGTGGCAACGAAAAAGGCCGCGACAAAAATGTAAATTGGGTATCTAATAGTTTCTGGATAAAATGCCCCCCATAGTATTGCGCAAAAAATGATGGCCCTAGAAAGAAATTTAGAAACATTCATATCATTTGCATATTAAAATCCAGCAATCATCTTCGAATATAAAGTTTTACTCGAAAACACATTGTGCACTTTTTGCTGGAAGTTCTTAAATCCACGAGATAAGCCTTCGGACGAATCCCTCAAAGCTAAACTTTTGCAAGAAATCACGACTATAACAAGGGGCAGTTGCTTTTGAATTCCGAATCACCTCAATAAGAGATGACTCTATTGATTCGATAGAGTAAGGCTCAGCGTATATAGCATTATCACCATAAACCTCTTGATGCGTAGGTATATTTGATATAGAAACATGCTTGTTGTGAAGCATGGCCTCGGCTGGCGTTAATGAATATCCTTCAAAAAGCGAATAAAAACAATACGCTATACAGTTGGTGTACAAATAATTCAATTCCTCGTCTTTTATATCGTGAAAGAAATAGATATCATCACGACCAAACGATAGTTCCTTAAGCTCAGAGTAAAAATCACGCTCCTGAATAGTACCAACAATGATTAGCTTCATATCGCCAATTTTGCCATCGCTCTTTGCCTTTATAAAAGCATTGATCAACCTATCGTAATTTTTAAGCCTATAAAACTGGGATACCGAAAGAATGTAATCTCCGACATCTTTGATTTTCGAATTAAATTGTCTATCCGGGGCCACATCGCTGGTCATGATCCCATTTCCAAGAATATAATCAGGATATTTTCTTCCCAAATATTTTTGGAATTCAGAACGTGTTTGCTCGGTGGTAAATAATATTTTATGGGAAGTATGGCCGGTAATCTTAATTAGAAAATTGTGAATATGCTGCTGAATGACACCTCTGCCACGCAATGATTTATCTAAAGAAAAACTTGTGTTTGTGTGAACAAAAGTAATCGTCTTCTTTACCGGAAAGAGCAGCCCGAACGTTGCAGGCATAAGTATGTGTGTAACCCCATATTTCATCGCAATAAAGGGTATAACAAGCTGCTCAGCGAATCCACGCGTCCATTTCGAATTAAAGTCCTCAAGAATTTTAATTGTTAATTTATCACCCTGATTTTCTGAATTTGCGCTTAGCTCCAGACTATTAAATCCTGATCTCTGAAATACAAATAATAAATCGAACTTATTAATTAAATCATTGTTTTCAATCAATGAGTATTGCAATAAATTCTTTATAATTCTCCTGTATCCCGAGCGGGAACCATTAAGAACGAGACAGTTGATTAACAGCTTATTTTTCATTTTATTAGATCGTCTATAAAAACATCTACATCTGTGTTTACTAATAGCTTGGCTTCTTTTGCACAGCGATTACGTATATCAAGTACACATTTTTTAACAGCATTGCGGAATAAAATATCGCTATTAGTCTGATATGAATAAAAGTTGGATACCACTGAATGTACATAACGCAAATCCGGGGCAATGATTGGTAATTTTAATATTCCCGCTTCAAGCAACGGAAGACCAAAGGACTCGTTAAGCGATGGGAATATCAGGGCATCTGAGTTAGCATATAAATTTAGCAATTCCCGTTTCTCCATTGTTCCGAAATATTTGATTCGAGTCAATTCTGAAAATTCAGGGGTAACATCCTCTTTTCTGATCGTAAGGAATATTGTACAATTCAAATCTTCTAGTAATTTTTGATTTCTAAGTAATATATGATGATTCTTGTGCGGGTAATAAAATGCAGGGTATATAAGGTTTAATGTATGATTTTCAGATAATTTTCTATCATAACTCAATTCAAGCTCAGTTTTCGCTATTGGAGAGCCCACAACTTTAATAACACATTCTTCTTTGAAATAGGCCTTAACAAGCGATTCTACATAAGCGGTTTGAACATAAATTGTAGGTTTTTTTAATTTTATTGCAATCTTGAAAAGTTTTTTTTCTAACCTAATCTTTATAGAATCGGATTTTTTGCTGTCTTCCAGATATAACGTATTATGGAAAAATACTATTTGCTTACGAAACCAAAATAACGAAGGGAAATTTCCCATCATCACCAATCTATTTGCATTTAAGGCGTAACCATAACCCGCAACAACAACATTTTCAATTAATAGTCTATAGAACCAATTTAAAAATGTTATTGGATAACGAACAACAATTTTATTCGCACTTATCGAAAATCTATCTCCAAAGACAATTGTATGAATTTCAGTATTTGAACTCAAGGGTTTTTTAATTGCATCATATATAGTGCGCGATCCACCTTTATATAGATTGAATAATGAGATGACTGTCTTCATTAGATTTTAAATGATGCCCAAAATTAATTTGCGTTTTGTTGAGGTCTACTTTTAATCAATATATTTTTTGAGTACATGAATAATTTATTAAATATTCTTGCAATCAGGTTCTTTTTCACAAAATATTTATACTTCAGATAATTATTATATTCATTATAGTTGGCGACCAAAGTATAGGGGCCGATTATTTCGTAGGAAGCCAAGTTTGCCGTATCATCATATGTTGATTTTGTATGCGTTGCATCTGCTCCAAAACCAACGTTAGTAACCATGTTACGCATTGGATGTATAAATCTAAGATTATTAGAAAGAACATGATGAGCAAATTGATAATCCCAGGTGTCTACGGCTCTATTTGCAATCTTATTAAAATTGTCTATCCAATATCTTTTCGACGACATAGGAAAAGAATTAAGCCACAGAGCATCCGATTGTGACCATGTGCTTAGTTCAAAATCATAAGACGACCAAACACGCCTCCAGGTTGCCCAACCCCAAATTTGTGGGAAGTCTATGAATCCGTAGCCCCCTTCCGGAAGATCATTTTTCAGAAACTTGAAGTCCGCAGAAATTCCGGCTATATCAGTATCATCTTTGTATTTAATTAGCAGTTCCGCACAAAAATCAAAAAAACTATTACTTACCTGACAGTCATCTTCTAATATAATCCCGCATTCTTCATTATCAAAAAACCATGAAATCGCCGTGCTTACGCCAACGCCACATCCAAGGTTTTTTGTCTCATATTTCTTTTTTACTTCGCATTCCCAATCAATTATTCTTTCGATGCTATCGCGACATCTATTGATTTTTTCTTGATCATCAACTCTGCCACTCCTCGGACCGTCTGAAGCGATATATATTTTTTTTGGTTTTATTTTCTTTAATCGTAATAACTGCAACTCAACCAAACTCGGTCGATTGAAAGTTAATATTAATAATGGCACTTCATAAGACTTCATTTTTTTCTCACTTGGAACATTCCGCGTACAGACTTTCATACTCTCGATCTTTTCCATCGAGTTCAATATCGAACTCTCGTATCCTATAGTTTTTAAATCCGGCGGATATTAGATGGAATTCTAAGTTGTCGTGATCGAACATAAATTTATGTTCACCCCCCATGTAAAATATATAATTTAGAAAATCCATTGGTCTATCGGAAGCAATCGCTGGTTTGTGTCTTAAAAGGTCTTTAGAGTTTCTTTCATTGTAGGCGCGGATATAGATTGAGGCATCCGGAACACAAATCGACATTTTTCCTGATGGCATTAAGATTCTATGTAACTCTTTGAATAGAAAAATAAGCTGTGGATATGTAAAGTGCTCTAATACGTGAGAGGAATAGATTTCCTCGAATGAGTTGTCTTTGAACGGCAATGGTCTTGTTAAGTCCCAAATGACATCGGGCCCTGGGCGATAATCTAACGTCAACCAACCTTTGCGTCTAATTGATCCACATCCAATCTCAATTTTTCTATGCGACCTCCATCTATCAAGCGGGAATACAGAGTAATAGAAAGGCGTAAACCAATGCAGAACTTTTAGTGCCAAATGGTATATTTTTTTAAGATGATTTCGAAACATTTTGCATCCTGAAAATTGTCAAAAATAACCTCTTATCGATCGCTAGGACTATAAGTAAATCAACAATGATTACTGTAGCCAAAGCCGACCATGCTGCACCTATAACACCGTATTTTTGAATAAGGATGATATTGGCAACTGGACAAAATATTGCACCGGCTATTGCCTTAAATAATAAGTAATTTATTTTTCGATTTATTGTTATCCATGTCGATGTTATTATTCCAATTGTTATTGGAATTAACGTAAAAACATGTACCTCGAAGATTTCAATTGATTCTCTGAATGAGACGCCGTATATAACATTAACAATCTGACTTGCGAATGAAAACATTAGTATTGCAATTACGATTGACAATCCCCATCCGTACAACAGTATTACTCCAAATAGTCGATTGAATTGAGCACTATTCTCACGATTTATCTTAGATAAATATGGCAGCATGCTTACCATTATTATGGTAGGGAGGTTTGTTGCTAGTTGAGATAAAGTTGTCGCTGCAGCGTATAAGCCGACGGCTGTACTACCGATGACGTTGCTTAATATCAGCACATCAGATTTCCAATAAAGATAAGTGCCCACTCCACTTATAATTACTGGCCAGCTTTCGGCTATTATTTTTTTTCCAATTTTTATTGATACGCCTTCAAAAATATCTATCTTATTTGATGCCGCGTATGTAAATGCAAGAGCACTAATAAATAGTGCGTACTCAATTAAATTAGCAATCACAAATGCAATTAATGGCATTTCTGTTTTTATGAATACTATTTTTAAGATGCTGGACAATACTAGCGCTATTATTTTGCTTTTTGCGGTATACTTGCTCTTCAGTTCGCTTTGATATTTTAAGTCTATTACCTCACCCGCTTGGATTATTATTGCAAACCCAGCAATTGCCCAGTATATATTTATTTTTTCAGGGCCATTTATATTACTAACAACAAAAAATGATAGCCCATATAACAATGTTCCACTAGCAATTCTTGCAATAAATAATGTGGAGAGGAACTGATTTTTTTTGTTGACTGATAGCTCTCTCACCGCGATTGAATCAGCTCCAAGATTAGTAATTCCCCAGAGCAATGCCACCAAGTTGAGAAGGTAAGCTAAAACACCATATTGGTCTGGCCCGAGGTATCTTGCAATATAAGCATTGACAAGGAATACGCTAACAAGTCTAAAGCTTTTTTCAAATAACAGCCAAGCACTATTATTAATGACACTACCTATTTTCATTTACAATAATTACCCCCCCCTGTCTGGTCGTCTATTATTGTTAGCCTCGAAATATCCGATGTTATTTATCTAGATTCAGATTCGCACTGTGGTTATGAGTGTAACTTGTTAATATTTTTTCGAAATAACCGATTGTCTTTTTCAGTCCTTCTTCTAGTTGAACTTGGGGATTCCAGTTATTCAGTTTTTCTTTTGCCACCCTGATGTCTGGCTTACGTTGCACTGGGTCATCGCTGGGCAGTGGTCTCGTCACTAATTTGGACTTAGAACCCGTCAACTCGATCACCTTTTCAGCCAATTGCCTTATGGTGAATTCTCGCGGGTTACCCATGTTGATCGGACCTGGATAGCCTGGGGTACCATCCGCTGCCTTTGGCAGATTCATAAAACGGACAAAGCCTTCGATCATGTCGTCAACGTAACAGAAGCTGCGTGTTTGGTTACCATCACCGAAGACTGTAATGTCTTCGCCATTGAGGGCCTGAACTATGAAATTAGATACCACGCGACCATCGTTTGGGTGCATGCGCGGGCCGTACGTATTGAAGATGCGAACCACCCGTATATCCAACCTATGCTGGCGATAATAATCAAAGAACAAGGTTTCAGCACATCGTTTGCCTTCGTCGTAGCATGAGCGTAGTCCGATTGGGTTCACGTGACCCCAATAGTCCTCGGTCTGCGGGTGTACTTTCGGATCGCCATACACTTCGCTGGTAGAAGCCTGAAGAATGCTTGCCTTAAGCCGTTTAGCCAATCCAAGCATGTTGATAGCACCATGAACACTTGTTTTGGTAGTTTGTACCGGATCGTGCTGGTAATGAATTGGTGATGCTGGGCAAGCTAAGTTATATATTTGGTCCACTTCGACATAGAGTGGGAAGGTTATATCGTGACGCATTATCTCGAAGTGGGGGCTATCGAGAAGGTGTAAGATATTTTCCTTTGTTCCGGTGAAAAAGTTGTCTAGACAGATCACATCATGACCGTCGTTGAGTAGTCGCTCACACAAATGTGATCCAAGAAATCCAGCTCCGCCGGTAACTAGTACGCGTTTGCGAATGTTGTAGTTTTGCATTGTTGTTCCATCTATATTGAATTAACTATCACTTCCGAATATATCCCGGCTGTAAACCTTGCCGGATATGTCGCGAATGTCGTCGGTCATGCGGTTTGCAATGATTACGTCTGCTTCTCTCTTGAACCTCTCTAGATCGTTGACCACTCGAGAGTTGAAAAACTTGGAATCTACTAGTGCCGGTTCATATATGATTACTTCGATACCTCGGGCCTTGATCCGCTTCATGATTCCTTGGATGCTGGAAGCCCTGAAGTTGTCTGAACCGGCCTTCATGATTAGGCGGTAAACGCCAACCACCTTGGGTTTTCGTCGGATGATTTCGTTAGCAATAAAATCTTTGCGTGTTGAGTTTGCGTCAACAATGGCATGGATAAGGTTTTGCGGTACATCTCGGTAATTGGCGAGAAGCTGTTTGGTATCTTTCGGAAGGCAGTAGCCGCCGTAGCCAAAACTAGGATTATTGTAGTGTGAGCCAATTCTTGGATCGAGGCTGACGCCGTCAATAATTTGGCGTGTGTCCAACCCATGCGTAGCTGCGTAGGTATCCAGCTCGTTGAAGTACGCTACTCGCATCGCTAGGTAAGTGTTAGAAAAGAGTTTAACCGCCTCGGCCTCTGTGCTACCAGTGAACAGGATTGGAACATCTTGTTTGGTAGCGCCCTGGCGTAATAGCTGAGCAAAAATTTCAGCGCGACCGGATTGTTCCCCAATCACAATACGGGATGGGTGTAGATTGTCGTAAAGTGCCTTGCCTTCACGCAAAAACTCTGGAGAGAAAATGAGATTTTTCGTATCGAGGGCTTGGCGTGTTTTAAGGGTGTACCCAACAGGAACGGTTGATTTGATGACCATCACTGCTGATGGATTAATTGACATCACATCTTTGATAACTGCTTCTATAGATTTGGTGTTGAAATAATTTGTTTCTGGATCGTAATCAGTCGGTGTGGCGATGATGACAAAATCAGCATTTTTGTAGGCAACTTCTTTATCTAAGGTTGCTCGAAAATCAAGGTCTTTGTACTTTAAGAACTCTTCTATATCTGTGTCTTCAATCGGGGATTCTTTGCGATTGAGTAACTCTACCTTCTCAGGAAGGATATCGAGACAAACAACTTCATTGTGCTGAGCCAATAAAATTCCATTTGATAGGCCAACATAACCCGTTCCTGCAATAGCAACTTTCATTATTCAATGCTCATAAAGATTTGATACCCATGTTGTTTAAGTAAAGCATTCTGCTTGGCCGCTTTGAAATCCTCTTCAATCATTTCTTTACACATTTCCTGCACTGTGATTTCAGGAACCCAACCGAGTTTTTTCTGCGCTTTGGATGGATCACCAAGCAGAGTTTGCACTTCCGTTGGTCGGAAGTACCGAGGGTCAATTCTGACAACGATGTCACCGACTTTGAGAGCGGAAGCTTGTCCACCTGTGATTGCTTCAACAATGCCTTGCTCTTCGACGCCTTGACCTTCAAATTTCAGCGTAACGCCCAGTTCTGCGGCTGACCATTGAATGAATTGGCGCACGCTATATTGCACGCCCGTGGCAATTACGAAGTCTTCGGGCTGCTCTTGCTGCAGCATCATCCACTGCATACGCACGTAGTCTTTAGCGTGGCCCCAGTCCCGCAGGGCGTCGAGATTGCCCATGTAGAGACATTTCTCAAGCCCCAGTGCCATATTGGCCAATCCACGGGTGATCTTGCGGGTAACGAAGGTTTCACCCCGGCGCGGACTTTCATGGTTAAAGAGGATGCCGTTGCAGGCATAGATGCCATATGCCTCGCGATAGTTAACCGTGATCCAGTAGGCGTACATTTTGGCCACTGCATAAGGGCTTCGAGGATAAAAGGGTGTGGTTTCCTTTTGAGGTATTTCTTGTACTTGGCCGTAAAGTTCGCTGGTACTTGCTTGGTAAAAGCGGGTTTTCTTTTCCAGGCCAAGGATCCGTATTGCTTCGAGCAGACGCAGCGTCCCAATCGCATCAACGTCGGCTGTGTACTCGGGGCTCTCGAAGCTGACTGCCACGTGAGACTGTGCGCCCAGGTTGTAAATTTCGTCAGGCTGCGTCTCTTGCACGATGCGCACGAGATTACTGGTGTCGCTAAGGTCGCCGTAATGCAGCTTAAAGTTGGCGTTATCTACATGCGGGTCTTGGTAAATATGGTCCACGCGCTGAGTGTTGAAGCTGCTGGCACGGCGCTTGATGCCGTGGACTATGTAACCTTTTTCAAGCAGAAACTCGGCAAGGTAAGAACCGTCTTGGCCAGTGATGCCGGTAATGAGGGCGACTTTTGGGGATGCATTGAGTGCTGAAGTCATTTGTTGTTCCTAAGTTTATTTGGCGTAATGGGCCAAAAAGTCTTCGTAAGCAGCTTGCAGACCTACTTCAAGTCCGACCTGTGCTCTCCAGCCCAACGCGTTAAGACGGGTACTGTCCATTAGCTTGCGCGGCGTACCGTCGGGCTTGGTGGGGTCGATGTGGATGGGGCCGGTGTAGCCCACGGTTCGGGCCACGGCTTGTGCCATTTCCAAGATAGTCACGTCTTCCCCGCATCCCACGTTGATATGACTGAGCATAGGCTGGGTGTGCTGGCTATAGATGGATTGGGGTAAGTTCATGACATGCACGCTGGCGGCAGCCATGTCGTCCACGTACAAAAATTCGCGCTTGGGTGTACCCGTGCCCCAGATGGTCACGCTGGGCGTCTGGCT
>Ga0172373_10008975_pt1 | contig 12543 bp, 15 predicted proteins | sample Lak10m_2_FD_114546 | JGI IMG/M metagenome (GOLD analysis project Ga0172373, IMG submission 114546) | Freshwater microbial communities from Kabuno Bay, South-Kivu, Congo - kab_092012_10m | ecosystem: Environmental > Aquatic > Freshwater > Lake | place: Democratic Republic of the Congo... | reverse complement strand
CCTACTCTCGATCCTCGGCAGAGAAGAATCGGTCAGGCGAGTAAATAAAGCCGCCCAAATTTTAAGTTAATGAGCCGGAAAACGACCAGAATCGTTTTTGCCAGTCAATTCCTCTTACTACTCCTGTTATTGCCCTCCGAATTTTTGACGGCGGCGACCAACCCGGCACTCTCTCAGAAAATAGAAGAGGTTCGCCGAGAACGGGAAATTTTAATCGAGGAGCAAAAAAAACTTCAGGCGGAGCTGGAAGCGCTCAACCGGGAAAGCCGGAATCTGGGTACGGCAGTTAAATCTCTCGATACCACCAGAAAAAAGCTCGCGGCAGATATCCGGGTGACCCAGTCGAAAATAAAAGACACCGATCTCAATATCAGAATGCTCGAGAGCAGCGTCGTGCAAGCTGAACGACAAATCACTGCGCACGAGAGAGCTATTGGCAGCGCCATTAAGACTATTTCTCACTACGACGACCGCTCGCTTGCCCTGGATCTACTCTCCTCGGTCAATTTCTCCGAAATGTGGCGCGATAGGAGCGTTCTGGCCAAATTGACCGGGACTCTCAAAGAAGAAGTCGACGGGCTGCGGCAAAAGAAATCAAGTCTGAACCGCGAAAAAGACTTGAGAGAGAAAAATCGGGATAAAATTGCCTCACTTCAAAAAGAACTATCCGGCCAGAAAAGCGTGGTTGAGGAGAGTCAAAAAGCCAAAGAAAGGCTTCTTGCCCAGACAAAAAACATGGAGTCGGAATACCAGGCAATGCTTGCGGAAAATTTGGCCAGGCAGAGACAGTTCGAGGAGGATCTCTACAGGCTCGAGTCGGAGCTCAACATCTTCCTTGATCCGACCCTGGTCCCGCCACCGCGAAATGGGCTGCTTGTATGGCCGCTCGAAAAAGTTTTTGTAACTCAGCGCTTTGGCAAGACTGCTGGGGCGGCACGTCTTTACGCTTCCGGCACCCACAACGGAGTTGATTTTAGGGCAGCCCAGGGCACTCCCGTTATGACCATGCTCTCCGGAACCGTCGAAGCGACAGGAAACACCGACGAACAAAGAGGTTGCGGTTCCTACGGTCGCTGGATTCTGGTCAAGCACCCCAACGGTCTAACGAGCATTTACTCGCACCTTTCCTCCTCACTGGTCAAAGATGGAGAAGGTGTCGCAACAGGGCAAGTTATCGGGTACTCGGGGGGTACGCCGGGAACTTTCGGGGCGGGTTATTCAACTGGCCCCCACCTTCATGTGGGTCTTTTTGCAAGCCAAGGAGTGTCAGTCAGACAATTTGTGGAGAGTAGGGGATGCAAGCAAGTTAGGGTGCCGATTGCAGACATTAAGGCCTATCTAGACCCGCTTGCTTACCTTCCTGCGTTGTAATACGATTTTAATTATGGAAAAGGGTTTTACAAATTTGATTATTATCATTATTATTGGATTGGCCCTGCTCAAATACTTTTTCGACTTTTCTATATTTGACATTCTCGCAATGGAAAAGGGAAGAGCAACCCTGGAGTACGTCCAGGAACTCGTAAAAAGCCTCTGGGAGGCCCTACTGGCGCTCATCGCCTATATCCGCTAAGATCGAAGCGTATGAAGGCCCTTAAAATCATAGTCTTTTTCCTGTTGGCTTTATTTTATGTGCCGGCTTATCTGCTCTTGCACTACACTTTCAACTGGTGGACCAGTCTGCTTGAATGATTGCCCTAAAAGCTCATTTAAACTAATATCTGTTAAGACCGGTGGCTACTGGTGCGTATGTTTTAAATACCGACATTTTTGATGTTTCTGGCGTGGAAATAGCCGGTAAAGAATACGGCCTGCCCCAAACAATTCTTTTGCAAAAGGACGTGCATCCAATCAAGGTGGTGAAAATGAAAAAGTGGATTCCCCTCAACTCTCCAGGCGACATTCAGAGTGCCGAGCTTCAGCTTAAGAAAAAACATTAGTTCCTTTAGCTGGTATTTCTTAATCGTTCCGACTCCCCCGCTTGAGCTGAAAAATAGGGGAGTACCGACAGAAAAGACGTACTCGGATTCTGAATTAATATTGAAATTCAATTAAAACTGGAAGCGTTAGGGAAAGATAGGATCCGATGAAACGATAATAAAATGACTAAGTACTTGGATTCTTGAAATGCTCGCCAAATAATCCACAGCGACCAAAGTGCGCAATCAACCTTAAGCTAGTATACTTAAACTGAGTATTAGAGATATTATACTCAGTCATTAATAAAGCAAAGATGCCTTTCAAACCCCGCGAATCAGCCCTTCCCCTCTTTGATGACTTTCTTTTGCATATCAAAGCAAACAATTACTCCAAGGAAACTCTGTACAATTACGAGCGCGATCTTGAGACCTTTTCTCTTTTCCTGATTGAGGAGGTTGGCATCAAGTTCGGCGACATCAACAAAAAGACTATCGAGCTCTTCAAGGCTTATCTCAACTCAAACGATCGCAAGACCGCCAAGGGTCAGAGAGCTGCGCAGGATCTCTCAAGCGGATCGATCAACCGCACTCTCACTTCCCTGCGGCGTTACTTAAACTATCTGGCGGACATGGATGAGGCCGTTCCCTTAGTCCCGGGTGCCGTCAAGCTTTTGCGCATGGGTAAAAAGCACAAGCAAGTTGCCGAGCTTGAAGAGTTAATAAGGCTCATCGAAGCGCCCATGAAATTTGAAAAAGATAAAAAAGTCGCATTGAGAAACCGGGCCGCTCTTGAAACTCTTTTCGCCTCAGGCATGCGCATTTCGGAGCTAATTAGCCTTAAGCGCAGCCAGCTTGATAAGTCGGGGCGCATCTTCATTCAGGGTAAAGGCAAGAAGCAGCGCTTTATCTATCTCACCGAAAGAGCCAAAAAGCATATCGACCATTATCTTAAGATTCGCGGAGATGATCTGCCCTATCTCTTTCCGGCTGGCGGCAGAAATGCTTCGGATAAAAACAAACACATCTCTCCCAATTACTTGCAGATGAAAATAAAAAAATACCGCGAACTATTGGGCATTAATGTGCCTACGAGCGCCCACTCGCTGCGCCACGGCTTCGCCACTTACCTGGCCGAACAAGGCGCCAATCCGGCGGCAATCCAGATTCTTCTCGGCCACGAATCTCTGGACACCACCACGCGCTACGTTCACGCCTCGGACAAATATGCGGAGAAGACCCATAAGGATTATCACCCCCTAAAGGATTGAGGATATTAGGCAGCAAAAAAGCCGCTTATGCGGCTTTTTTGCTCAGATGAAGGCTTATTTACTGGCCACTTCAGTGGTGGTAAATTTAGACCAGCATTTAGATGAGGCCATCCATGGCTTAGCCCCCTGCTTTTCATAAAGGTAACGAGCGTAGGCCACGTTGTCATCAAGATCATGCAAGTCTAGCCCCATCTTCTCTGCAGTTTCCTCGTGAAAATAGAGGTTGATCTGCATTACGCCACGGTCGAGAGGGGTAATTTCACCCTTCAAGACCTCACCGTTTTTACCGAGATGGCGATTTCTCGACTCACATCTGGCAATTTCGGTCATGATCGGAATATCGGCGAAATAGTCCTTGATGAACCTTTCGACGTTCTTCGGATCACTGATCGGCTGATAGTCCTCAGACCTAATCTCGTTTGAGACAGTCTCGACCTTTGATTCAAGCTCTACACCATCAGCCGTTGAGATAATCGCAGGCATGACAGACATAGCTCCAGAGGAGAAGGTCATGAGAAGACTAAGAGTAGTAAGCTGAAGAATAAATGTGGGATAAACTTCTAATCTTAGGTGGCGGTTTCCGTATGGTCCGGCCGCTGGGCCTTTCCGAACTCTCCTAAATGAAAAGCCAGCACTTGCTGACTTGTCACAATCTTAGCACATCTAAATATTGATGTCAAGCGTTTTATGTGGTCTGCTGAAATAAATATGGCTCAACAAAGCCATATTATATCTATAAGCTCAGCCAAGGAATGTGGTGCTTTTGAACTCCTCCAGACCTGGAGCGTCTTTTATGAGCCTATGAAGCGCCTCGAACTCCCAAATAGCTCCATTTATGGCAACATGTGGCTTGGGCTCCGATGGAATACCTGCATATTTCATTACAGAATGTGGTAAATGGAGTTTTCGCCAGTATATCTGCCGCCTGTTTTTACATCTACGACTAGTAAAAACTATCTTGGTTTACAATTCCCTGCCAGGGTATAGCCGGAGGCTTCGGCATCCTGTGCTGAGGCAAATTCAACCTTATTTTCCTCTTTTATCTGTTTGGCACCGGGACAGTGAGGGTAATGGTACTTAGAACCATTCTTTGAGGCGACTACAACCCCAGTGGATAGGGTTTTTTCTAGAGCCTCCACTGCCTTTAGGGCGGTAGCTTGGCCTGCCTCTTCCCCACCGCTCTCAATTAGGGCCGACAGGCTGGGATCGTATTTAATCTCAATCCCGCTATTAGTGCCCTCTTGAGATAGTCGGCCTAGGCCGAAGGATAGGGTGGCAACCAGAAGGATGAAAAGAGGTAAAAATAGTCTCTGAGTCAGGCGATTCTCCTCCACCCTCCCCTCTGGGTCCAGATTAAAGGACTCGGTAAGAGAGCTTTCAGGGGCACCCTTGATTCTTAGCCATAAATCAGGTAAACTCATGGAGCTTAATTATAACAAGCTATGGCAACAAAGAAATCGGGTGGTGTATCAAAGAACGGCAGAGACTCCAATCCAAAGTATCTTGGCGTCAAAGTCACTCCAGGAGCAAAAGCTAAAGCTGGTTTCATTCTCGTACGCCAGCGAGGTTCGGACGTCCTCCCCGGAAAGAACGTATCCATGGGCAAGGATCACACTCTATTTGCTCTGAAGGATGGCGTAGTTAGAATGACCCACAAGAGGAAAACCCACTTCGATGACACCATCGTGAAAAAGAAAGTCATGAACATTATATAAATCGGTGCAAGCCAGATTTATTGACCAAAAGAGCCACCCCAGAGGTGGCTCTTTTGGTGGTGATTATGCCGGCAAGACCTCGAGGGTAAAATGCGCTTCCCGACCCTCGGCGATGTAGATCGGGATTCTGAAGGATCCGCAAGCCTTGATCGGCTCCGACAGAACAAGGGCTTCTCTGGCAATCTCAATCCCCTCCTCCTTGAGAAGTCTGGATAATTTTTCCGCGTTAAGCGAGGCAAAAAGATGGCCCTGGTCATTAGCTCTCATTTTGACGCTGACAGTCTTTGAAGCTATCTTTCCGAGACTATCCTCAAATAGAGCTTCATTCCTGGCTTTGTGCTCGACTTCCTGCTTTTTCATTTCCGCCACCTGTTTTGCTCCGGGACCGTTTGCGGCCACGGCGAGCTTCCTCGGAATAAGCATATTGAGAGCATGTCCGTCAGACACATTCTTTTCCTCATATTTTCTCCCGACACCCTTGACGTCTCTCAATAAAATTACTTTCATGACGATAAATAAACTCTTTTAATTCCATTATAAAGGCGACCACCAGCATGCCCGCCTTTATCCATTTCCGGTAGACGGCATGTCTGCCGGTATTATATGACGAAACCAGAGTCACGGGAAACTAGCCTGCCGTCTCAAAATCTCATTTAGAGAGGCGGGGGCAGAAAAAACTATCGGCGAGCTGAAGAGCCGGATAAAATCTCAATAGCTTTATCAAGCTGGGGATCGAGTCCTTTGGAGCGGTCCTCGGCGCTCATTTCTACCGGATAGTCTGGAGTAATACCCTTGTCGGAAATGGTCTGGCCCTTGGGAGTCAGCCAGCGAGCAATGGTAATTTTAAGGGAAGTCTCCGGTGTAATGTCGACCAGTTCCTGAACGGAACCTTTGCCAAAAGTTTTTTCGCCCACAATTACCGCCCGGCCATGCTCTTGCAGGGCCCCCGCCAGAATTTCAGAAGCCGAAGCAGAACCCCTATCCACCAAAATGACAAACCTGAGATCGTCAGTGAAGATGTCGTAGCCTCGGCTGCGGTAGACCTTTTCCTCCTGCCGGCCCCCAAAATTCTCTCTCACCACCATTTTGCTGGAAGGCAAAAACCAGCTCGCCATATCGATCGCGGCCTCCAGGTAGCCCCCCGGATTGCCGCGCAAATCAAGGATCAGTTTGTCGGTTTTAGCCAGAATAAAGCTTCTAAGTGCTTGGCGGAAAAGATTGGGCGATTGCTCGGAGAAGTTGTAGAGCTCTATCTTGAAAATGTTTCCCGGCAAAATTTCTACATCAACCGTGGGCAGGTTAATAACTTCCCTAACAACCGAAATTTCAAAAGGCTCGGGAATATTGTCGCGAAAAACGGTAAAAGTGACGGAGGTTCCCTTTGGCCCCCTGATGAGTGTCACCGCCTCTTCTGTGGAGAGCCCGGCTGTCGGCTCGCCATCCACCCGGACAATCCTGTCCCCCGCGAGCATTCCCGCCCGCTCGGCGGGCGAGTTTTTAAGCGGAGCTATGACAGTGACGGACCCGTCCTGAGAGAGCACTTCCATGCCAACCCCCTCGAAGTTGCCCCGGATGTCCGCCTCAAACATTTCCGACTCAACCGGCGGGAAAAAAACAGTGTAAGGGTCGTTTAGGGAATTGGCGAGACCTTGAATGGCGCCGTAGACTTTTTGCTCGTCACTAACCCTCGCCACAGTGGTCGAAGCCGGCACATATTTTTCCTCGATAAGGTTCCAGGTCCTCCAGAATGCGCTAAAATCGACCGAGCCCGGCCTTCCCTCATTCTGGTTTTCAATTCCGTCCGCGCGAGTGCTGGTAGATTCGTCACCGGCACTTAAGCCGAGGTTATACGAGCCGAAAGCTATAAAAAACCCCGCAACAATGAGTGCCCCGTGTTTCCTTAGAAATTCCATCCTGTTAGTAAAATGACATCGCCCTGGATGAGCGTTGTGATTGAAGTGATTATTTTAATAGGCTCGACCTTTCGCATAATTTTTGGTCTGGGTAGATGGTCCTGAAGATCATTCTCTACTACCGAATCCATTTGCGATATTGTACCATATAAAGAACGTATGACGATCCGTTTTCGCAATACTTTGGGTAATAAGATGGAAGAATTCTCTCCCCTCTCGCGGGGAAAGGTTGGAATGTATCACTGCGGTCCGACGGTCTACGACCACATCCACATCGGCAACCTTCGCTCCTTTTTGTTGGCCGACCTCCTGCGCCGCACTTTTGAATACGAGGGTTATGAAGTAAAACAAGTAATGAATATTACCGACGTCGGTATCGGCGGCAATAACGACGAGGGCGAAGACAAGATTTTGTTGGGCCTAAAACGTGAAGGCAAGACGGTCACACTTGAAAACATGAGAGAGCTGACTCAGTTTTATACCGAGCGTTTTTTGGAAGACATAGCCAAAGTCAATATTTTAAAGCCTCATGTGCTCCCGAGAGCTTCCGAGCATATAGCCGAGCAAATCGAGCTTATTAAGAAGCTCGCCGATAAAGGTTTGACATACCAAACCTCGAGCGCCGTCTACTTCGACACCTCAAAAGATGCTCACTACGGGCGGCTGGGGCGGCTGGGAAGGGAAATCGAATCAAGGATTGAAAGTGTCGAAAAGAAAAATCCCCGTGACTTTGCTCTTTGGAAAAAAAATGACTTCATCGGCTTTCCTTCGCCTTGGGGCCAGGGTTTTCCCGGCTGGCACATTGAGTGCTCGGCCATGTCGATGAAGTACTTAGGGCCTTGCTTTGATATTCATACCGGTGGTTTGGATCTGGCGCCGGTCCACCACAACAATGAAATTGCCCAGTCGGAAAATGCCTGCGATTGTACTTTCGCCCGGTTCTGGCTTCATAATGAATTTGTAAATGTCTCCGACCTCGGAGAAAGCAGGAAAATGGCGAAATCCGAAGGCAATCACCTGACACTCAAAACTCTCGAGGAGAGAGGCTTCTCTCCCCTAGCCTATCGCTACTTCCTGCTTATGGCGCATTACAGAACACCGGTCCAATTCAGCTTCGAGTCACTCGAAGCGGCAGCGAACGCTTTTGAGAAGCTCCAAAAACTTGTCCATAGCCTGCCTGATGGCGGCAGTATAAATGGTGCTTACCGGAAAATGTTTAAGGAAAAGCTTGAGAATGACCTAAACACCGCCCAAGCCTTGGCTATCCTTTGGACTCTGGCTAAGGACAAAGATATTTCGCCTGAAGATAAGAAGGCGACCATTTTAAATTTCGATAAGGTTCTCGGTCTGGGTCTTTAATGGTCTTTTTAAATCTTGCTTTTCAGTGTAGGCCACTTGTCAGCACCTTGAATATGTTGTTGAGAATTATTCTCCCCAGTTTACGCACTGCTTTCTCCCCGACTGCTAGGTTCCCTACGCGATTGACCGCTGATAAAATTGCCCCATGCAGATTACAGGCTCCGCCACCTTAAACAACGCCGGACTCCGTGTGCCGCCACACTCTCTCGACGCCGAGGTGGCGCTTCTGGGCTCCATAATGCTCCGCCCGGATGCCATTTACGAAGTGATGGACGTCGTCACTCCGGAGTCTTTTTACTTTGACAAAAACAGGACGGTCTTTGAAGCAATGCTCGACCTATTCAGCAAGCATCAGCCGATAGACCTTCTATCTCTTTCAACGAGGCTGAAAGAAAAAGAGCTTTTGGAACGCATTGGCGGTGCCGCCTTCCTCTCTGAACTTTCAAACTCTGTACCTTCTTCGGCAAACATCAAGCACTATGCCGAGATTGTCATGAAGAAATTTATGATGAGGCAACTCATTGAAGCTTCCGAACACCTTTCACATCTCGGTTTCAACGAAGCCGGCGAACTGGAAGAAATCCTGGACCAGGCCGAAAAACACGTCTTTAATATCACTGAGCGTTTTGCCGGTTCTTCCCGTTTTAAGGACCTCACCCCCCTGCTTCATGATGCCTACGAGCGTTTTGAGAAACTCTCTTCTGCTGAGCATGAGCTTCGCGGTGTACCTACAGGCTTCAAGTCTCTCGACGATATCCTAGGAGGCTTCCAGTCATCCGACCTGATCATCCTGGCCGCCAGGCCCTCGGTGGGTAAAACTGCTTTTGCTCTCGACGTGGCCCGCCGAACCGCCGGCGAGCACAATACTCCGGTGGGTATTTTTTCTCTGGAAATGAGCGCCGATCAACTGGTGGACCGCGTGGTCGCCGCACAGTCTCATACAGACGCTTCCGTGATCAGGAAGGGTGTTCGCACTCAGACTGGCACCTGGAGGGAAGATGTTTTCAAAAACATCCGCGACGCTCTCGACGAGCTCTCCCGCACTCCCATCTTTATTGATGACCAGCCGGGAAACACCATCATGAAGATGCGTTCCGCGGCCAGAAAACTGAAAATTGAAAAAGGTCTGAAACTACTTGTCGTTGACTATCTCCAGCTCATGGCCCCTTCCCAGGCACGCGCCTCTGATTCGACCGTCCAACAGGTCACCGAAATTTCGCGCGGCTTGAAGCATCTAGCCCGCGAATTAAATATCCCGGTGATAGCCCTCTCCCAGCTCTCTCGCGCCATCGAGACTCGCGGCGGCAGGCCCAAGCTATCCGACCTGCGCGATTCGGGCTCCATAGAACAGGATGCGGACCTGGTGATGTTCATTCACGCGGATGAAAATGACCTGCGCGACGAGGCCGGGAAGACCAAGGATATCCAGAGAAAAGAGCTTATCATCGCCAAGCACAGAAATGGCCCCTTGGGTTCTGTTCAGCTCGATTATCACACCCGCTTTAACACCTTTGTTGAAATAGATTACTCCAACTACGGCAAGATTGATGAGGAGTTTAATATGTTTTAGCAGCATTTTGCTGACTGCGCCCCATTCTTTTGCTCAGACCGAAGACTGCGGGCACTGGCCATCCGCAGTCTTCGGTCACTAAAGCGATATTTGAAACATTAGGCATATTTCAGGACTTAAGTTAAGTTATTAAGGTGAATTCAATCGACAGACTGTCAGAGTTATTCTCAAAATTCCCAGGCATCGGGCCAAGGCAGGCCCGCCGTTTTGTCTACTTCCTGCTCTCCAAAAATACAAACTACATTGATGAAATTTTGCGCGACATAGAAAATTTAAAAAATGAAATTACCCAGTGTGAAAAATGCCAAAGACACTTTCCTAGAAATGGCAGCGGAGTAAGTGTTTGCCGCGTGTGTCTGGACGATTCCCGAGATCGAAGCATTCTTATGGTGGTCCCGCGAGATGTGGATCTAGACGCCATAGAAAAAAGCGGTAGCTTCCGGGGTCAGTATTTTGTTCTGGGGGGAGTCATTCCGATTCTTGATAAGGAACCGGAGAAGCACGTCAGGCTCGCCCTGCTTGAAAAAAGACTCTGGGATGACAAAAAACTAAAGGAAATAGTTTTGGCCATGAATGTCAACAACGACGGCGAACACACGACGGACTTTTTGAAGGAGAAATTCAGAGACATCCCCCTGACATTCTCTCTTCTTGGGCGCGGTCTCTCCACCGGTGCGGAGCTTGAGTACGCCGACCCGGAAACTCTAAAAAACGCTTTTTTGCATAGGACCAAGTGAAAGCAGGGCGGGGACTAGAAATTGTCCCCGCCCTGTCTGGCGGCTACTTCTTGGCCTTGCCGGCCTTCTGGGCCTTCGCCTTTCGACGTTCGGCCCAGTACTTCTTCATGCGCTCGGACACTTCTCGACGTGCCTGAGCTGACATGAAAAAAAATTTTGTCAATTAAATTACTTCAACAAAAAACCCGGCGAACCGGGTTTTTTGTTTATCTAACTGAGGTGATTTCTATCTCGTAGAATGGCTGGCGATGGCCGTATTTCTTGAAGTAGCGAGATTTCTGCTTGTACTTGATAACATCCACAGTCTTGTAGCGGGCAATCTTTGAAAGAATGCCAGTGACCTTGGCATCCTTGATAAACGGGTTGCCCAGAGTGACCTCGGAGCCGCCGTTGTCGGTCATGAGAACTGAATCAAAATTAAGAGTGTCGCCTTCAGCATGTTCACCTACGAGCTTTTCAATCTTTACCTTATCACCCTCCTTAACCCTGTATTGCTTGCCTCCAGTGGCAAATACGGCATAAAAGCCGTTAGACTCCTTTTTAGCGGCTTTTGAAGCAGCTTTAGGGGCCTTTCCTTTGCCCTGCGTAGCCTTGGGCGTAGTAGGGTTGGCTGTTTTCTTTGGAGCTTTGGTGGCTTCTGTCATCCTATTAGAAATCTTAAGTTTTTAAGGGTTTTATTTAGACTGGGCCTGTTGGACTTCTAACAGGACAAGTAGGCTCACTATTCTACCGAAGGTTTATCTAAAGTCAATGTTTCAAAACCGGCTTTGGAACCGGTAATTCTCACTATATCCTTATCGACCTTATTTAGCTCCTTGTACCCGGCATTATAGTGATTGACTGTTGTGGCCAGAGTGTTACCCAGTTTGGCATAGTATTCCTCATAGCTCTTCAGGTGCCGACCGAGCTCCTCTACCCTCTTAATAATCTCCTGGGCCTTCTCTTCGATATGGAGAGCGTTTAGGCCCTGCAGCACAGTCTGAAGATATGCCAGGAATGAAGTCGGGCTAACAATGAGAACGTGGTACTTGGATGCCGCGCGCTGGATCAGAGTCTCAGAATCTTCCTTAAGAGCGCCGATTTTGTTAATGATTAGGTCGTAGTAAATGGCCTCATGAGGAATAAACATGAAGGCAAAATCCATGGTGCCCTGTGCCGGCTGGATATATTTTGAAGTCTCGACAATTCTGTTTTTGAGATCGCTCACAAAAAGCTTCTCCAACCGCTCTTTTTCAGCCGGGTCTTTTTCCTCGACGATCCGGTTGTAATTCTCAAGTGAAAACTTTGAGTCGATCGGAATAATCTTGTCCTTCACAAAAACCGCGGCATCGACAATGGTGCCGTTTTGAAAGGCATACTGCATGGCAAAGCTTCCCGGCGGCAGAACGTTTTTTAAGAGAGTTTCAAGATAGTACTCGCCGAGAATACCTCTCTGCTTCGGATTCTTTAAAATGTCCTGAAGACTCTGAAGCTGATCGGTGAAGGAGACCACTTGCCTGTTGGTTTCATCAAGTTTGGTAAGTCCTTGGGTCACCTCCCTGATAAGCTTTGCAGACTCGCCGAACTGCGCCCTCACGGACTCATTCATTAGACGGGTCGATTCGCCCATTTTAAGGTCGACGGTTCGCGAAAGCTCATTGAGCTGGGCCAGAAGAAGTTTTAGTCCTTCCCCTTCCCCGCCATCATTCCGCTCCGGTTTTCTCACCAGTTTCAAAACCAGCCAAATATTGACCAATAGAACCGCTACCAGGATAATAAGAGTCGCATCCATAACTTTAATTTAAAAGATTATACCATGTCACTTCAATCCGATCTTAAAAGCCAGATGGTCGAGGCCATGAAGGCTAAGGACGCTATCAGGCTTTCAGTGATCCGCGGCCTTCTTTCAGCTTTTACCAACGATTTGATCGCCAAAGGCAGGATGCCCCAGGATGAGCTTACGGATGACGAGGTTCTCACTCTCATCTCACGTGCAGTCAAGCAGAGGAAGGATTCCATAGAACAGTTTGAGAGGGGCGGCCGGCCCGAACTCGCGGAAGACGAAAAGGAGGAACTTGCCGTG
>Ga0172373_10008974_pt1 | contig 12544 bp, 11 predicted proteins | sample Lak10m_2_FD_114546 | JGI IMG/M metagenome (GOLD analysis project Ga0172373, IMG submission 114546) | Freshwater microbial communities from Kabuno Bay, South-Kivu, Congo - kab_092012_10m | ecosystem: Environmental > Aquatic > Freshwater > Lake | place: Democratic Republic of the Congo... | reverse complement strand
GTCGTGGTGAGCGGCAGTTCGGCGGCGAAGCGGTTGACGTTCTGCCAGTCGATCGCGGCGAGCACGTCGAAGGCGTCGTCCTGCCCGTCGGTGGCGAAGGTGGCGATGCGGATCATCGCCGCGGCCTCGCCGCCGCGGATCTGCGGGCCGCTCGTGCGCGTCATGAGGCCGTAATAGCCGGCTTGCGCCGCAGCCTCCAGCAGCATGTTGCCGGCCGTCATCACGCCGGCGCCGCCGGAGCCCGCTAGCGCTAGAGAGACGCTGGTGCGCGTCCCATGCATCTTGGTGTCCAAGCATCCTCCTCGGTGACAGCGCATGGTCTCGCGGCGATCCGCGGAATCATTGCGCTGGATCAAATGTTCCCGGCCCTGTCCCGTTGACCGTGCCCGATGCCGGGCGTTTAATGTCGCAAAACGGTACTGCAATACCGGAATTACCGCAAGGCCCGCAGCACCAGGAGGAGGAACCCGCATGACGACGAACGCGATCCGCGCGCGGCGCTGGGTCATGACCGCGCCCAAGGCGCCGCTGGAGCGGCAGGAGTTCGACGCCGCGCCCGCCGCGGGCGAGGTGGTGGTGGAGGTCGCCGGCTGCGGCGTCTGCCACACCGACCTCGGCTACTACTACGACGGCGTGCGCACCAACGCACCGCTGCCGCTGGCGCTGGGCCACGAGATCTCGGGCCGCGTGGTGTCCGCGGGCGCGGGCGCCGAATCGTGGATGGGCAAGGCGGTGATCATTCCCGCGGTGCTGCCCTGCGGCGCCTGCGATCTGTGCAAGCGCGGGCTTGGCACCATCTGCCGCGGCCAGAAGATGCCGGGCAACGACATACAAGGCGGCTTCGGCTCGCACATCGTCGTGCCGGGCCGCGGCCTGTGCCCGGTCGATGAAGCGCGCCTCGCCAAGGCCGGCATGCAGCTCGCCGAGGTCTCGGTGATCGCGGATGCGATGACCACCCCCTACCAGGCGGTGAAGCGCGCGGGCGTCGCGCCGGGGTCGCTGGCCGTGGTGATCGGTGCCGGCGGCGTCGGCGGCTACTGCGTGCAGGTGGCCGCTGCGTTCGGCGCCAAGGTCGTCGCCATCGACGTCGACGACCGCAAGCTCGAGGCCGTGAAGGCCTTCGGCGCGGCGCTCACGCTGAACGCGAAGACGCACGACCAGAAGGCGCTGAAGGGCGCGATCGCCGCGTTCGCGAAGGCCGAGGGTCTGCGCGCCACCGAATGGATCATCTTCGAATGCTCCGGCACCGCGCCCGGACAGCTCACGGCCTACGGCCTGCTGGTGCACGGCGCGACGCTGTGCGTCGTCGGCTTCACCATGGACAAGGTCGAGGTGAGGCTCTCCAACCTGATGGCCTTCGACGCGCGCGCGATCGGCAACTGGGGCTGCCCGCCCGAGCTCTACCCCGGCGCGCTTGATCTCGTGCTCGACGGCAAGGTGCAGGTGAAGCCCTTCGTCGAGCCGCTGCCGCTGGATGACATCAACCGCGTGTTCGAGGCGGTGCACCACCGCGAGATCTCGAAGCGCGCCGTACTCGTTCCGTAGGAGGACACCCGATGACCGAAGAGATCAAGAACCACGACCTGCCCTCGCTCGCCACGCCGCTGGTGAAGCTGGAGAAGAAGCCCGCGCGCACGCCCGACGGCAAGGTCGTCGACGGCCTGTACAACCTCTGGATCTGGCTGAACAACCCGACGCAGTACAACTCGTACACCACCGACATGGTGAAGGCGGTGATCCTCGCCTTCCGCGAGGCGTCGAACATGCGCGACGTCAACTGCGTGGTGTTCACCGGCGTCGGCGACAAGGCTTTCTGCACCGGCGGCAACACCAAGGAATACGCCGAGTACTACGCCGGCCACCCGCAGGAATACCGCCAGTACATGCGGCTCTTCAACGACATGGTGTCGGCCATCCTCGCCTGCGACAAGCCGGTGATCTGCCGCGTGAACGGCATGCGCATCGGCGGCGGGCAGGAGATCGGCATGGCCTGCGATTTCTCGGTGGCGCAGGACCTCGCGCGCTTCGGGCAGGCGGGGCCGAAGCACGGCTCGGCGCCGATCGGCGGCGCGACCGACTTCCTGCCGGTGATCGTCGGCGCCGAGCGCGCGATGGCCGCCTGCGTGCTGTGCGAGCCGTTCTCGGCGCACGAGGCCTACCACATGGGCATCCTCACCGACCTCGTGCCGGGACTGAAGGTCGACGGCCAGTACGTCGCCAATCCGCTGGTCGAGACGCAGCGCGCGTACGACGACTTCGGCCGTATCGCCTTCGGCAAGCCGAGGACCGGCGACGTGCTGAAGGCCGGCAAGGCCACGCTGGCGAAGGGCACGGTGGACCTCGCGGCGCTCGATGCGAAGTGCGAGGAACTCTGCGCGAAGATCCTGCTTACCTTCCCGGACTGCACCACCAAGACGCTCGAGGAACTGAGGAAGCCCAAGCTCGAGGCCTGGAACCGCAACAAGGAAGACTCCCGCGCCTGGCTCGCGCTCAACATGATGACCGAGGCGCGCGCCGGCTTCACCGCGTTCAACGAGGGCACCAAGGACGACCGCGAGGTCGACTTCATCGCGCTGCGCCTCGCGCTGGCACGGAACGAATCCTGGGTCGGCCCGCTGCATGACTCGATCCAGCCGAAGGCGAAGAAGGTCGCGTGATGGCCGAGTCCCCGATCAAGGTCTGGGTGGAGCGCGACGGCGCGCTGATGCGCGTGCGCCTCGCGAAGCCCAAGGCCAACCTGCTCGATGCGCAGATGATCGTCGCGCTGCACGGCGCGCTGGACGCGCATCGCAACAACACCGGCCTGCGCGGCATGCTGGTCGACCACGAGGGCTCGCACTTCTCGTTCGGCGCCAGCGTCGAGGAACACCTGCCGGGCCAGTGCGACCAGATGCTGCGCGCGCTGCACGCGCTGGTGCGCGAAATGCAGGCTTGGCCGAACCCGATCCTGGTCGCGATCCGCGGCCAGTGCCTCGGCGGCGGGCTGGAGTTCGCCTGCGCCGGCGGGCCCCTCTTCGCCGCGCCGGACGCGAAGTTCGGCCAGCCCGAGATCAAGCTCGGCGTGTTCGCGCCCGCGGCCTCGTGCCTGCTGCCCGGCCGCATCGGGCAGTCGCGCGCCGAGGACCTGCTGCTCTCCGGCCGCTCGATCGACGCCGCCACCGCGCTGGCGTGGGGGCTGGTGCAGGAAGTGGCGGACGACCCGGTCGCCGCGGCGCTCGCGTACTTCGACGAGCACCTCGCGCCCAGGAGCGCGGCCGCGATCTCGTTCGCGCTGCAGGCCGTGCGCATGCCCGCGATCGAGGCGCTGGAGCGCCGCATCGCCGAGGTCGAGCGCCTGTACCTGCAGGAACTGATGAAGTCGCATGACGCAGTCGAGGGGCTGCAGGCCTTCCTCGACAAGCGCACCCCGAAGTGGGAACACCGATAGAGGAGGCGCGTCGATGACCCGACCCGTGCAGGAGATCGTGAAACAGTGCGAGGCCCTCTTCGAGGACCTCAGCTTCAAGTCCGTGAGCGACTGGAAGGCCGCGGCCCCGGGCCGCCACGCGATCGGCTACATGCCGGTGTACATCCCGCGCGAACTGATTCACGCGGCCGGCATGCTGCCGGTGGGCATCTTCGGCGGCGGCGACCAGATGGAAGTCATCCAGGGCGACGCCTACTACCAGAGCTACATCTGTCGCATCCCGCGCTCGACCATCGAACTCGGTCTCACCGGGCGCCTCGATTGCCTCGACGGCATGGTGTTCCCCTCGACCTGCGACGTGATCCGCAACCTCTCGGGCATGTGGCAGATCATGTTCAAGGACAAATACATCCGCTACTTCGACGTGCCGCAGGACTACGACGACACCGTGGGCGGCGAGTTCTACGTCCACGAGATGGAAGTGCTGCGCGAGGATCTCGCGAAGATCGCCGGCCGGCCGATCACGGACGATGACCTGAAGAAGTCCATCGCGGTCTACAACGACAACCGCCGCGCGATCGCCGAGCTGTACGCGGCGCGTGCGCGCCAGCCGTGGCAGGTGCCGACCGTCGAGCTGTACCTGGTCCTGCGCGCCGGCTGCGTGCTGCCGCCCGAAGAGCACACGAAGCTGGTGCGCGAATACATCGTCGCCACCGAGGCGGTGCCGCGCGCCAAGCGCGACAACGCGCGCGTGGTGGTGACAGGGGTGTTCTGCGAGCAGCCGCCGCTCGGCCTCATCAAGTCGATCGAGATGTCGGGCTGCTACATCGTCGACGACGAGTTCATGCTGGCGATGCGCTGGCTGCTGGACGACGTGCCGACCACCGGCGACCCGCTGCAGGAGCTGTCGAAGGCCTTCCTGCACCGCTCGGCGCAGACCTCGTCGAAGTACGACGAGCGCAAGGCCGACAAGGGCAAGTTCCTGCTGCACCAGGTCAAGAGCCGCGGCGCAGAAGGCGTGGTGTTCGCCGCCCCGTCGTTCTGCGACCCGGCGCTGCTCGAGCGGCCGATGCTCCAATCGGTGCTGGCCGAGCACAAGGTGCCCTACACCGCGTTCAAGTACGCCGAGAACACCGGCCAGATGGCGCCGATCCGCGAGCAGGCAGGCACGTTCGCCGACTCCATCAAGCTCTGGGGCGCGGAGGCGCAGGAGGCGCCGAAGTCCCCGCCGAAGAAGACGCTGCCGATCAAGGAGGTTGCCGCATGACGACCGTCGCCACGCCCACCGCTGCCGCCGCGAAGAAGCCCGCCGCGCCCGTCCAGAAAGAGGACGCGATGCTGCTGCAGAAGGAGATGATCAACCGCAACTACCACGAACTGGCGACGGCTCGCGCGATGGGCCGCAAGGTCTCGGCCACCTTCGTGCCGGGCAACCTGAACGAGCTGCTGATGTGCTTCGACCTCGCGCGCAGCCTGCCCGAGACCAACGCGCTGCAGAACGGCATGAGGAAGAAGTCCGGCAAGATGATCATGGACGCCGAGCGCGACGGCCACTCGGAGGACGTCTGCACCTACGTCAAGGCCGACCTCGGCATGATGCTCGGCGGCGAAGTCGGCCCCACCGGCGAGGCGCTGCCGCGGCCGGACGTGCTGCTGCTTTCGTACACGGGCTGCTTCACCTTCATGAAGTGGTTCGAGCTGATCCGCCAGAAGTACGACTGCGAGACCCTGATGCTGCACGTGCCCTACCAGGGCGACGGCAAGATCAACCCGGGAATGCGGCGCTACGTCGTCAAGCAACTGCAGGAGAAGATCATCCCGGGGCTGGAACGCATCTCGGGCGTGAAGTTCGACATCGACCGCCTGCGCCAGTACATGCGCGAGTCGGCGAAAGCCGAGGAGAGCCTCGTCAAGGTGCTGCAGTCCGCGAAGCAGCGCCCCTCGCCGATCGACGGCTACTTCGGCGGCGTGTACTACATCGGCCCGATCTTCACCGCCTTCCGCGGCACGCCAGAGGCGACCCGGTACTACGAGGTGCTCTGGGACGAGGTGCAGGCCCGCCTGCGCGAGAAGAAAGGCCCGATCACGCCGGACGGCGAGGTGGACGAGAAGTACCGGCTGGTGGTGGAAGGCCCGCCCAACTGGACCCACTTCCGCGAGTTCTGGAAGATGTTCTCGGACGAGGGCGCGGTGGTGGTGGCCTCGACCTACTCCAAGGTCGGCGGCGTGTACGACTTCGGCTTCCGGCACGACCCGGACCGGCCGCTGGAGTCGCTGGCCGAGTATTGCCTCGGCTGCTACACCAACCTGAACTTCCCGCAGCGCATCGACATGATCTGCAAGTACATGGAGGACTACCAGGCCGACGGCCTGCTGATCAACTCGATCAAGAGCTGCAACAGCTTCTCGGCCGGGCAGCTGCTGATCCTGCGGGAGGTGGAGAAGCGCACCGGCAAGCCGGCGGCCTTCATCGAGACCGACCTCGTCGACCCGCGCTACTTCTCGGCGGCGAACGTGAAGAACCGGCTGGAGAGCTACTTCCAGATGGTGAAGCAGAAGCGCGCCGCCGTGGGGACCGCCGGCACGTCGGTGGGAGCCCACTGACCATGAAGACCTTCATCGGCATCGACCTCGGCTCGACCACCACCAAGAGCGTGGTGATAGACGAGCACCGGAACGTGATCGGGCGCGGTATCACCAACTCGCGCTCCAACTACGACACCGCCGCGGCGGTGGCGAAGCAGGAGGCGCTGGTGAACGCGCGCTTCCACCTCTTCCGGCAGGCGCTCGGGCGGTCCGGCGCGCTGAACGGATCGCTGGAGGATTTCCTCGCGCAACTGGAGCGCGATTTCCGCCTCGAGCAATTCCTCGAGCAGCTGGCGGATCTGGAAGACGTCTGCACGCGCGCGATGGCGAACGCGCGCTTCGGCGACGCCGCGAAGGCGGTAGCCGACGCGCTCGCCGAGACCTTCAAGCGCCTGCGTGCCGAGGCGCCGGAACTGTTCGCGCCCGGCGCGAATCGCAAGAGCGACTTCTTCCGCGACATCGCCGGCAGCCGCTACCTCGCGATCGGCGAGGCGGTGGCCAAGGACGCGGGCATCCGCTACGACTTCCTGCTGAACCTGTTCGACCGCTCGATCCTCGAGGTGGAGAACCGCGTCTACGCGGACTCGATCTCCGGGCACCTGCTCGCGGCGATGGACAGGACCTTCAAGGCGATGCCCTCCGTCGCCGGCCAGTCCGTATCGATCCGCGCGCCGATCCAGGGCGTGCTCGACACGCAGATGGAAGAGACCTACGTCGTCGGCACCGGCTACGGCCGCGCGCGGCTGCCGTTCTCCAAGGAGCACATCCGCTCCGAGATCCTCTGCCACGGCCTCGGCGCGCACGTCATGTACCCCGGCACGGCCACGGTGCTCGACATCGGCGGGCAGGACACCAAGGCGATCCAGGTCGACCCGGCCGGCATCGTCGAGTCCTTCCAGATGAACGACCGCTGCGCCGCGGGCTGCGGGCGGTACCTCGGCTACATCGCCGACGAGATGAACATGGGCCTGCACGAGTTGGGGCCGCTGGCGATGAAGGCGACGAAGAACGTGCGCATCAACTCGACCTGCACGGTGTTCGCGGGTGCGGAGCTGCGCGACCGGCTGGCGCTGGGCGAGAAGCGCGAGGACATCATGGCGGGGCTGCATCGCGCGATCATCCTGCGCGCGATGTCCATCCTCGCGCGCTCGGGCGGCATCCGCAACGAGTTCACCTTCACCGGCGGCGTGGCGAAGAACGAGGCCGCGGTGCGCTCCCTCAAGGAGCTCGTGAAGGAGAACTACGGCGAACTGACGTTGAACATCGATCCGGACTCCATCTACACCGGCGCGCTCGGCGGCGCGACCTTCGCATGGCGCGCGGTGATGGAAGAGGGCAAGACGGCGGAGCACAGGGTCAAGGAGGCGGCATGATCCACACCATCGGCATCGACATCGGCTCGGGCGCGGTCAAGACCACGCTCTTCCGGGTGGACGGCGAGAAGCTCGAGTGGCGCGCGAAGCGCTGCGAGCGCATCCGCCGGCGCGACCCCATGGATCTCGCCAGGCAGGGCTACGAGGAGGTCATGGAGGAGGCGGGCCTGAAGCCCGGGCAGGTGGAGTACGTCGCCACCACCGGCGAGGGGGAGAACGTCACCTTCGCCACCGGCCACTTCTACTCCATGACCACGCACGCGCGCGGCGGCGTGTTCCTCAACCCGGAGGCGCGCGCGGTGGTGGACATCGGCGCGCTCAACGGCCGCGCGATCTACATCGACGAGCGCGGCAAGGTGCTCGCGTACAAGATGACCAGCCAGTGCGCCTCGGGCTCGGGGCAGTTCCTCGAGAACATCGCGCGCTACCTCGGCGTCGCGGTCGAGGAGATCGGCAACCTGTCCAAGACCTCGCAGGACCCCGAGAAGGTGAGTTCGATCTGCGCGGTGCTGGCCGAGACCGACGTGATCAACATGGTGTCGCGCGGCATTGCCACGCAGGACATCCTGAAGGGCATCCACCTCTCGATGGCCTCGCGCCTCGCCAAGCTGCTGAAGGTCACGGGGATCACCAAGGGCACGGTGCTGCTCACCGGCGGCCTCGCGCTGGACGTGGGCCTGCTCGCGGCCTTGCAGGAGGAACTGGTCAACGAGAAGATCACCGGCCTGACCGCCACCAGCCACGCGGACTCGATCTATGCCGGCGCGATCGGCGCCGCCCTGTGGGGCGCGTTCCGCCACGACCGGCTGAAAGACCTGCAGGCCCGCGTGGCCGCTTGAACGAAGAGGAACCAACATGGCATTGATGATCGACGACAACTGCACGGCCTGCGACGCCTGCCCCTCGGTTTGCCCGAACGAGGCGATCACCGCCGGCAGCCCGATCTACGTGATCGACGCGCTGAAGTGCACCGAGTGCGTCGGCGCGCACGACGAGCCGCAATGCAAGCTCGTCTGCCCCGCCGACTGCATCCCGAAGAACCCGGACTTCGACGAGTCGCCGGAAGAGCTGCAGGCGAAGTACGAGAGCCTGCATAGCTGAGCGGCTGAGCGTTTCGCGGCACGGGCCACCGCGCCGCTGGTGGCTGCGCTATCGTCCTCCCGGTCCCGGGAGGAGGGCGCATGTCGCAAGGATCGGTTTCCTGGCAGAGGGTCTCGGCCGACGTCGTCGTGATCGGCGGCGGTGGCGCGGCCTCGCGCGCGGCGCTGTCGGCGCGGCGGGCGGGCGCGTCGGTGCGCCTCGTCACCAAGGCGCCGTTCAAGGCCGGCGGCAGCACGGTGCACGGCGCCTCCGAGATCATGAGCATGGGCGCGGCCGGCTTCGGCGACCGGGACGACTCCACCGAGAAGCACTACGCCGACACCATGCGCGCCGGACGCGGCTTCATCGATCCCGCGCTGGTGCGCGCGCTCGCGGAGGACGCGCCGCGGCGCATCCAGGACCTGATCGCGCTCGGCGTGCCCTTCGACGAGGAGCGCGAGGGCTACAAGCTCATCATGAGCGACTTCGGCAGCCACGCGCGCGCGTTGGGGGTGAGCGGCAAGACCGGCAAGGCCTTCGTCGACGCGATCTCGGATGAACTGTTGCGTACCGGCGTGGCGGTGGATGCGGGCGTGGCGCTGGTGGACCTGGTGCGCGACGACGACGGCGTCATCTGCGGCGCGGTCGGTTACGACGAAGTGCGCCGCGTGCTCGTCCACTACGAGGCGCCGTGCGTGGTGCTCGGCACCGGCGGCATCCACAGCGCATTCCGCCAGCAGGTGTCGACCGCCGAGATGACCGGCGACGGGCAGGCGATCGCCTTCCGCCACGGCGCGGAGTTCGTCAACCTCGAGTTCCACCAGCTCGGTTCCGCGCTGGTGCATCCCTACGTGCAGCTCTTCAGCGGCTCGGCGTTCCGGCTGTACCCGAAGCTCATGAACGCCGCGGGCGAGGAGTTTCTCGCCGGCTACCTGCCGCCGGGGGTCGCGATCAAGGAGGTCTACGACGAGAAGGGCTTCCCGTTCACGAGTTCCAACGTCTCGCGCTACATCGACATCTCGATGGCGCACGAGGTCAGCGAGGGCCGCGGCACGCCGCGCGGCGCGGTGTATTTTTCGTTCGCGCACCAGCCGGCGGCCGTGCTCGAGGCGGGCCTGCCGCACACCGTGCGCTGGCTGCGCTCGCGCGGCGTCGAGCCGACGCGCGACCGCCTGGAGGTCGGCGTCGCCTTCCAGTGCATGAACGGCGGCGTGCGCATGACGGGCCCCGACGCGCAGAGCACGCTGCCCGGCCTCTACGTGATCGGCGAACTCGCCGGCGGCGTGCGCGGCCCGGATCGCCCCGGCGGCAACTCGCTCGCCGAAGGGCAGGTGTTCGGCCATCGCGCCGGGACCGCGGCGGCGGAGCGCGCGAAGAAGTTCCGTGCGGGACAGCCGCGCACGCTCGTCGAGACGAAGGCTCTCCTCGACGCCGCGCTCGCACGCCCGGGCGCGGATGCGCGAAGCTTCGCGGAACTCGCCGACGGCCAGCGCGACGCGATGCAGCGTCACTGCCTCGTCGAGAAGACCGCAGACGGACTCGAAGCCGCGCTCGCCATCGCGCGCGAGGTGAAGCGCGCGACCGCCGCGCCGGCGCTATCCCCCGGGACGCTGGTCGCCGGCCTCTCGACGCGCAACATGGCGCAGGCCTGCGAGCTCGTGCTCCTCGCGTGCCTGAATCGCCGCGAGACGAGGAGCGCGCACTACCGGCTCGACTGCCCGCAGCGCGATGACGCGAACTGGGCGCACAGCGTCACCCTGCGCCGCGATGGCGACGGGGTGGCGTTCGGGAAGCTCTCCTACGGCGGGAACTAGAGCGGCTTGTAGAACCCCAGCCTCTGACCCTGCGCGAACCCCGCGCCGCGGAAGAACCCGATCAGCTCCGTCGAATCGTGCGACAGCACCGTCTCCACGCGCTCGATGCGCAGCGCCGACAGGTTGACGAAGAGCTGCGACAGCAGCGCGTGGCCGACGCCCATGCCGCGGTAGCCGGGGTCGACGCCGAGCGTGTCGATGATCGCAACGGGTTCCGCGCGGCCGAAGTCGCCGAGGTCGGCGCGCGCCATGATGAAGCCGGCGAGGATGCCGTCGACGCGCGCCGCGAGCGAGATTCGGATCGCGGAGTCGCGCAGCGCCTCTTCCAGCGCGCGGCGCATGTAGTCGTGCCGGTCGCGGCCGGTGACGTTGCGGTCGATGCGCGCGACGTCGTCGAGGTCCTTCAGCGTGAGCAGGCGCACGTCGATCTTGTCGCGCGGCAGGGCCTCGAAGTCGTTGGCGGCCTGCGCGCCGTAGTCGTTCGGGTCGCCGGCCGCCTCGGGCGCCTCGACCGGGCGGTCGAACTGCCGGCCGCCCTGCACCGAGCACTCGGCGATCATCGCCGGCGCGAGCAGGTAGCCCATCGACGACAGGAACCGCAGCATCGCGTGGTCGCGCCAGGAGGACGCGGTGCGCAGCTCGGTGATGCCGCGCTTCTTCGCTTCCTGCTCGATCGCGGCGTGCAGCGCGCGGCCGAGACCATGGCTGGTCGACTTCGGGTCGACGCTGACGATCTCCAGCCGCAGCGCGGGCTTCGTGCGCCCGAACTCGCCCTCGAGCACGCGGCCGAGCACGTGGCCGCGGAAGGCTCCGTCCTCCTCGATCGCGAACTGCACGTGGACCTCGGGCTGGCGCAGCGCGGCGGCGAGGCGGCGCTCGATGTACGCGCGGCGCGTGCGGCCGGTGATCGCGGCGTCGATCGCGACGACGGCGTCGAGGTCCTCGCGCGCGAGGCGCCGGACGCGGACGCCGGCGGCAGTGGTGGTGGCGTTCATGGGGTTCCCTCCTCCGTGGAGCGCAGTCGCAAGCGACCGCGCTAGGCAATGGAGCGCAGTCGCATGCGACCGCGCTAGGCTGCGTAGGCGAGCGCGAGCGATGCGTCGGTCTCGGCGTCCACCAGGTCCTCGATCATCGGCAACAGGCCCATCTCCTCCTTCTGGATGTGGCCCTGCATGCGCTCGACGTACTCCAGGCCCGTCGTGCGTAGCGTACTCCAGACCGGCGCGGCGTCGTCGAGCGAACCACGCAGCAGCGTCGCGAGCGCCGCGCCGCACGCGCGGAGGGTCTCGTGCTCCTCCGATAGCAGCATGCCGATGCCCGGCTCGCCGGCCTCGGCGAGGCGCGGGAACAGCTCGGCCTCCTCGAAGGCGAAGTGGCGCTCCACGTCTTCCGCGAACGCGGCGCAGGTGGCGCGCGCGAGCTCGGCCCAGGCGCGGTCCCCGGCGGCGGGCGCCCTGGGGCGCGCAATGGCGGCTTCGAGGCGCGCGAGCAGGCCGAGGCTGGCGAGGTGCTCCTCGTGCAGGCGGCGGGCGATCTGGCGCTCGTAGTCCATTGGGGGGCAGGGCTTAAGGGGTAATTCGGTACGACATTACCGAATTAGGCTGGCGCGGTCAAGGCCGCCGCTCAAGCCACCGCGCGGGGCGCGAGGCGCGCCAGCCGCAGCATCAGCGTGCCGAGGAACCCGGCGTAGGCGGCGGCCCCGGCGACGCCGGCGAGGGTGCCGGCGGCCACCAGCGGCGCATGGCCGAGCACGATGCCCGCGGCCAGCAGCACCAGCGCGAGGCCGTGGCAGGCGGCATGGGCGTCGAGCGGGCGCTCGGCGGTAAGCGAGGAGGGCGTCGGCGCCGGCTTCACGCGCGCGGCCGCGTGCACCGAGGCGAGGAAGGGCGCGATGCGCTGCAGGATGCCGAGCAGCAGCGTCAGCAGCCAGCCGGGCACCAGCAGCAGCGCGAACAGGGCCGGCAGGTGCGGCACCGGTGCGTCGAGCGCGAGCAGCGCCGCGGCGACCAGGCTCGCCGGCAGCAGCACCCAGCTCGCGCCGAGCAGCCACAGCCAGCGCACGTGCGCGCGCTGGTGGCGCCGGCGCAGCACGAACGCGAGGCGCAGGCCATGAACGATCGCGGCGGCGGCGCCGGCGAGGGCAGGGATCGCGAGCGTGCCGCGCGGCGCGCCTGCCAGCACCAGCACGACCGCGAGGACGAGCGAGGCGGCGCCGACACCGAGCACCCAGGCGCCGCCCTTCTTGCCGGGGGCGGGCGACATCGCGAGCATCGGCACGAGCAGGT
>Ga0172373_10008970_pt1 | contig 12553 bp, 11 predicted proteins | sample Lak10m_2_FD_114546 | JGI IMG/M metagenome (GOLD analysis project Ga0172373, IMG submission 114546) | Freshwater microbial communities from Kabuno Bay, South-Kivu, Congo - kab_092012_10m | ecosystem: Environmental > Aquatic > Freshwater > Lake | place: Democratic Republic of the Congo... | reverse complement strand
TGATTGGCCAGGCAGTAACCTGTCCGCCAATCCAAAGCATGATGGTCGTTACATCTCCAATCGGAGACCAGGCGCCTCCTGCGTTCGCGGCTATGATGACCATACTGCCAAACAGCCATAGGTCTTCTTTATCGTCCAGCAGCTTTTTCAGCAGCGCCGACATGATAATGGCGGTTGTCATGTTGTCCAATACAGCAGAAAGGAAAAAAGTGAGTATGGATATTCCCCACAGCAGTGCTTTTTTATTTTGGGTATGGATCAAATCGGTAACCACCGTAAATCCATGATGGGCATCAATCAACTCTACAATCGTCATGGCACCTAACAAAAAGAATAAAATCCCGGATATGTCACTCAAGTGCTCCGATAAAGCCAAATTTAGTTCCGGCCCATGCAAATATCCACCGGTTGCCAGGCCAACCCAGATTAAAATACCTGTGATCAGCGCTATTCCCGCTTTGTTAACTCCTAAAAAGTGCTCTGTGGCAATGGCTGCATATCCGAGCACAAAAATGGCAATGATTAGCATATCCTTTTTTTTTATAAGGACAGTTTATTGCCAGGATGTCACCCTCTAGGGCTACTCTTTATTCATTTTCCAGAATTGTCCTGAACTTTGGGATTAGCCGTCGTTGGGTTAGTACAAATAGCCGCCAGTGTTTATCTTGCAGAAAAAGAGTACAACGTTTCCTTTCATTGTGGCATTTAAACAGGGAGTACATGAAAAGTAGAAAAAGAATCAATTTTGGGTTGCTGTTGGCGGCAACGATGGTCTTCAGTAGCCTCTGGGGGCAGTCCAGCTCCGGTGGATGGAGCAGCCCGGCATTCAGTGGGCTACAGTTTCGCAACATTGGACCTACCCGGGGTGGTCGGGTTACTGCCGTGGCTGGCCATGCAGCTACCCCCGGCAAATTCTTCATGGGAGCCACTGGTGGTGGCGTATGGAAAACGACGGATTACGGCCTCAACTGGAAAAACTGTTCCGATGGCTTTTTTGCCTCTCCATCTATCGGGGCGATTCAAATGGCACCTTCCAATCCTTCCATCGTTTATGCCGGAACCGGCTCCGACGGCATACGAAGCAATGTTATCGAAGGGAAGGGTATCTATAAATCTCTGGACGGCGGGAACACCTGGGCCTTGTCGGGGCTAGAAAAGACTGCCCACATCGGTGCAGTTGAAATCCACCCGTCCAATCCGGATATCGTTTTTGTAGCCGCTATCGGCAATGCGTTTGCACCCAATCCCGAGCGAGGTATCTACCGTACCAAAAACGGCGGCAAATCTTGGGAGCAGGTATTGTTCCTAAGCGACACGATGGGGTTTGCGGATATAGAATTTAACCCGGTCAATCCCAATGTACTGTACGCTGCTGCCTGGCACGTCGATCGCAAACCCTGGACTATCATCAGCGGTGGTACAGAGGGTGGAATCTATAAGTCGGAAGATATGGGCAACACCTGGCGCCGGGTTGCCATGGGCTTACCCTCCGACCTGATAGGGAAAATTGACCTGGCCGTATCGCCTGCCGCCCCCAGCCGGGTGTATGCGTTGGTAGAAGCGCTGCCCGGTAAAGGTGGCCTCTACCGATCCGACGATTGGGGGGAATCCTGGAACCTGGTCAGCACAAAAAAGGAACTACTGGATCGGCCCTTCTATTATTGTAACCTCGATATCAATCCGTTGAACCCGGATGTGCTGTTCGTCTCCTCCACCGAGTTCTGGCGATCCAATGATGGCGGTAAATCCTGGGGAAGGGTGCAGGTACCCCACGGCGATAACCATGGCATCTGGATCAACCCCCGCGATACCTCGGAGTGGATCCAGTGTAATGACGGCGGAGTATGTATCACCCGCGACGGCGGCCGCAACTGGAGTACCCAGGACAACCAATCGACCGCCGAGCTTTACCAGATAGAGGTGGATGACCAGTTTCCCTACTGGCTCTATGCCGGTCAGCAGGACAATACCACGATTGCTGTTCCGGTGCTTCCTCCCTATGACGCTCCAGCTGGTAACAATAGCTTCTGGATGGCCGTAGGTGGCTGCGAAACCGGCCCGGCTGTACCTAAGCCAGGCAACCATAATATCGTTTATTCCAACTGTAAGGGCTGCTTTGGCGTGTATGACAAACGAACCGGTCAGGAACGCCAGTACTTCATAGGAGCCAGCAATATCTACGGCCATAACCCCAAAGACCTGAAATACCGGTTCCAGCGGGTGACCCCGGTACACGTGTCGCCCCACAACCCCAATGTAGTGTATTATGGCTCTCAGTACCTCCATAAAACGACCAACGATGGCCTGACCTGGGAAGTCATTTCTCCGGATTTGACCGCTTTTGAACCGGATAAGCAGGTGATTTCTGGTTTTCCAATTACTCGCGATGTGACGGGGGAAGAGTTTTATAGTACCCTCTACGATATCAATGAGTCCAAAATACAAGCTGGGTTGATTTGGGTCGGCGCCAACGACGGTCCGGTTCATGTGACCCGCGACGGCGGTAAAAAATGGATGAACGTGACACCAAAAGAGCTGCCCGGCGGTGGCCGGATTGATTGTGTGGAGCCTTCTCCGCATCAGGTAGCGAAAGCCTATTTTGTGAGCCTGCGCTATCAGTTGGGCGACCATCGGCCTTATTTGTACAAGACGACCGATTATGGAAAAACATGGACATTGCTCACAACGGGTAAAAATGGAATCCCCGATGATTACCCGGTGCGTGTCGTGCGCGAAGATCCTGTACGGCCTGGCTTGTTGTATGCGGGTACCGAGTACGGCCTGTTCATTTCCTTTGACGATGGATTGAACTGGGTTTCTTTCCAGCAAAACCTCCCCATCACCCCCGTGACCGATATCAAGGTGGCCAATGGGGATCTCGTCCTTTCTACTATGGGCAGGGGCTTTTGGGTGTTGGATAAAATTACGTTGCTGCGCCAGCTCAAACCAGAAGTCGCAGCGAAATCCTTTCACCTGTTCAAACCAGCCAACCAGTATCGGCTTCGCTATAGTAGCTCGGCTTTGCCGGAATACCCGGCACCAAGTGTCGTCGTCGATTACTACCTCAAATCACCAGTTTCCGGCGATATTTTACTGAAGGTACTCAATGCAGAGAAAAAGGTGATTCGCGCATTCACCAGTAAGGGCGGTAATACAGGAACCGATCGCAAAGAAAGTGCGCCGGCGATGGCTACCGGCTTTGTGGAAGCTGGCTATAGCGACGCCCTCGTCAAATCCGCCGGACAGCATCGCTTTGAATGGGATATGCGCCACCTGGGTAGCTGGAATCCCATGGGCGCCCGCAGTAGCCGGGGGGCACCAATGGTCGCTCCGGGTACCTACTATATCGAACTCACCATCGACGGCCAAACAGAAACCCAGTCATTCCAGCTCCTCATGGACCCCCGCCAGAAGTCGGCCGGACTGAAGGAAAGCGACCTACTCGCCCAGGAAGTCTTCAGCCTACAGGTCATCGAACTGGATTCCCGTGCCAAAATGCTGCAGACGGAATTGGAAAAACTACTTTCTGACAAGTCTATGGAAAGCAAAAAAGAAGCACTCGAAAAAATCTTGGATGAAATGGTTACCGCATCCGGACGCTACATGACACCTATGTTGTTGGGGCAAGTTGCCTACCTGCGCGGGGTGACCGACCAGGCAGACCAGCGCCCAGGTAAGGACGCCCTGGATCGCTATACCGAACTGAAAGTCTGGTATAATCGCTTGTTAAGGCAGTTCAACGAAATACAGGGCAATAATGCAGAAATAAAGCCCCTGGACTAATTATTCCCCCGTGGCGGAATGGATACTTTGAATGCAAGTCGTCTCTTTTTTCTGTTTTGGCGCGTCCAATCAGAGAAAAGAGACGGTTTTTGACATACGCAGGCAGCTATCCGCTTACAGCTTCCTCTACCATTTCAACCACAAGCAAGTGCCCAATCATCCATCCAATCCCTGGAAAATTATTTCGAAGGAGCTTGTTTATGACAACCCCTGGATTCAGGTTGCCCACCACGAAGTCCAAACCCCGCATGGTAATCCGGGGATTTATGGGGTGGTTCATTTCAAAAACCGCGCTATTGGTATGGTGCCCCTCGACGAGCAGGGAAATACCTGGTTGGTGGGTCAATACCGATTTCCACTCAACGAGTATAGCTGGGAAATACCGGAAGGGGGATGCCCGGAAGGCGAAGAACCCCTCGATGCGGCGCAGCGGGAGTTGCGGGAAGAAACCGGGCTATCCGCGGATACCTGGACTCATTTGGGCACCTTTGCGTTGTCCAATTCAGTCTCGGATGAGGTGGGTACTCTTTTCCTAGCCACCGGAATCAGCGAGGGCAAGGCGGAGCCAGAGGAAACGGAGCAGCTTTCCGTGCGCAAATTGCCTTTTACACAAGCCTTGGACATGGTATTAAACGGGGAAATTCAGGACGCTATCTCTATCATGGCCATCCTGCAAGTAGCCCGTCGGATATCGGTATAACCGGCTCCTTCTAATAAAAGAGCCGGTTATCTGATTAGGCCAATGCCTGTTCGATATCCTGTAGGATGTCTTCAGGGGTTTCAATGCCAACGGAGAGGCGAACCAGCCCGTCGGTAATGCCGTGCTGAAGTCGTATTTCTGGGGCGACGCGCGAGTGCGACATGGTGACCGGGTGCATGACCAGGGTTTCTACATCGCCCATAGTGGGTGCCAGTTTGCAGAATTGCAGCTTGTCGATAAATGCAATAGCTGCATCTTGTCCGCCTTTAAGCTCGAAGCTCAGCATGCCGGAGAATTGGCTCATTTGACGGGCGGCAATCGGATGATCCGGGTGTTCTGGTAAACCAACATAATTCACATGGGCTATCGCCGGATTTGTTTGTAGGAAACGGGCAATAGCCATGGCGTTGCTGCTGTGCCTGTCCATCCGCAATTCCAAGGTTTTTAGGCCATTGTTGATAAGCCAGGCATCGAAGGGGTTGCAGTTGGTTCCGAGGAGTTTGAGGGCGCGGAAAACGCCATCCTGCATGAGCTCCTGGTTCATTCCCAGTAGAATACCCGCGGTGGAGTTGCCATGCCCATTGAGGTATTTGGTCGTCTAGTGGAGCACAAAGTCGATTCCGTATCGGAAGGGTTGCTGAAGATAGGGTGTGCAGAAGGTATTATCCGCTGCACTGAATCGTCCGTATTTCTTGCAAAGGCTGCCGATTGCTTCCATATCGACGCATGCCAGGGTGGGATTCGACGGCGTTTCGAAGTAGAGCATACGGATAGCTGGATCTTTTTTTATTAAATCCTCCAACGCATCCAGGTTTTGAAAGTCGGCATACACGATTTCAAATCCAAGGGGCTGTAATACCCGGATAAACAACTCCGTCGTGCCACCGTACAAATTACCCTGGGTGAGGATTTTGTCGCCCGATTTGAGTACCCCCAGCATGAGGGTCGAAATAGCCGCCATACCCGAACTCAGCAGGTAGCTCGTAGGCAAAGATTCCAGCCCAAAGCCTTCCATCTTCCCGATTTTTTCTGCTACCATTTCTACCGTGGGGTTGCCAAACCGACTATACAGGTGGCCTTTTTCCTTTCCCTGAAAAATATCAATTCCTTGTTGCACGGATTCAAACTCAAAAACGGTAGTGGCATAGATCGGAAGCTGTAGCGGCCTCGTCGTACGAGGATCTTCCAAATCGTGTACACAAAGAGAACCGAACCCAGATGCATTTTTCATTGTTCTATGTTTATTTTCGGTAAAAAAACAAAAAACATTGGAAATGCCTGCGAGCCAACCCTGTATTTTTGAGCATTTGGACGCCATCGGCGCCAATCATCTCCAATAATTGTACCTTTGACGCAACAAGGTGCACAGGTACTTCTTCGTAGTTTTTTCGAACAATGAGCCGGTGTGCTAAAAATAAAAGCCAATGATATCTGAGCAGGAAGAGCTTGGGAGCGATTTTAACAACGACGAGTTATACGACCATCTGACTATCAAGGTGGATGCTGGCCAGGAGCAACTGCGGATTGATAAATTTTTGATGGATCGGCTGGGTCAGGTGTCGCGCAACCGCTTGCAGCAAGCAATCCGGGCCGGGGCTGTTTTGGTCAATGAACAGGAAATTAAACCCAATTTCCGGATTAAGCCGGGGCATCTTATCTCTATCGTACTGCCTCATCAGACGGGTGATCCAAAGAAGCTGGTTCCTCAACCTATGTCGCTGGATATTCGCTACGAAGATGAAGACTTGCTGGTAGTGCACAAACCGGCCGGCCTGGTGGTGCATCCGGGCGTAGGCCATCCCCGCTATACGCTGGTGAACGGCCTGGCGCATTATTTTAAAATAGGAAATATGGATGTTCCGGATGGCAATTTCCAGGAACGCGTAGGACTAGTGCATCGAATTGATAAGAATACCTCCGGGCTGCTCGTGGTGGCAAAAAATGATTACACCATGACCCATCTGGCTAAGCAATTTTTCAAACATACCATCGAGCGGACTTATTATGCTCTCGTATGGGGCGAACCGGAGAAAGACAAGGGTACTATCGATATGAACGTTGGCCGCCACCCGCGCTTTCGAAATCAATACACCACCTTTCCGGATGCGGAACAAGGTCGTTGGGCCGTTACGCACTATGAAGTGCTGGAGCGTCTGTACTATGTAAGCCTGGTAAAATGCAACCTCGAAACAGGACGTACCCACCAAATCCGGGTACACATGAAACACCTCGGTCACCCTTTGTTTAACGATGATCGCTACGGCGGCAATGAAATTGTCAAAGGTACCGTATTCAGCAAGTACAAAACCTTTGTAGAACACATGTTCACCCTGATGCCCCGTCATGCACTCCATGCCAAATCGCTGGGGTTTGTACATCCCACCACCGGTGAATACATGCAGTTTGATTCCGAGCTACCGGAAGACTTCCATAATGCCCTCAGCGCCTGGCGAAAATATGTAGCCAGCCGCAAAGAATTGATTGACAAGCAGTAATTTTTAACGATGACGATATTATCGCTGGAGCAACGGCTTCAGGCACTTAGCGGACTTGGGCGCTACCTGCAATCAGGAACCGGGGAGCTGCCTTTAGTAATAGAGAAGGCCTGTTTGCAAAATCCCTGGTTTATTCCCGAAAACCAATGGCATGCCCTGGATGCTATTTCATCTTGCTTTTTAGCGCCAACGGCCCTGCGCGACTGGGTCGCCCGGTATGGTAATCCAGAACCCGCCACGCCCCAAAAAGTGGGTCTCGTGATGGCGGGAAACCTTCCGTTGGTGGGTTTCCACGATTTTCTTAGTGTTTTTGCAGCTGGCCACCGGGCACAGATCAAATTGTCGGAAAAGGACGCGGTGCTCCTTCCCCACTTGATGGAGAAGCTGGCAGCACTCGAACCCGGAGTGGCAGACTACGTCGAAATCGTGGAGCGCCTCTCCGGATTCGATGCAGTGATTGCCACCGGGAGTAATAATTCGGCACGCTATTTTGAGGCCTACTTCTCTCGCTTTCCACATATCATCCGAAAAAATCGCAATGGGGTAGCGGTGCTGAACGGCCGTGAAACACCCAAGGACCTTCTCGAATTGGGAAAGGATATTTTTATGTACTTCGGGTTGGGCTGTCGGAATGTCTCCAAGGTATATGTGCCGGAAGGGTACGACTTTTCTCCGTTTCTCGAAACCTTGCACGAGGGGTATAAAGAAATAATCCTGCACGCTAAATACAAGCATAACTTCGACTTCAACCACGCCCTGTATTTATTGAATAAGGTTCCTTTTCGAATGAACGGTTGCCTGCTCCTCTCCGAGAGTGATGCCATTCCATCCCGCATTGCCGGATTGCATTTCAGTACCTACCTCGATCAAAAGGCGGTGGAAGCGGAATTACGGCTGCGTTCAGAAGAAATTCAATGTGTGGTGGCATCACCGGGATGGCTCCATTATCCATCTATTCCATTTGGAACGTCCCAGGCGCCCGGGTTAGCTGATTACCCGGATGGGGTGGATACGATGGCTTTTTTAACTTCACTATAGGTGCGTTATGCGTGAATCGCTCGTTCTTCTGCTGCTGATGGGGTCTGTCTTTCTAGGACGTACTGCCGAAGCCTGGCACAGTCTGTACATTGGAATGATGGAGGTGGTTCATGCCCCGGGAAGCAAAGAGACGGTCGTGCGGGTGCGCGTTTTTCAGGATGATTTGCGCAGTGCGGTTCGGGCCTTTTCTCCGTCTGCCTATCAGGCAGCCGAGCCTGAAAAATGGCCTTCGCTGAACCAGGGAGTATTGCAGTCTTATTTTGGTCGTCACTTGTCGCTTACAATCAACTCGAAAAAGGCGGCACTGAAGTGGCATAGTACCCGTTTAGAGGGCGAGGTGTACTGGGTAGAATTTCGGGTTCAAAGTGCGGTATCCTGGAAATCACTGGACATACGGGCTGATTTTCTGACGGAGCTATTTCCGGATCAATCCAATGTGGTACAGGTAGAGTCAAATGGCAGGAAGTGGTTTTCCAGGACATCCGGCGCGGTGCCCACCGCACAGTTTCGCCTATACTAGGGATTTCCTACCAAACAAATTAATAGAAAAGGCCTTTGGCAGCGCAGTTGCCAAAGGCCTTTTCTATATGATATTATGTGCTCGGTAGGTTTTTATTTTCCCTTCGAGGCTTGATCAAATAGGTCGATCAGGGTTTGGCTTGAAACGGCGATGCCTGTTTCCAGTGATTTTTGTGGAGCGGGGTAGTAAAATGGAGAGTGGAGGCCTGGCAGGTCTTTGGTTTGCAGGCGTTCGTCGGGAACGGTTCCCAGCCAATAGAGTACCGTAGGTACGTTGTGTTCGGTTGTTCCGTACCGGGCGAAATCTTCCCCTACCATTTGTAGTTCGGCGGGAACCACATTATCGGCTCCGATTGCTTTGGAGGCAGATGCCTGGATTTTATCAACCAAATCGTGGTTGTTGAAATTGGCGGGTGTATTGGTCACACTGAACGTCACTTCCGGCATTTTATCTTCGGGCAGTCCGGCGGCGATGGCCGTACCCCGTGCGATTTCCTGAATGCGGCGGTGCACCAGTTGGCGGGCAGCCTCTGTGGTGGTGCGCACGGTGAGCTGAAGAACCACATTATCGGGGATGATGTTGTGTTTAGTACCGCCTTTGATAGCGCCGACGGTTACGACGGCGGGTTCAGTGGGTTTCATGTTTCGGCTCACAATGGTCTGTAGTTCCATGACGATGGTACTGGCGATGACTACCGGATCGACCGACATGTGCGGCATAGCGCCATGGGCGCCGATACCAAATACTTTAATGTCCACACTTTCGGAGCTGGCCATGGAATAGCCTTTAATCAGTCCAATTTGTCCGGCTGGTATAGTGGGGCTGCAATGTAATCCGATGCCGTAGTTGGGGACGCCGAATTTTTGGTAAAGTCCGTTGTTGAGCATAAGGGCTGCGCCGGCGCCGATTTCCTCAGCCGGTTGGCCAATCAGCATGAGCGTACCTTTCCAGAGGGATTTATTGTTGGCGAGCAGGCGGGCGGTTCCCAGCCAGGTGGTCATGTGCATATCGTGACCGCAGGAATGCATGGCGCTGGTTTCCTGCCCATTATATTGGATAGACACCTTGCTGGCGTAGGGGAGATTTGTTTTTTCCTCCATCGGCAGGGCATCCATGTCGGTGCGATAGAGGAGGAGAGGGCCGTCGCCGTTGCGCAGGATACCTACAATCCCGTATCCGCCAAACTGTTCGGTCACTTCGAATCCTACCTTGCGCAGCTCTGCCGCTAGTTTTGCGGAGGTAGCCTTTTCGGAGAGAGAAATTTCGGGTGTCTGGTGGAGCCCTTTGTAGAAATCGAGCAGATAGGGAATATCTGCCTGAAAAAGGGCTGGGCTTATGGTAGGCGGCTCGGCGGCTACGCGCTGCGTTAGGAGCAATAATCCAACTAAAATTTTTAAATGTATTTTCATTTTAAAAGGATATTTTGGTTAGATGTCAAAAGTAGGATTCTTGTGGGAAAGAGTCAGGTATCCAGATGGGAATTTTTTGCCAATTTTTCGGCTTTTTGCAGTACCTCCCATTCCAGTTTTGTTTTGTAGGCGCCCACGCGTTCCCGTATTTCGGGGTTGGACGCTCCGAGAATCTGTGCGGCCAGGATACCGGCGTTTTTTGCGGCGTTGATAGCTACGGTAGCGACGGGAACGCCATTGGGCATTTGAACGATAGAGAGCAGGGAGTCCCAGCCATCGATCGAGTTGGAGGATTTGACTGGTACACCTATGACGGGAAGTGGGCTAAGGGAAGCGACCATTCCGGGCAGGTGTGCAGCGCCTCCGGCACCGGCGATGATGACCTGAATTCCTCTTCGGTGTGCGTTGCGCGCGAAGGAAAACAGGCGCTCTGGGGTGCGATGTGCGGAGACAATATCCAGTTCGAAGGAAATTCCCAGCTCGGTGAGGATATCAGCCGCTTGTTGCATGATGGGCAGATCGGAGTCCGATCCCATAATAATACTTATCATAGTGTTTAAATTTCGAAATCGATCCCTCGGCGCTCGAGTTCTCTGGATTTATTTTCCTGGAGTTCCTGATAGACCTGGTTGTCGAAGGTATAAAGTCGGGCCGGGCGGTGAGCTACCCCTTCCTGAATCCCCACTTCCCGCAGTACGCCCATTTTGAGGATACGTGCCCGGAAGTTGCGTTTATTGAGTCCCTGCCGAACCCCCAGGATGGCTTCGTACAACTCCTGTAGTTGGGTGAGGGTAAACTCTTCGGGCAGCAGCTCGAACCCGATGGGATGGTATTTGATTTTGGTGCGCAGGCGGTTGAGGGCGGTCTCGAGGATAATGTTGTGGTCGAATGCAAGTGGAGGGAGGGCATCTACGGGAAACCATTTCGCCCTGCGGGCGTCGCTGGCAGGAGCAACGGGGTGATCCTGGAGGTTTACCAGTGCATAATAGGCGATGGTAATGACCCGTCCGCGGGGATCGCGGCCAGGTTCTCCAAATGTGTACAACTGTTCGATGAAAACGTTTTCAACGCCAGTTTCCTCTTTTAGTTCCCGTAGGGCCGCTTCTTCCAAGGTCTCTTCTTCTTCTACAAACCCACCGGGCAAAGCCCAGCGACCTTCAAACGGGTCGTTTTGGCGTTGGATGAGCAGCACCTTTAGCTGCTTGCCAACGGCGTACGCGAATATGATACAGTCCACGGTTACAGAGGGGCGGGGATATTCATACGAGTAGGGCATGGGAAATCCATTTTTGCAAAGGTGTTGATTATTGAGGGGCTAGCAAAATTCGGGCTTTGTTTTTTTACCTGCTTGTCTGTTTTGGAGCACGCCAACCTGCGGCAAAGTGCAAGCGGTGGGAAGGGCGAACCAACCTTCCGGCCGTAACGTGCGTTTGTATGAATAAAAATGAAACACCTCCTCACATTTTGTCTGTGCCAGGCTTTGTTGTTTTCCGGCTTGTATGCGCAGGATCCTGCGCCCAGTGCCTACGTTGCGCCTACTACCGGGTGGGAGGCCTTTGAGTCGTTGGAAGGAAAATTTGCGGTGCTGACTCCTGCTCCGATGCGTCAGCGGGTGGATACTGCCCAAACGGCGATTGGCCGGCTGGCTTTCCACTCGTTCATTTGCAGGGAAGGGGCAGATATGATTTACTTGCTGAGCTATTGTGATTACCCGGAGCAAACGGTTCATGCCGACTCCAGCGCCCTTTTGTCCGAGTTTTTTGTAGCCACGATGGACCAATCCGTACAAAATGCCGGGGGCGAACTGGTGTATTCGGAAGATTTCCTATGGTTGGGATATCCAGGTAAACAGTGGCGAATCAATGTGCCGGAGCAAAAGCGGGTCATTCGTACGAAAGTGTTGGTAGTGGTCAACCGGGTTTATTCCCTGCAGACGGTGATGAGCAAGGGTCAGAGCCTAAATCCGAATAGTCAGCGCTTTTTGGAGTCGTTCCGGCTGCTTTAGGTAAGTGTTTAGTATATTTGGCCTGAGTTTAAAACAGGGCTAATGGCAAAAATCGCAGTATTTCCAGGTTCCTTTGATCCCATTACATTAGGGCACGTAGATATAGTGCGTAGGTCCTTGCCGCTCTTTGATAAAATTGTCGTGGCCGTTGGCGTCAATACGCAAAAGCAGTCTCTGTTTAGCCTGGATCAGCGCATCGAGTGGATTCAGGCTGTTTTCAAAGGCGAAGAAAAGATTGAAACGGGTCATTTCCAAAACCTTACCGCGCACTATTGCCAGTCTATCGGAGCGAATTATCTGTTGCGCGGACTGCGCAATGCATCTGATTTTGATTATGAAAAAACGATTTCGCAGCTCAACCAAATTATCGGGGATGGGCTGGAGACGATTTTTTTTATCAGCCAGCCGGGGTACTCCCATATCAGCTCCACCATCGTGCGGGAGATTATCAAGGGAGGGGGAGACGCTGCGCCTTTTTTGCCACCTCAAATTAAAATCGCCCCGGTAGAGGGCCGCTGATTATACGCTAATCAAAAAACCAAATACCATGTCAAACGCGTTTTTTAGTCTTCCGGAAATTAAAAACGAGCCGGTACTTTCCTA
>Ga0172373_10008967_pt1 | contig 12554 bp, 11 predicted proteins | sample Lak10m_2_FD_114546 | JGI IMG/M metagenome (GOLD analysis project Ga0172373, IMG submission 114546) | Freshwater microbial communities from Kabuno Bay, South-Kivu, Congo - kab_092012_10m | ecosystem: Environmental > Aquatic > Freshwater > Lake | place: Democratic Republic of the Congo... | reverse complement strand
GACGACAAAAGCCGGGGCCTCCTTGACGACTATGCACTCCTTTCCGAGCTTTTCCCCCCAGGCCTTCGCGATAGACAGGGTTTTATCGGATGTTTCATAGCCGCGGATTATCTCCAGCAGGCGCATCACCGGAACCGGGTTAAAAAAATGGGTCCCGATGAAACGATCCGGCCTTTTGGTAATCGCCGCCATCTCGGTTATGCTTAATCCTGAAGTATTTGTAAAGAAAAGACATTTATCGGAAACTATCTCCTCCAGCTCCGCATAGACCTGCTTCTTGACGCCCATTACCTCGACGACCACCTCAACGACGACATCCGCATCGGCGGCAGCCTCCTTCAGATCCAGCACCGGCGTTATTCTCCCGAGAATTTCATCAACCTGCGCCTGGGATTTCTTCCCCTTCTGCAGATCACGGGCAAGGTTCTTGCGGATATTATTCATCCCGTTATCGATGAAGCGCTGCTCGATATCCCTCATCCTGACCTGAAAACCCGCCTCAGCACATACCTGGGTGATCCCGTTTCCCATCAGCCCGGCGCCTAATACACAAACATTTTTTATCTCCATCTGCCTACTCCTCCCTGTTTTTATTTAGGATTGAATCCATTCAGACATAGTGATATGAACGACTCCCGTTTGCTGTAATCGGGATAACGCTGTCGCTGGCGTATAACACAGCCCGCGCAAGCGCACAACAAATTAATGAATCCGGGAAAACAATGCGTATAATCATTGACGGCTATAACCTGATCCGCCTTTCTGCAAGTTTCCGCCAATATGAGCGGATAAGTCTTGAAGAAGGACGCAAGGCGCTGCTTAGGAGCCTTGCCGCATACCGGAAAAATCGCGGGCACTCGCTTACCGTGGTATTTGACGGCTGGAGCGGCGGGGCACCTGACGAGGAACGGGACAGCCAGGGGGGTGTGGAAATAATCTATTCCCGGCTCGGGGAAAAGGCCGACGAGGTGATCAAGAGACTTGCCGAAAATGGGGTAGAGGAGATCATCGTCGTCACTTCCGATCGTGAAATTGCCACCTACGCCATCCATCGGGGTAAAAGCGTGGTATCCTCCCAAAAATTCGAGGCCCTGCTGGCGGAAAGCTCTGTTTCGCCCCCGAAAAACTCTGAAACGGCCTCCCCGTTTTCTGACCAGCTCGACAAGCGGGCAATAGACGAAAAAGATGATGATGACGGCAAAACGCAAAAGAAGGGTCCGGCACGCAGGCTCTCCAGGCAGAAACGGCTTGCCCTCGCCTCCCTCAGGAAGCTTTGATTCCGGCGCCGCAGACTGAAACAAGAAACCGCTCCAGAAGCAGAGCTGGAGGGAGATTCGTTGATTTCAGCTCCAGATCGATCCGGGCAAGCATCCCCAGCAAGGCGACCAGCTCCCGCCGATCGAAGCGTGCCGCATTCTTCAGCGCCTGATAAACAACAAACGGGTGCTGCGAGACGATATCGAGCTGCTCATAGTCCCCCGGCTGCTTCAGGCATGGATAGATAACCCTCTGGAAGCGTCCGTATTCTTCCATATTGGCCTTGAAAGACTTAATTTGTCCCGAATCGATCAGGAGCCTTGCCTGCAGCAGCAGCCGCATTTCCCGGACCATCATCGAAAAAATCATCAGCGGCGCCTCACCCTGTTCGAGAAGCTCCCGGAGCGACGCGAGGGCGCTCGTCAATTTTCTTGTCGACAGAGCCCCCGTCAGGGCAAAAACAACATCTTCCTTTGTCCTGCCGACGACGGCCTCAATATCCGCCGCCTCGATGACGACATTTTTACCGGCGTAAACAATCAGCTTCTCGATCGCCCCCAGAGATTCCCGCAGATTGAAACCGGTTTTCTTCCCCAAAGCCTCCCAGGCGTCCGCCGCAATCCGTTTTCCGCTTTTGGAAAGAAGCGCGGCCGACAGCTCCATGACGGTCTGTTTCTGTTTCAGTTCCTTTTTTATTTTCTCGAAAACAAGAATCCGCCCGCTGGCGGCAATGGTCTTAAAAAGCTTTTTCCTGCGATCAGCGCTCTGCGCAGTCAGAATGAGATGATTATCAGCCGGCATGCCTCCGGATAAAATCCTCTCCAGCCGCTCCGTTTCATCCGTTTTTTTGATCACAGGCGGCACCTTTCTGTCTACCGCAATTTCCACGATCCGCGGAAGCCACGCCTCCCTTTGCCCCCCCTCATCACCTGGAACCAGCCTCTGCCATATCTCTTCATCGATTTTCCGCCAACCCCCGTCCCGGAGGTCGTCGAGCTGCAGTCCAGTCAAAGCCAAAAACTGCATGAAATCGGCAGACGCCCGCCCTGGGTCTGACTCAAGACGCTCCCGTATCCGGGAAATAAGCTGAGGAAGATTATTTTTGGACTCAAAAAGACGGGTATTTTTAACAATCAGGACTTTTCGCCCCGGCAAAAGCGGCGGGGTAAGAAGCGATTCACAAAGGGCGCCAACATCCTCATGTTCACCGTCCGTTGTGAAGAGATTAAAATCGCGCCCCCCGACATCAGGAAGCAGCGCATCGACAATCCGGTCCAGCGCATCCTGAACCTGGAATTCCTCCTCCCCGTAAAGCAGAAAACACGAGGGCGCCGCCTTGCCCCCGGAGAGGCCGGCAATAACCTCCTTGAGGGAAGAACCCTCAACGACATCTTCCTTGTGAGCAGTCATGAGGAAAGCAGCGCCTTACTGGTCAGGAGGCGTTCATCCGCAAACGCCTGTCGGGATTGCTATACAATTACGTACTTCTGGATATAACGCGCCACCTCTGCCGGGTCGTCCATAACTTGAATCAGGTCGAGATCATGGGCGGAAATTTTGCCATCGCTAAGCATCGTGTCGCGCAGCCAGTCCACAAGCCCCCTCCAGTACTCGCTGCCCATGAGGATAACGGGAAAACTCTTTATCCGCTTCGTCTGGATAAGGGTCAGCGCCTCGAAGAGTTCATCCATCGTTCCGAAGCCGCCCGGCATGATCACATAGGCCATTGAGTACTTGACGAACATGACCTTCCGAATGAAGAAATACTTGTAATCGATGCTTATATTTGCGTAAGCATTGGGTTTCTGCTCAAAAGGAAGCCGGATATTCATCCCCACCGACTGGCCGCCTGCCTCCGCCGCCCCCTTGTTTCCGGCCTCCATAACGCCGGGACCGCCGCCGGTTATAACCCCGAAGCCGCTTTCTGCGAGCAGACGCGCCAGTGTCTCGGTCTTCTCGTAAAAGACGTCGCCGGGCTTCGTCCTTGCCGAACCAAAAATACTGACGGCGCGTTTAGCCCCGGAGAGGGCTTCGAAGGCATCCACAAACTCCGCCATTATCCGGAAGATACGCCACGATTCATCGATGGAAAGGGCATCGACTACATACTGTTTTTCACTCATTGGACCAATCTTCTTTTCTGTATAATGACATCCCGCCGAAACCCGGGAGACGCCGGAATCCCGCTGCAGACAGCCGGACACTGGGAATGGACACGCAGCAGCTTTTGCTGCCGGGCACTTATCAATAAACCTTGCGGCGCTGTACCTTGGCAAGGCGCCGACGCGCCTCGATTGCCTTTCTCTTGCGTTTCACCGAAGGCTTTTCATAAGCGCGGCGCAGTTTCAACTCCTTGAAGAGGCCGCTTTTGGAAAGCTTGTTCTTCAATATTTTCAGTGCCTTTTCTACATCGTTGTCAAATACTTTTACTTCCAAAGTCTTTTCTCCTTTTCGTTTAATTAACATTCTCGACAGACACCCGACTATTCGCGAGAATAGCCACTCGTGTCTGCAACCTGATCGCGCCGCGGAGCGGACTGCTCACGTTCAAAAACAACTACGGGCGTCCGCGGAAAAACGGCATAAAAAAAGGCAGCACGGCGCCACGCCTCTTCAGGCTGTGCCGTAAACCGCCATTTTTTCACCTATCTGTGGATCACGCCCCTAACTGTTGTAGAATTTCTTTCAGCTTTTTTACAAAAATGCCGTTCTCTTCAGGTGTACCGACGGTAACTCGCATAAAATTCTTAATCTTCCCGGGCACATTGAAGTTCTTGACAAGGACTCCCCCCGATAAGAGCCTCTCGTATATATGATCGGAATCAAAATCGCAACTAAAAAAAATGAAATTCGCATCGGAGCGGCGCGGCTGTATCCCTTTGATTGCCAAGAGCTCGGAATAAAGCCCCTCTCGCCAAACCCGGATATCCTGCGCCTGCTTCAGGAATGTCTCTTCATGATCGAGATAGAAGCCGGCGGCCGCCTGGGAAAACGCGCTGAGATTATAGGGAAGCCGCACCTTGTTGAGTTGGCGGACAAGCTCGGCACTGCCGACGAGAAAGCCGACACGGGCCGCGGCAAAACCTATCTTCGACAGGGTGCGGAGAATGACGAGATTGTCGTATTGTAAAAGTAGCGGCAAAAAAGTCTGTCCGTAAAAATTGTGGTAAGCCTCGTCAACGACCACAATGCCCGGGGAGCTTTCGATGATCGCCCTAATGCGGTCGCGGCTGAAGCAGTTTCCGGTGGGATTGTTGGGCGAGGCCAAAAAGGTGAGGGCCGGTGGGCACTCCTTGATCCGCACACCCATCGCCTCCACATCCAGGTCAAATTCCCCGTCGAGAGGGACCTCCACGACCCGGCACCCGGCATTAGCCGGTGAAATGCGGTACATCGCAAACGTCGGCGTCGGGATCATGACTTCAGCCCCCGGACGGGCAACCGCACTACAGAGGATATGGATCAGTTCGTCCGAACCGTTGCCGATAATGACCTGAGCATCTGAAACGCCGAAACTCCCGGCAAAACGGCTGGTCAAACGGGGCGCCCCCGCTTCCGGGTAGCGGTTGAGAAAAATCTCCCCAAGCCTCGCGGCAAACTCTCCCCGCAACGCCTCGGAAATCGTCAGCGGGTTTTCATTCGCATCGAGCTTGACCGGATACAGGGCATTTTCCACCGGATATGCCTGCTGGGCAAGCACCTCTTCCCTGATTAAGGAATTTAAATCCATCGCCCCCCGTTTTCCCTGCTCTGCGGCATTTCAGTGCGATAACGCCGGTCAGTCAATATCTCCCTCCTGAAGCACAAAATCCTGATAGGCCGGGGCATCCAGGAGATCGTCCAGCTCCGACTGATCCTCCATCTCCACAACGATCAGCCAGCCCGTGTCGTAGGGATCGCTGTTGATGACGCCTGCATCGTCCGTTATATCGTCATTGACATTCATGACAACGCCGCTCACCGGCGCTATCAGGTCAATGGTGGCGCCGGACGATTCAATGCTGCCAAATGGCTCGTTCCACTCGACATACGAGTCCGTTTCGGGAAGATCCAGCGAAACAATTTCCCCCAGCTTGTCTTGGCCGTAATCAGTCAGGCCGATGGTTGCAAGATCACCGTCCACCCTTACCCAGAAATGCTCTCGACTGTACAGCAGATCATCCGGAAATATTTTCATAATTCGTCATCCTGTTTTTTAAGATACCCCCCTGAGGCCTTCTGTCCAAGGGAATCAGGGAATGGGCAAAGAGGCTAAAGCTCCAAGAGATCAGCGGCGGGAACAGTCAGAATCTCGCAGCCATCACTCTCTACCAGCGCCATATCCTCGATTCGGATGCCCCATTCCCCCGGGAAGTAGACCCCCGGCTCAACCGTAACCACCATCCCGGCCTCCAATACGTCCGCCTTGCCCGCCGCCAGCCTGGGCGCCTCGTGAATCTCCAGGCCGACGCCATGACCGGTGCCATGGGAAAAATACCGAGCCATTCCCTTTTCGGCGAGAAAAGATCGGGCGATGCGGTCTATCTCCCCGCAGGAAACGCCCGCCCGGATTGCCCCCAGCGTCCGGTCGTGAGCCTCCAGCACAAGCCGGTACGCCTCCTGCTGCCTCTCCGAAGCACGGCCGACGCAAAACGTCCGCGTCTCATCCGAATGGTACCCGTTAACAACCGCGCCATAGTCGATCAGAAGAAAATCTCCGAGAGCCACCCTGCGTCTTCCCGGGGTTGCATGGGGCAAAGCGGCATCCGGCCCCGTCGCAACAATCGTCTCGAAAGACATCCTTTCGGCGCCGCCGCAGCGCATCCGGTATTCAAGCTCAACGGCGAGCTCCGCCTCCATGATGCCCGGTTTAATCAAACTCATTACATCTGTCAATGCTTTTTCTGCTACCCGGATGGCCTTCTTGATCTCGCCTACCTCTTCAGCGTCCTTGACGGCTCTCAGAAAATCGAGACGACCGGAAAGGGGGCGGAGCGTTGCCTGCGGAAGAGAATCACACAATCGCAAATACTCCCCATAAGAGACAGCGGCCGGTTCAAACCCGATGAAACGGGCGCCCCTTTCTTGAAAAATCGCGGCTATCGTCTCTGCCCGGTTTTTGAACTCGATTATTTCCAGATTTCTGGTCTCAAGCCCGGCCTGCGTTACATAGCGCCCGTCCACCAGGAGGGTCATCCAGTCTGCCCCGACCAGAAACGCCCCGTCGCTGCCGGTAAACCCTGTCAGATAGCGGATATTGCTCTCGTCCAAAATAATCAGACAGTCAACCTCCGCAAACCTGCGGAAACGGTCGGTTCTCTTTTTGTGGGCACCCGGATCAGGCTGCATGGCGGTGTAAATTCCCTATATTATCCAGCCAGCGCGAAAGCTCGACCATTACTCCCGCATTTTTCCGCCCGTCTTCCTTTGCCCCAAGACGGGCGCGAACATCCTTCAGCAGCCCCTCGGCCCGTTCGTTCCCGGGATCGCGCCCGGTGATCTTCTCCAGCATCTCTTCGGCCATCCGGAGATGGCCCTGGCGGATGTAAAGCTCGGCCAAGGTTACCGTCCCAAAATCGGAAGGCACATCTGAATCTTCACCATCCTCTGTCTCCAGTTCCTCTTGATTCGCTTCGGCAAGCCTTCCCATCTCTCTGAGCCTGGCTTCCAAAGCGAGCGTCTGGGGCGGCTGGGGACTCAGGGCGGTGAATTTTCGATAAAACATCTCCGCTTCGCTTTCCAGACCCTTTTTTGTGTAGAGATCTCCCATGCAGGCGTAGAGATGCGAAAGGCCGGACAGGATATCCTCCATTTCGCCGAGCATATCGCGCACCTCGTCTATGCGGCCCTGCTGCAGCCAGACGCGGCAGATGGCGATTCGGGAATCCAGATCATCCGGAATCCTATTGAGCCGTTCCTGCGCCAAACCCAACACGGTCTGAAACTCGTTGCGCTCGAAATACGGCTCCATCTCGGCAAGAAATGACCTTCGCCCCTGGTGATTATTATCGTCGTTCATGCATCGTCTTCCCATGGGTCATTATTCTATCTCGGCACAAAACCGGCAAGGCGCCCGTGACTTCCACCCTGTGCGGTGAGCTAACACAGCCTGTCACGACGTGTCAAGGGACTAATAGCTGTAACTCTTGCCGCAAGCCGGCTGCAAGAAAAGGGAATTTTTATCGATTGACTTCCGGGATGCGGTCAGGATAGGGTGCGGCCAACAGGACGCGAATTTTACGCCGACGGCGGGCGGGACGGGGTATTGCGAAAACGCCCTGCTGCCTCGCAAACAGCGCACGAGATGACTCCCATGAACATTCCCGCCAGATTCTTGATGAAGAAAAAATGCCTTGAATTCATCGCTATCGTCCATCGGAATCACCTGCCCGGGACGGACAACCTTCGCCCCCGCCCACAAGCCAAGTCAAGAATTTTTTTGACATTGACGGCTTCCTGAGGTATTCCCCTCCTGAAAAATCCGGAAGGCACAATTTCTTATTTATGGGGGCAGGCTATGGAATGCGTGAGGAAGACTGTCTGGCAGATGGTGGGGGAAATCATCGAGCGCTACCCTGAGAGGGAGGCCCTGATCCATCGGGAACGCGGGGTGCGTTGCAGCTATCGCCAGTTGGGGCTGGATATGGAGCAGGTGGCCCGGGGACTGATCGCGCTGGGGATAGAAAAGGGAGATCGGATTGCGCTTTGGGCCCCGAATATCCCGGAGTGGATCATCGCCTTTCTCGGGATCGCCGCGATCGGGGGGGTAGTTGTTCCCGTCGATCCCGGGGCGCGGGAAGACGATCTGCGCTTCCTTCTGGAGCAGTCCGCCTGCCGGGGCATCGTCATGGCCGCCGGGATGGAGGGCCGGGAATATGTGGAGATGCTCCGCAAAATCAGAGACAAGTTGCCCCTCCTGCAGCAGACAATTGCCATATCCGCAGAAATTTTCCCCGAAATGATTCCGTGGACAGAGCTTGCCGAGCGCGGGGCAGGCGTGGCGCGGGAGCGTTTTCAAAGCGCCGCCGCCGCGGTTCATCCGGAGGAACCGGTCGCCATCATGTACACCTCTGGCACAACGGGCCGGCCGAAGGGGGTGACGCTGGATCACCTCGGACTCCTCAACAAATCGATCTTTTCCAACGAGCGTCAGGGCTTGACTCATGATGACCGGGTTTGTCTCTTCTTTCCCCTTTTTCACATGTTCGGCAATACTTGCATCGCCCTTTCCAGCCTGATTCAGGGGGCGGCGCTGATCATGCCCGCCGCTGCCTTTGATCCCGCGCAGATTCTCCAGGCCATTCGGGAAGAGAGTTGCACGGCCATTTACGGCTCTCCCTCCATGATTATCGCCCTGCTGGAAAACCCGGATTTCCGCAAGGAGGATTGGGCGTTGGTCAAGCGGGGGGTGTTGGGCGGGGCGCCCTGTCCCGTCGAACTTATGAGAAAGCTGGTAGAGGACATGGGCGTCTCCGGAATCGCCGTGGCCTACGGAACTACCGAGGCCAGTTCATGGCTGGCGATGACCCATTCGGACGACCCCGTGGAGTTGCGGGTAGGAACGATCGGCACATCCCTTGCTTGCAATGAAGTGAAAATTATCGATCCGCAGACCGGCGAAGATCTGCCGGCGGAAATCCCCGGCGAACTCTGCACCCGTGGTTTTCTGATGCAGGGATACTACCGGATGCCGGGTGCGACGACAAATGCCATCGACCACGACGGCTGGTACCATACCGGGGATTTGGGGCGCATGGATGAGCGGGGATATATATACATCACCGGACGGCTGAAGGACGTGATCCACAGAAACGGGCTGGAAATCTATCCATCGGAACTCGAAGAGGTTCTGTATCGGCATCCGGAAATCGCCGAGGCGCAGGTCTTCGGGTTTCCCCATCCGGAAAAGGGGCAGGAGGCGGCGGCCTGGGTGCGGCTGAAGGAGGGGGCACTCCTTACCGAACAGGATGTGGCTGCCTACCTCAAGGCAAACGTCGCTCCCGAAAAAATGCCCGGCAATGTCAAAATCGTCGAGCGCTTCCCAATGACCAGAAGCGGCAAGGTGCAGAAGTTCAAGCTCGCCGAATTAATTGGGGACAGCGCCCTATTATGATTATTCGGTTTCTGTCCCGATTTTAATTTTGCAGGGGATATCCTTGAGGTCGTCGCCCATCAATTGCGCGTCCGTTATTTGGATCAGAGGTTCGCGATTATCGGCCAACCCCTTTTTCTGCGAGAAAAAGAGCGTGAGCAACGTGACGTCCTTGCCGGATATGCCCCGGGCGGCCGCCATGACAACAATCAGTTTTCCTGGGGTCTTATCGTTGATGACGTGCATCATTGAATCGGTGCTTTTGGAACGGATACCCCCTTTAAACGTGAGCCTTTCCTTGTTATAGGCAATGCTCAGCTTGATACCGGCAAGACGTTCCACCTGATCGACGCTCAACGGAACGCGGATGTCCTCCCCCGCGCGGATCCGCAGATCGGGTATCGTCAGTTCCGCCCCCCAAGCGGGGAACCCATAAAACAGGGCAAAAAAAACCAGGGCCGGCAAAAGCAGGTTAAAATGCGGACCGCGAGCAGCATGAGGACGTGTTCTTCGGCAATTGCTCATGTCCATATTGCTCCCCATAAATCGCTGATTAGTGACTGTCCCCGGGCAAACACTACACGACTTCCTCGATGTCTTCCTCCCGCTTCAGAATCCTGGTCACGCGGAACACCTCTTCGATCGTTGTCGTCCCCTCCCGCACCTTTTTGGCGCCGTCGGCAAGGAGCGTCGCCATTCCGCGCCGGACCGCCTCGTCCTGAATCTGGTTAGAATCGGAAGTCTTCAGAATCATTCGTTTCATGGCATCATCGAGAATCAAGACCTCGAAGATCGCCGTCCGGCCCCGGTAGCCGGTATTCATGCAGGCAGCACAACCGGTTTTCCGGTAAAATACCGTTTCCTTATGGTTTTTTCTGCCAAGGCCCAGATTGACGAGGGACTCTGCGTCGGGAACATAGGCCTCTTTACATTTCGGGCAAAGCACCCGGACGAGCCGCTGGGCAATGATCGCGATGACGGACGAGGTGACAAGATACGGCTCGATCCCCATATCAATGAGGCGCGTGACCGCAGAGGCTGCATCATTGGTGTGCAGCGTCGAAAAGACAAGATGGCCGGTAAGCGAAGACTGAATCGCGATCTCGGCGGTTTCCCGGTCGCGCACCTCGCCGATCAGAATTACGTCCGGGTCCTGACGGACAATGGAACGCAGCCCCTGGGCAAAGGTCAGATCGATCTTCGGGTTGACCTGGATCTGGCCGATTCCCTCGATCTGGTACTCGACCGGGTCTTCGATCGTGATGATGTTCACCTCCGGGCTGTTGATTGTGGAAAGCGCCGCGTAGAGGGTCGTCGTCTTGCCGCTTCCCGTCGGCCCCGTAACGAGGATGATTCCGTATGGCGACTTAATCAAACGATTGAAAAAACCGACTTTCTCGTCGTCCATCCCCAAATCGGAAAGCCTCAACACCGACGACGTCTTGTCCAGGAGCCTCAGCACCACCCGCTCCCCGAAAGAGGTGGGGATTGTCGAAACACGGATGTCCACACTCCGGTCGGCGATCTTGATTTCGATCCGGCCATCCTGGGGAAGCCTTTTTTCCGCGATATTGAGACTCGCCATGATCTTGACGCGGGAGGCAAGCGGTGAATGGATCTTGCGGGGAAGACTCAGGATGTCGTAGAGGATGCCGTCGATCCGGTAGCGCACCCGCACATTTCCCTGATACGGTTCAATATGGATGTCGCTCGCGCGGTCCTTGACCGCCCCCGAGAGCAGCAGATTGAGCAGCTTGATGATCGGCGCGTCGCTGGTTTCGTCAAGCAGATCGCCCTTTTCCTCGATCTCGGAGATGAGACTGTCCGTTGATTCGCCGGAAATCTCTTCGAAAAATTCCTTCGCCGTGCTGCGGCTGAGGTCATAGGCGATGTTGATCGCCGCCGTGATCTCCTCCTGCGTCGCCAGCACCACCCCCCGCTCCGGCAGTTTCAAGACTCGGCAGATATCGTCAACAGCCTGAAAATTATAGGGATCGTTGACGGCAATGACCGGCCCTTGCGGCGTATCGATCAGCGGAACCGCCTTTTGTTTTTTCAGGTGCTGAATCGGGAAATGGGCGGTAAAACCTGTGTCAATGTGGTCAACGGGAAGCTTCTTCCAGAAGGGAATTCCCCATTCCTCACTCAGAATCTGCAACAAAGCCCCTTCCGGCAGCGCCTTCTTCTGTAGAAAAAAATCGACTATCCCGCCGCCATTTTCCAAAGACGCCTCGCGCGCCTCGGCAATGAGCTCCGGCAAGACGCCGCAGGCGGCAAGCCGTTCGCCAAAGCTGCTATCGGTTCCGGACACGATCATTTCACCCCCGCCGCATCGCCGCTGCCGACTGTCACGGGCGCATTGCCCGATGGCCCGGGGGAAGTAGTGACCTCCCTGATCCCCGGGGATGAACCCTTCCCCGTCTTTTTCGCCGGCGTGTTTTTGATCGTCCCCTCCGTGATGGTTCTCATATACTCTTTCTTGTCCTCATGAATCGCCGCGGCATCTTCCGGGGTGCGGATAATCCGCGGGGTGATGAAGACAAAGAGGTTGGTCCTTCTGGCATTGTTCGAACGCGACTTGAAGAGCCACCCCAGAAGCGGAATATCTCCCAGCAGGGGGACCTTGTAATTGCCCTTAGTGGACTCTTCCTCGATCATCCCGCCCAGCACGACTGTTTCCCCATCCTTGATGGTAACGGTGGTCTTGGCGGTGCGCTTGAGCGTCGTCGGCGCCAGGATATTAACCCCTGAGCCCACATCAGCAGTTTTGCTGTCCACTTTCGTTACCGACTGATCGAGTTTCATGCGGATGAACCCGTCCTTGTTGATCTGCGGGGTCACCTTGAGCGTCACGCCAACGTCATTGTATGCGTAATTGCTGTAGTTATAGTTGTTAGTGGTCGAGGTCGGCGCGGTATCCTGGCGGGTTACGTAGGGGATGGTCGAGCCGACGGTGATTTCCGCCTCCTCATTGTCCAGCGTCAGCAGTTGCGGCGTGGAGAGAAAACGGAAATCCGTATCGCTCTGGTAGGCCTGAATAAAGGCAGCGAGGTTGGGGAACGAAATCGACGTCGCGACGCCGGCCACGGTGGTCGTGGCGACTTCGATCATCTTCCCGACAACCCCCAATGACAGCCCGGACGGCAACCCTTTTCCGGAAACAAGATTCTGGGCAATGCCATAAGAGCCGCTGTCGCCGCTGACACCGCCGACGATCGCGCCTGTC
>Ga0172373_10008966_pt1 | contig 12554 bp, 11 predicted proteins | sample Lak10m_2_FD_114546 | JGI IMG/M metagenome (GOLD analysis project Ga0172373, IMG submission 114546) | Freshwater microbial communities from Kabuno Bay, South-Kivu, Congo - kab_092012_10m | ecosystem: Environmental > Aquatic > Freshwater > Lake | place: Democratic Republic of the Congo... | reverse complement strand
AGTGAATGCTGATTTATTTTGGGATCAAATCGCCAAACAATTTGTTTGGAACACTCCCTACAACCGCATTCAAAGTTGCAACATGGAAGAAGCTGAATTTAACTGGTTCTTAGGTGGTAAAACCAACATATGCTATAATGCGTTAGATCGTTACGTAGCAAGTCAACCCAATAAAATCGCATTAATTTTTGAACCAAATAACCCAAATGAACCCTCGTTAAAATATACTTACCAAGAATTACACCGCGAAGTATGTAAACTAGCTAATGTATTGAAAGATCAAGGGGTACAAGCAGGAGATCGTGTTTGTATTTATCTTCCGATGATACCTGAACTTGCAATCAGTGTTTTGGCATGCGCTCGAATTGGAGCAATACATTCGGTGGTTTTTGGCGGGTTTTCTTCAGGTGCTTTAGCTACTCGAATAAATGATTGTTCTTGCTCACTTGTCTTGACTTCTGATGGTGGATTTCGAGGCAATAAAACTATACCTCTTAAAGCAATTGTGGATGAGGCCCTTAAATCATGTCCGACAGTATCAAAAACATTAGTATTTCAACGCACAAATGAAACGATATCCATTGAACCTAACAGGGATATTTTAGTAAATGAGCTATTAAACAATGCCTCTCCTTCTTGTGATGTTAATTGGGTCGATAGTGAAACCCCCTTGTTTATTTTATATACCTCAGGATCTACAGGCAAACCCAAGGGAATGGTTCACACTACGGGAGGTTACATGGTTTATACTGGCTATACGTTTAAAAATGTTTTCCAAGTTAACCAAACAGATATTTTTTGGTGCACGGCAGACATCGGTTGGATAACAGGGCATTCCTATTTACTCTACGGTGCACTTTTGAATGGAGCAACAACTGTTCTTTTTGAAGGGATACCAACATACCCAGACGCAAGTCGATTTTGGCAGGTAATCGACAAACATCAGATCACCCATTTTTACACCGCTCCAACTGCTATTCGTTCTTTGGCAAAGGAATCATTGGGATTCGTTAAAGCAGCCAAACTCAACTCATTAAAAGTACTTGGTTCGGTAGGAGAACCAATCAATGAAGAAGCATGGAATTGGTATAATGAACATATCGGAAAATCTCGATGCCCTATTGTAGACACTTGGTGGCAAACTGAAACAGGTGGTATTTTGATTTCATCCTTGGCCAACATAACACCAACAATTCCGACTTTTGCGACATGGCCAATTCCGGGTATCACCCCAGTATTACTTGAAGGAAATGGACAAGAAATACATAAAAACGACACTACAGGTAATTTGTGCATTAAAACCCCTTGGCCCTCTGTTGCACGAACAATATGGGGTGATCATCAACGTTATTTAGAAACTTACTTCAAACCATATCCAGGTTATTACTTTACTGGTGACGGAGCCTTCCGTGATGAAAATGGAAATTATAGAATTACTGGTCGAGTAGATGATGTTGTAATTGTTTCAGGTCATAATTTAGGCACTGCCCCAATTGAAGATGCTATCAATGAACATCCTGCCGTGGCTGAATCAGCTATAGTGGGTTTTCCACATGATGTAAAAGGGAATGCTTTATATGGTTTTGTGATTTTAAAAGATAATCATGATGGAGACTCAGAGAACATTACTCATGAAATCAACCAACTCATCACACAGCATATTGGCGCTATTGCCAAGTTAGATTGTATTCAAATCGTTGCAGGGTTACCCAAAACACGTTCGGGTAAAATTATGCGTCGGATTTTAAGAAAAATTGCTGCAGGTGATTTTTTAGATTTTGGAGACACCTCTACCTTGCTAAACCCCGAAGTTGTTGAGGAAATATGCTCGGGGAAATCAAATTAGTCGTTGATTAAAAGCCCTTTATTCAGTAGATTTAAATCGCTAAGTTTCTGTAAATAGGGCTTACTTAGATTTTTTTCTAAGAGCATCAAGTGATCCATTCGATGGCAATCGGTACCAACAAAATCGACGAGTTTAGCATCAATCATACGCTCCGCTTGGCGTTTCACCTCAGGACCATAATGACCTGTTAATGAATTTAAATTCAGTTGTATTAAGGCTCCTTTTTCTTTATATGCTAAAGCCTTATCTAACTCACCATGAAAATAAATGTAACGTTCAAAATGTGCTAATACCGGTTTGTAATGTAGCATTTGCATTTCGAAAAATAACTCATGTTCAAACACAGGAGGAATATGAAATGAAAACTCGATCAACACATAATTATCTCCAAAGGATAGAACCGTTTTATCTTTAATCTTACTCAGTAAGGTTTCATCCAAGTAATATTCCGCAGCTGCTTCAATTTGAATAGTTAACCCAAGCTTTTCAATTTCGCTTCTAACTCGAGCTAAACCTGACAAAATAGTATCTGGTGTATTGGGATACACCTCATTCATGATATGAGGCGTGGTAATCACTTTTTTATAGCCCAGCGCTTCGAATTTGATAAGCATCGCAATAGTCTCATCCATTGTTCTTGCACCATCATCAATTCCTGGAATCAAATGGCTATGCATATCCACACCTATCAACGACAAATCGAAAGGCTGCGCTTTTTTACCTAATATATTTGAAAAGAAGCCCATTAGCGATTCGTATACATGGCGTTATAATAAGTCTTATAAGCTCCTGATGTTACTTGATCAATCCATTCGTTGTTATCGAGATACCAATCAACAGTTTTTTCCAAACCTTCTTCAAAGGTTATGGATGGCTTCCAGTTCAACTCTTTTTCCAATTTGGTTGCATCAATCGCATAGCGCAAGTCATGACCTTTTCTATCTGTCACGTAGGTAATTAAAGAAGCGGACGTACCATCCTCTCTCCCCAACTTTCGATCCATTAACGCACACAAATAATGAACAAGGTCTATATTCTTCCATTCGTTTAATCCACCAACGTTGTAGGACTCCCCTAACCTTCCTTCATGAAATATGGTATCTATTGCTCTAGCATGATCCTCTACCCAAAGCCAATCTCGAACGTTCTCTCCTTTTCCGTATACTGGAAGGGGTTTCATGTTTCGAATATTGTGAATCATGAGGGGAATCAATTTTTCAGGAAAATGATGGCTTCCATAATTATTCGAGCAATTCGACATCTTTACAGGCAAGCCATACGTATGAAAATAAGCAGAAACAAAATGATCTGAAGATGCTTTTGAGGCAGAGTAAGGGCTACGAGGATCATAGGAAGTCGTTTCTTCAAACAAGCCCTCTTCACCTAAAGAACCATACACCTCATCTGTCGAAACATGATGAAAAACATGCCCATCCATGGTTGACCATGTTTCTTTGGCGACTTGCAATAAATTTACTGTTCCCACCACATTGGTCATCACAAAATCCATTGGTCCTTCAATTGATCTATCCACATGTGACTCAGCAGCCAAATGAATCACATCGGTTATTCCATACGTTTCGAAAACTGCTTTCACCGAATCTAATTGAACAATATCTCCTTTAACAAAGGTGTAATTCGGCGCCTGTTCAATGTCTGTTAAGTTTGCTAAATTACCTGCATAGGTTAGCTTATCGAAATTAATAATCTGGTAGTGCGGATATTTATTTACGAAAAGTCGTACTACATGGGAACCAATAAATCCAGCTCCACCAGTAATCAATATATGTTTAGAATACTCCATACTGTTTATAATGACCAATATTCGATGTCCGAAATTTTATGCTTAAAAATACCCTTCACATCTACAAACACACCTTTACCATCCTTCAACATGCCTTTAAAATCCGACTCGTTCAATGCGCTGTATTCTTTGTGATTTACAGCTACAATGATAGCATCGTAATCATTTGCTGCTTGAGGTGTTAATGCAATGCCGTATTCATGCTGCATTTCTTCAGAAGATGCGTGTGGATCAATAAGATCAACGTGTACCTGAAAGGACTTCAATTCTGAAACAACATCAATTACTTTTGAATTTCGAATATCACTTACATCTTCTTTGAAGGTTGCACCCATAACCACCACTTTGGCATCTTGAATATGTTTACCCTGGGCTATGATGCGCTTTACAGTTTGCTTACCGATGTAGAATCCCATCGAATCGTTAACGTACCGACCGCTTGTAATTACCTTGGAGTGATAACCTGCTTGTTGTGCTTTGTGTGTAAGGTAATATGGATCAACACCTATACAATGACCTCCAACTAAGCCTGGACTAAATTTCAAAAAGTTCCATTTAGTTCCTGCTGCTTCAAGCACATCAAAAGTATTTATTTTCAACTTGTTAAAAATAATTGAAAGCTCATTGATTAATGCAATATTTACGTCACGCTGCGTATTTTCAATAATCTTTGCTGCTTCAGCAACCTTAATACTCGCTGCTCGATGTACACCTGCATGAACAACCAATTCATATGTTTTTGCAATTTCCTCTAAGGAATGAGCGCAACAACCTGAAACCACTTTGATTACATTTTGTAGTGTATGCTCTTTGTCTCCCGGATTGATTCGCTCTGGTGAATACCCCACATAAAAATCCTCTTGGAATTTCAGTCCGGATTCGCCCTCTAAAACAGGAATACAATCCTCTTCGGTACATCCAGGATAAACGGTTGATTCAAAAACAACATAATCCCCTTTTTTAAGGACTTTACCCACCGTAGCACTTGCCCCCAATAGCGGTTTTAAATTTGGTAAATTAGCATCGTCAATTGGTGTTGGAACCGCAACAACAAAGAAATTCACATCCTGAAGATCATGAATATCCGCAGTAAAATGAATGTCGCAGCCTTCAAAAGCGGAAGCATCCAATTCATTGCTTGGATCGATATTTCGTTTCATCAGATCTACACGATCTTGATTGATATCAAAACCCACCACTTTTATTTTTCGAGCAAATTCCAAGGCAATAGGTAAACCAACATATCCTAGGCCTATAACTGCTAGCTTTGCTTCTTTTTGAAGTAGTTTACTGTAAATTGAGCTGTTCATTTCTTACTTTATAAATACGTTCTATAATTTCAACAACCTTCAAGCCTTCAAGTGCATTTGTGGTTGCCGTTGTTCTACCTTTGAGGGAGTCAATTACGTTTTTGATTACATAATTGTGATTTGCTGCAGAGCCTTTATAAGCTCCATAATCATTACCCGGGTTCGTTGGTGCTAATTCTGGCATGGTGTAGTCTGCAATGTTACAAACTTCCACTTCATTCATGTATTGCCCACCTATTTTCACACTTCCATTTTCTCCGATAATGGTGATGGAACTTTCTAAATTTTGATTGGCAACAGCTGTCGAATAATTGATGGATCCCATACCACCGTCTACAAAATCAAAACTCACAAAACCTGAATCCTCAAAATCAGTAGAATCTGCATGAGTAAAATCAGCAAATCTTCCTTGAATGTTATCAATGTCTCCGAAGAGCCAATACATGATATCGATAAAATGAGAAAACTGAGTAAACAACGTTCCGCCGTCTAAGTCTTTGGTCCCTTTCCAACCGTCTTTCTTGTAATACCTCGCGTCTCGGTTCCAATAACAATTCAACTGAACCATAAATATTTTTCCCAGTGTACCAGACTCAACCACCTCTTTTATCCATTGTGACGGGGGAGAGTAGCGATTCTGCATCACGCAAAACACTTGTCTTGAAACTTGAAGGGACTTGAAAATCATCTTTTCACAACTATCCTTTGTTAATCCCATTGGTTTTTCACAAACGACATGTTTCTTTGCTTCCAAAGCTTTCAAACTTTGCTCGGCATGTAATCCATTTGGAGTGCACACATTGATGACATCCACTTCTATACTAGAGGCAAATAAGTCTTCAATTGTCGCAAAATGAGGCACATTAAATTGAGTCGCATCACACTCATCTTGTGAACGAACATCCACCATAGCTACCAACTCAGCTTCCTCTTCGCGTCGAATCATTTCAGCGTGACGCTTGCCAATATGACCTGCCCCAACAACTGCAAATTTTATTTTTTGATCTGTATGGATCATTTTAATCGTATTACGGTATTGTTATTTAATTCATAAAGTTGACCACTTTCTTCGCATAGCGCTTTTCCGTTCTCGTCAAAATTCAAACGGTGACCATACTCCGAAACCCAACCTATTTGTCTTGCTGGATTACCAACCACCAAGGCAAAATCCGGGACGTGTTTTGTGACCACTGCACCTGCACCAATGAAAGCGTATGCTCCAATATCATGTCCACAAACTATCGTTGCATTGGCCCCAATACTAGCTCCTCTTTTTACAAGCGTCTTGGCATATTGATCTTTTCGGTTAACCGCACTTCTTGGATTTATAACGTTCGTAAAGACCATAGAAGGCCCCAAAAAAACATCATCTTCACAAATTACACCAGTATAAATCGAAACATTATTTTGAACTTTCACATTAGACCCAAGGATAACATCTGGGGAAATGACCACATTTTGACCAATATTACAGCGTTCACCTATTTTACAATTTGGCATGATGTGTGAAAAATGCCAAATTTTAGTTCCTGTTTTGATTTCACAACCCGCATCAATGACAGCTGTTTCATGTGCAAAGTAATCCATTAGCGAATAATGTATTTGTCAAAATCGTTGTGCTCTGTCTGCAATAACTCCTCTTGCGTTAAACTTTTGAAGTATGTATAGGTCAATTTCAACCCCTCTGAACGATCCACCTTTGGCTCCCAACCCAATAATTCTTGAGCTCGAGTAATGTCTGGTCTTCGTTGTTTCGGATCATCCACCGGTAAATCTTTGTAGATCACTTGCTGTGTTGTACCTGTCAATTTAATGATCTCTTCGGCAAAATCACCTATAGTTATCTCACTGGGATTACCAATATTCACAGGATAAGCATAATCACTGTGTAATAAGCGCACAATACCTTCCACTAAATCATCAACATAGCAGAAAGAGCGTGTTTGAGATCCATCTCCAAAAACAGTTAAATCTTCTCCACGTAAAGCTTGACCAATAAATGCAGGCAAAACACGTCCATCATTGAGTCGCATACGCGGACCATATGTATTGAAAATACGCACTATACGTGTTTCAACCCCATGGAAGGTATGGTATGCCATCGTGATAGCTTCTTGAAAACGCTTCGCTTCATCGTAAACACCTCTTGGTCCAACAGGGTTAACATTACCCCAATAATCTTCATTTTGAGGATGAACATGCGGATCACCATACACTTCTGATGTGGAAGCGATGAGTAAACGTGCTGATTTTGCTTTAGCTAATCCAAGGCAATTGTGGATCCCCAACGAACCCACTTTCAACGTTTGAATAGGTATTTTTAAATAGTCTATTGGACTTGCAGGGGAAGCAAAATGAAGAATGTAATCCAACTTTCCTGGAACGTGTATAAACTTGGAAACATCGTGATTGTAAAATTCAAATTGCTCCAAATGAAACAAGTGTTCAATATTTTTCAATCTACCTGTTATCAGGTTATCCATACCAATAACATGGTAACCATCACGAATAAAACGGTCGCACAAGTGAGAGCCTAAAAATCCTGCAGCACCTGTAATTAGTATGCGTTTTCTTTCACTCATGATTTGGTACTTGGTATTACAGCATGAACAATTGAACGACCAATAGAACTGTAGAAATATCCTCGTTCAGTCATTTCATTTAAATCAAACAAATTACGTCCGTCAAAAATAACTTTATCCTTAAGCAATTTAGCCATTTTGTCGAAATCAGGATTTCTAAACACTCCCCATTCGGTGCAAATCACCAAGGCATCCGCATCTTGAAGTGCCTCATATTCGTTGGTTGAAAATTCAATTCGATCACCCAATATATTTCGCACATTGTGCATTGCTTCTGGGTCGTATGCAGCGACTGACGCCCCTAATTTTAGCAATTCATCAATCACATACAGCGCAGGTGCCTCTCGGATATCATCCGTATCAGGTTTAAAAGCTAACCCCCATACCGCTATTTTTTTTCCAATTAAATCTCCTCTAAAAAAGTTTTTGATTTTTGGAACGATGACCGTTTTCTGAGATTCATTAACCGCCATGACCGCCTTCAATATTTCGAATGAAAACGCTTGTTCATTTCCAGATTTAACCAAGGCCTGAACATCTTTAGGAAAACATGAACCTCCATAACCAATCCCTGGAAAAAGGAAACGTTTTCCAATGCGCTCGTCAGATCCAATTCCAATCCTAACTTTATCTACATCGGCACCTACCAATTCACAAAAATTAGCGATCTCGTTCATAAACGTAATCTTGGTAGCCAAGAATGAATTAGCTGCATATTTCGTTAACTCCGCAGACTTTTCATCCATGAAAAGAATTGGATTCCCTTGACGAACAAAAGGTTTGTATAACTGCTCCATTATTTTTTGAGCACGTGCAGATGATGTTCCTATTACCACTCGATCAGGTTTCATGAAATCATCAACCGCAAAACCTTCTCTTAGAAACTCAGGATTGGAAACTACATCAAAATCAACGGTTGCATTTTTCGATATGGCTTCAGTAACTTTTTCCGCTGTACCAACAGGCACCGTACTTTTATCTACAATTACCTTATAGTCTTTAATAATTCCTCCTAATTGTTCCGCAACACCAAGAATATAAGACAAATCAGCAGACCCGTCTTCACCTGGAGGAGTTGGAAGTGCAAGGAAAATGATTTCACTTCCCTCAATGCCTTCTTCCAAATTAGTAGTAAACGTAAGTCTATTCGATTTAATATTTCGTTCAAACAACACATCTAAATGTGGCTCGTAAATTGGTATATCACCTTGACGCATACGTTCCACCTTAGCTGCATCGATGTCGATACAAACCACTTGATTACCCGTCTCTGCGAAACATGTCCCGGTAACCAATCCGACATATCCCGTACCTACAACAGCAATTTTCTTCATTTTGCTTTTTATTTCTTTGAACAGGATTGAACGAATTCAATCACTTGTTCTATTATATAATTTAATTGTTCTCCCTCCATTTCTGTATGAATTGGAAGCGAAATAACGCGTTGTGTTAAATCATCTGTAACTGGCAATTCTAAGTCCTCCAGACCAAAGGCACTAAACATTTTTTGTTTGTGTGCAGGAATTGGGTAATAAATCATCGAAGGGATTCCCTTTTGAGCCAAAAAAGATTGAAACTCATTTCGATCAATACCATTTAATTTCAGTGTATACTGATGAAACACGTGACGACTACACGCATCTCGAAAAGGAATTTCCAAAGCTGAAAATGCTGAAAATGCGCGATCATAGGCTTCAGCTACTGCCCTTCTGGCGTTGATGTAATCATTTAATTTGGGCAGTTTGACACGAAGGACGGCCGCCTGAATAGTATCTAAACGGGAGTTACACCCTACCACATCGTGTACATATTTTTTACTTTGTCCGTGATTGGCGATCATGCGCAATTTGACAGCCAATTCATCGTCGTTGGTAAAGATCGCTCCCCCATCGCCGTAACAACCTAAATTCTTGCTCGGAAAAAAAGATGTACAACCAATATCTCCAATTGTTCCAGTTTTCACTTTTCGACCATCGGAAAAAGTATAATCACTACCGATTGCTTGAGCATTATCTTCAATGACACGTAAATTGTGTTGTTTGGCAATGCGAAGAATTTCCTCCATATTAGCCGCTTGCCCATACAAATGAACGGGCACAACAACCTTGGATTTTGGTGTTATGGCTTTTTCTAATTCTACTGGATCAATACAGAAGGTTTTCGGATCCACATCAACAAATACCGGTGTAAGTCCAAGTAATGCGATTACTTCTGTGGTTGCTATGTAGGTGAAAGACGGCGTAATTACTTCATCTCCAGGTTTAACCCCAAGAGACATGAGAGCGATTTGAAGTGCATCTGTACCATTTGCGCAGGGAATAACATGTTTAACCCCCAAATACTCCGCAAGATCAGATTTAAACAATTCAACCTCGTCGCCGTTAATAAATTGAGCATTACTGATAACCCCCTGAATTGCCTGATCCACCTCAGCTTTAATATTTTCATATTGAGCCACAAGATCAACCATTTGGATTGCTTTCTTTTCCACCATTTATATCCAATAAATTGAGCGCGTAAAGATAAAAAATCCTTGTTATTAGCACTCAAGAATCCGAACGCTTAGGGAAATAAGTTATATTCGTAACACATTTGGTTGAAATGGAAGTGCATTGGTATGTAGTGAAAACTCGTTCGAATTGCGAAAAAAAAGTAGCAGCAGAACTAAACCGGCTAGGTTTTAAATGTTATCTGCCTTTACTTACCGAGTTAAAACAATGGTCTGATCGCAAAAAAAAAGTACAAACACCACTTATAAAATCTACCCTTTTTGTTTTCACTTCTCCTGATCTACTAAACACCCTTTACAACATTCCTGGTGTCAATGGAATACTCAAGTTTCTTGGCCAACCAGCAAAAGTTAATCAATTCGAAATTGATGCTTTGATTGATTTGGTTGCCACCAATGATCGAACGCGCATTTTATCTGAAAATGAGGTTATTCTTGGAGAGTCATACAAAATTATTAAGGGAGTTTTCCAAGGGATTCAGGCACAAGTCGTATATTTACACGGGAAATTTAGAGTTGCATTAAAACTTGAAACATTGGGATCCTACATAATTATTGACATCCCAAAATCTCATTTAGCGCTCATTCCTTCTTAAAAATCGCTTTTCAAGCCACCTAAAATTTGGGACTGGCAGTGGCGAAGCCATAAATAAGTTTAGAATATGAAGATAGCTTTAATTACAGGTATTACAGGTCAAGACGGTTCATTTCTTGCTGAATTTTTGCTCGAAAAAGGATATGAAGTGCATGGAATCATAAGGAGGGCTTCTTACTTTAATACATCCAGAATAGAACACCTTTATTTTGAAGAATGGATTAAAGACATTCACGCTAAACGTAAATTAGAGCTGCACTACGGCGACATGACTGATTCAAGCTCGTTGATTCGTATTATTCAGCAAGTTAAACCAACTGAAATTTACAACCTTGCTGCACAAAGTCACGTAAAAGTTTCATTTGAAGTGCCGGAATATACTGCAGATTCAGATGCAATAGGAACACTTCGGATTTTGGAGGCTGTTCGAATTTTAGGAATGGAGAAAAGTTGTCGCATTTATCAAGCGTCCACATCCGAACTCTATGGTAAAGTACAAGAAGTACCTCAATCTGAAACGACTCCCTTTTACCCTAGATCTCCTTATGGCGTTGCCAAACAATATGGTTTTTGGATTACCAAAAACTATCGGGAATCGTATGACATGTTTGCTGTAAATGGTATATTATTCAACCATGAAAGCGAGCGCAGAGGTGAAACGTTTGTTACACGAAAAATCACCTTGGCAGCAAGTAGAATTGCACACGGATTGCAACAAAAGTTATACATGGGTAATTTGGATGCGCAGCGCGACTGGGGGTATGCCAAGGATTACGTAGAATGCATGTGGTTGATGTTGCAACATGAGTCACCGGAAGATTTTGTCATTGCTACAGGTAAAATGCATACTGTCAGACATTTTTGTGAATTAGCATTCGCAGAAGCTGGAATTGAAATCCGCTGGGAAGGATCTGGTGTAACTGAAAAAGGCATTGATTCAGCATCTGGCAAGGTGTTAATTGAGGTGGATCCGAAATATTTCAGACCTGCGGAAGTAGAACAACTCCTTGGTAACCCTGCAAAAGCAAAAAACTTATTGAACTGGAATCCAGAGCAAACATCTTTGGAAGAATTAGTAAAAATCATGATGCACCATGATTTACAGTATGTAAAAAAATTGCACGAAGCAAAAGTGGAATTATAATTACATGTCTAACAACATTACCCCACAGTTCTATACCGTTTCAAGAAGTGAGCGAAATAGTGTCAATAGACATCAATCCTTTTTCATCCTCTTTACAGGACTTTCTGGATCTGGCAAGTCTACCATTGCCAATAACTTAGAGCGTCAATTACAACAAAGAGGCCTAAAAACATTTACTTTGGACGGTGACAATTTAAGGCTTGGATTAAATAAAGACTTATTGTTCTCTCCAGAAGACCGTAAGGAAAATCTGCGCAGAATGGCAGAAACTGGAAAACTTATGGTGAATGCCGGATTAATAACCTTAGCGGCTTTTATTTCACCACTCGATTCTGACAGAAAAATGATTCAAACCATTATTGGCACTGAAGATTATATTGAAATCTACCTCAGCACCACACTTAATGTATGTGAACAGCGTGATGTCAAAGGCTTATATGCAAAAGCGAGACAAGGTTTAATTCCTGATTTTACAGGTGTATCTGCACCGTATGAGTCACCAACAAATCCAAACCTTGACATTGATAACGAACTTACCAGCTTGGAAAATCCAACATCGGAAATACTATTCTATTTGACCAACAGACTTCTGCCAATTGAATAACGTACATAATCTTCTTGAAATTGCTATTGACGCAGCATTAAAAGGCGGAAAAGAAATCCTTCGAATTTATAATACAGAAGAAACCTCTGTCTCTCTGAAAGAAGATGAGAGCCCTTTAACCCAAGCCGACTTAGCCTCTAATGAAGCTATAGTGCTTATT